>Ga0247840_10005092_pt1 | contig 20090 bp, 16 predicted proteins | sample LaCruzMarch2015__FD_192404 | JGI IMG/M metagenome (GOLD analysis project Ga0247840, IMG submission 192404) | Freshwater microbial communities from meromictic Lake La Cruz, Castile-La Mancha, Spain - LaCruzMarch2015_17m | ecosystem: Environmental > Aquatic > Freshwater > Lake | place: Spain... | reverse complement strand
AAAAAAGCCAAAGTTATAAATCGTTTAAAACAAACAACTTAAATAAATTACCCCGGTAGCTCAGCTGGATAGAGCATCGGATTTCTAATCCGACGGTCACAGGTTCGAATCCTGTCCGGGGTACCATTCTGATTTTGCGGAAAGTAGAATAATGAATCATTCGTGGGTGGAAATTAACTTAGATCGGCTGAGACAGAATGTTCGTGTTTTGTGTTCCTCTATTCCTGAAGAGACGTCCGTCCTGCTGGTTGTTAAAGCCGATGCCTACGGTCACGGGCTGGTTCCGGTGGCTGAGACGGCTGCCAAAGAGGGTATCAACTGGTTTGCTGTCGCCTTTTTGGATGAGGCGCTGAAAATCCGTGCGGCTTTGCCGGATGTTCATATTCTGGTGCTCGGACTGGTGCTGCCGGAACATGTCGGCGAACTGCTTGAAAAACGTATTTTTCCGATTGTCACCTGTCTCGAACACGGTTTGGCGCTAGCCGAAGCCGCGCGCGTACGCGGAAAAATACTGCCGGTGCACCTTAAGGTGGATACCGGCATGGGGCGTCTCGGCGTGCAGTGGGACGAGGTGGCTTCAGCGGTTCAAGTGTTAAATGCGGCTGGCGGTTTGGCGATAACCGGCGTTTGCAGCCATTTTGCCCGTGTCGAGCCGGATCAGCCGGATCACGCTTCGGCGCAGGCTGTAAAATTCAGCGAAGCGCTGAAGTATCTGCCCGCGACAGTTTTTAAGCATCTCTCCAGCAGTCGCGCGGCGCTCTATTTTCCCGGTTGGGATTTGAACGGCGTCCGGCAGGGCATTGTGCTTTACGGTTACGGTGCGAATGATCCCAAAGGACGTTTTCAGACGAAGCCGATTCTTCAATGGAAATCCCGGGTGGTTCAGGTCAAGAAAGTGCCGGCCGATTTTGCAGTGGGTTATTACGGAACCTACCGCACGGAATATCCGACTCAGATCGCTACGCTGGCGGTCGGTTATGCCGACGGCTATAACCGCGCGCTGAGTAATAAAGGCGATGTGCTGATCGGTGGGCGGCGCTGCGCGGTGGTTGGTCGTGTCAGTATGAACTGGATCACCGCAGATGTCGGTCCGGATGCTAAAGTAAAAGTGGGTGACGAAGCGGTGCTGATCGGTGAGCAGGGAGAAGAATCGGTCTGGGCGGATGAGCTTTCGAAGATATGCCGGACCATTCCTTACGAAATTCTTACCAGCATTAACTCGTCGCTGGAACGGAGATACATCTAAAGGTCTTTGCCAAACCAGCGTTTGGAAGTGCCGATGATGACGCACAGACCTGAGATAAGAATTGAAATAACCAGAGCCATTGAGCGGTAGCGCTGAATTTCCATATCGTATTCGGCAGGTTTGAGCAGAATATAGATGGCCATTCCGATAGAAAGAGTCACGGCTGACACCCACCAGAGCCACGCATGCTTACTAGGTTTGACTAAAAACAACATAGTTTCCCAGAGATTACCTGTTTGTCCTTCTCGCACAAGTAAAACCTTTGTGCCGTACCGCTTAGATTTTTGTTTTCTCGCACAGTTTTAATATTTTTTCCAGACCGTCTTGAAGTTTTTCCATGTTTTCCGGCGACGCCGATTCCGGCCGGCCGTAACGGTTGGCATCTACCTGATCAAAGATTACGCGCAGGGTATTGGTTTTCTCTGGATCAAATCCGGCGCGGCCCATCGCCTGCAGTACGGTATGCGAGGTTACATCGCCGGGCGGCAGATTGAGGCGGTGACCGAAATAGTCGGCCAGTGCATTCCATAAGGAATCATAAAAGGCCGGAACATCGCCCTGCCGTCTGGCCTGTTCTGCAGCACGTAGCGCCTTGCGCGCCGCCCTTGGGGCCTTCTGCCGCCGAACCCGCGCGGTGTTGCCCTGACGAATTTTGTAAAGTTTCCACCCTGCGAAAATGGCGAAACCGCTTATCAGCACTGCGGAGATTGTCCAGAGCTGCGTCCGGATGGATTGCCAGATATTTTTCAACCGGGTTTCAATACGCGCCAGATCGCTGGTGGTCGCGAAAGGAGTTTCCGGCGGAGGCAGTACGATGGATTCCTTGGCGGCGAATACCTGCGCGGTACTGTTCGACGTCGCGGTTACCGTGATCGGAATCGGTGTGCTGTTTGCCGTGCGGTATTGCCCTGATTGCGTGTCGAAAAATGAGAAGGAAACAGACGGAATTTCTTTTGCATCGGCGGTGCGCGGCGAAACAACCTGTTCAAACCGGACGACGTTATTCTCCTGTTTGCGCACCGGTTCGCCGAAGAGTCTGAACAGTTCATTAGTGGGTAGGGTCGGTGGCATGACGCGGTCGAAGTTTCCGTCGCCGGTGATCGACATCGTCAGCGTGACCGGATCGCCCGGGTGAACGTTCAGCGGCTGGGCGCTCACCTGAAAATCGAATCGTCCGACCGCACCGTTGAAGCCGGCCGGTTTGTCTTTTTCCGGCAGCGGTTTGACTTCGATTGTTACTTTCTCGGCGGCCACGTCCACCGGACGTGTTTCGGTGCGCTGGAAAAAGGATCCGAAAAAAGGGTCCTGGTTCTGTCGCTGATTGGGTACGACCACCTGAACGGTTACCAGTGGACTGAATGTAAACACACCCGAACTTACTGCACGGGTGCGGGTTTGAAACCGGCGAACATCATAGACGGCATTACTGATTACCTGCCGGTCAGGCTGAATTTCCTGCCATTGAAGTCCATCCAGACCGGTTTCCGGCATGCCTTGCAGATTGATGTTGCCTGCTATCTGTGCTCCTTGCCGGGAGTAGACCGAAAGCATCAGTCCGAAAGGCTCCTGCACATATGCCGTGGTACGATCCGTCACAAGACGGGCGAAAATAATCTCATTCCAGCTTTGCGGTTGTGCGGCGTCGCCGGACGTGGCGACCACTTTCAGTTCGCCCTGAAGCGTTTTGGTTTCTCCGTTTAAGGTGTATTCAAACGGCCCGATGGTGAACGTGCCGGTTTTTTGGGGGTAGACTTGAAAATTAAAGGCGACAAAACTGTCCGACTTGCCGTTGACCCAGCTTGAGTGCTGCGACTGTCCGGCACTGGCAAAACGCAGCCCCGGAACATCCGGCAGGGCGGGTGGCTGTATTTTTTTTGCATCCCGCACTTCGACGCTCAACGTGGCCGATTCGCCGAGCTGAATAAGCGGCGGCTGAATCGTCATCGTCACTTCAGCGCCGGACGCATGAAGCACCAGCAGGCAAAAAACAATCGGCAATCTGAAATATAAAATCTTCAATGCTCACTCCTACCAATCTTTTTCAACCCGCACCGGGCCGCCCAGAAACGGTTTCAGGTTTGCCCGCTGATCCTGCTCATCCTGTTTCATCGCGTCAAGCAACTGCCGGGCTTCTTCCTTGCTCATTTCACCGGCCTGCTGCGGCTGGGAGGGTTGGGGCTGTTCCTTGTCCTGCCCGGAATCTTTTGACGGATCCGATTGTTTCTGTTGATCCTGCTGTTGCCCCTGCTGATCCTGTTTCTGCTTATCCTGTTTCTGCTTATCCTGCGAATTCTGATCCTGCTGCTGATCTTGCTTCTGCTGCGGGTCTTTCTGATCCTTGTTCTGCTGGTTCTTATCATGCTGCTGCTGTTTTTGCTTTTCCTGTTCTTTTTTCTGCTCTTCCAGCTTTTCTTTCAGCTTCAGCGCCGTTTCCAGATTCCTTTTGGAGTGAATATCATCGGGTTTAAGCGCAAGAGCTTGCTCAAACATTTCGACGGATTGTGTTGCCGTAGCAACTCCAGTTTCAGGCTGTTGTTTGTTTGAGGCCTCCATCAATAGCGCAGTGCCACGATTATATAACGCCTCTTGTCTCAGCGTATTATCGGTAGCTTGTGTGACGGCAGAACCGTACGATTTTTCCGCATTCTGGAAATCATTCTGGCGGTAAAGAATATTTCCCCGGTTATAGTTCCTAATAGCTGGAAAGTTGTCAGGAGCCTTTTCCAGTGCCTTGAGCGCATTGGTGTAGTCGCCTTTCTTGTAGGCGGTCGCCCAGCTGGCAGCTTCTGTAGGTTGCGCTGAGAATAACATCAGGATGACGAGGAGTGTTGCCGGACGGAAAAGTCCTTCGGCCAGCAGAAGGAGCAGAGCGGCGGCGGCGAACCAGCCGAAACGTTCCTCATATACTTTGGCCAGCCGGGTTTCCTGTTCGTTACGCTGGAGTCCGGCGATGCCGAGTTTGTAGATACGGTCGAGGCCGAAATCGCCGGGCGCGGAACGGACATAGAAGCCGCCGGTTTCGCTGGCCAGTTTTTCGAGCAAGCCCTCGTTCAGCGAGCTTTTAACCACCTGTCCCTGCGCGTTTTTCACATACCCTTCTGTCGAAGGAACCAGTTCTCCTTCGAGCGTGCCTACGCCGATGGAGAAAAGCTTGATATTATCTTTGCGCAGCTGTTCCGCCATGCGTATTGGATCGCCCTCGTGGTCTTCGCCGTCGGTGATGAGAATGATCACGCGGTCGGCTTCGGACCTGGTGTCAAAGCTGTCCGCCGCTTTTTTCAGCGCCTGTTCGATGGCGGTTCCGCCACGCGGAATTATTCCGGCGTAGAGGTCATCGAGCATCATCGTAAAGGCGGCGTAGTCGATGGTGGCGGGGCATTGCAGGAAGCTGCTGCCGGCAAACGCCACCAGTCCGATCCGGTCGCCTTTAAGTTGTTTTACGAAATCACGTACGGCCCACTGCGCCTGCTTCAGGCGGTTGGGTTTGATGTCTTCTGCCAGCATGCTTTTGGACGTATCGAGCACGACAATGATATCCAAACCGCGCTGTTTGACCTCTTCCCAGTGCGAGCCCCATTGCGGACGGGTCAGCGCCACTCCGATACAGAGCAGGGCGAGCAGCCGAAAAACGGTGCGGCGGATTCCGCTTTTCGCGCGATGTCCCGGGATGACGGTTTTCCAAACGCTGGAAGCGATCAGTCGCGCCAGCCGTGCCGTGCGCTGCCGGTGCATAAAAATGAACAGCACGATCAGCGGGATGATCAGCAGAAGCCATTTGATAAATTCTGGAGCGCCGAATTTCATTCCGGAATCCTCCCGAATCGTGAGAGTGAAAGTGATTTTTCCAAGGCTAGAAAAATCAGCGCGGCGATCAGCCAGCCGCCCGCCTTTTCCTCGAAGCGGGTGAACTGCTGCATTTCGATTTCGGTTTTTTCGAGTTGGTCGATCCGGTCATAAACCTCTTCGAGCGTTTTTAGGTCCCGGGCGCGGAAGAATTCAGCTTTGCTCTTTTCGGCGATGCGTTTGAGCGTGGCCTCGTCAATTTCCTGCGCCGGTAAAGTGAAGAATCCCTGCTGAACCGGCAGACCGCCGCCGATGCCGATGGTGTAAACCTTAATGCCGAGTGCGGCGGCGGCCAGCGCGGCATTTTCCGGCGTCAGTTCTCCGCGGTTGTTGATGCCGTCAGTGAGCAGAATAATAATGCGGCTTTTAGCTTTGCTGTCGCGCAGACGGTTGACGGCCGAGGCGATGCCGTCGCCGACGGCGGTGCCGTCTTCAAGCATACCGGTGCGCAGGCTGTCCAGACGCTGACCCAGCCAGCTGTGATCCAGCGTGAGCGGCGCAATCGAGTATGGCAGTGCGGCGAAGCCGACCATGCCGATCCGGTCGTCTTTGCGTTTGCTTATGAACTCGCTGACAACCTGTTTGGCGGATTCGATGCGCGTCTGGCGCTGTCCGTTGCGCGAAAAGTCCGGTGTTTCCATCGAGGTGGAAAGGTCGAACAGCAGGACAATGTCTACACCTTCGGTATTTACGCGGCTTTCCTGTAGTCCGCGCTGCGGCCGGGCGATAGCAACGATCAGGCAGACCAGCCCCAGAACGTAAAAGGCCATCAGTACCGGTTGCAGGCGCACGGCCAGACTGACCGGCAGTTGCTTTAGCAAAGCGCCGTCCGGAAAATTGACCGCTGGGCCGCGGCGGCGCGCACGCCACCACAGCAGAGCCGGAATCACCAGCAGGAGCAGAAGCAGCCATGGATGGGCGAATCTCATACTTTGCCCTCCGGTTGCGGTTCTTCTTTAGTCTGCTCAACGAACTGCTCAACGGTTGAGAAAGCGTTTTGCATGACATCCTGTTGTGCGTCGGCGCGGGCGAATTTTACGAGGTCGGCCTGGGTCATGAAGTTGCGCAGGGTCTGCTGTTCTTGGAATTCCAGCCGTTTGTCGGAAGACATAGCGCGCGTTAATTCTTCCGTGGTTGACTCCGGCGCGTTAAGGCTGAACCGGTTTTCCAGATAGGTACGCAGAATCAGTGAGAGTTCGGTAAAGAACGGTTCCGGCGACCACGGTTTTCCGCGCAGGGCGGCGAGCGCCTGCCGTGCGATGATATGCGGCGGTTCCGGCGGCGGCGTTTGCAGGATGGTGCGCGGCTTGCTTAAAAACAGGTGCGTTGCAATTCCGGCAATCAGCGCCAGCAGCGCGATAAGCAGGAGAATCCACAGCTTGCGCGAAATTTGCAGCGGCGGTTTGATGATGTCTTTGATGTCCGAAATTTTCGTCGCATTAGTTGCATTCAATGAGCTTTGAACCTGCAGAACCAGTTCCGGCAGGGCCTGTGTTTTCTGCGTGCCGTTGGAGAAAGTACAAATAACCGGATGGGTGGTGAGAGTCCAGTCGCCGACGCGGAACGAAGTCAGCTGATAATTTTCCTCCGACTCCAGAATGGTTTTTGAAAGTTCCCGGCTACCGGGCGCGCGGCCTCGAATAACAATTTCTTTTCCGTTCCCGATATTTGGAAAACTGATCGTGCTGCCGGCCGGATGGAGGGCCGTCAGCGTCAGGGTAACCGGATCGCCGACGAGGATCGTATTGGTGCTCAGCGCGGCCTGAGCGGTAAATCCTTCTGGCGGCAACGGCGCAACCGGCTTTCCGCAGCCGGTTAGCACCAGAAGAATCAAAAAACATGGGTGATAGAATTTCATCTCCTGCGGCTCCGCTGACGGAAAAATTTCATAAACGCCTTGTCATAAGGTTCGCCGGTGAAAAGTTCAATCGTATCAATACCGGCACGGCGCAACGTGCGCTGCAGGGTTTCCCGCTGCTGTTCCTGTGAAAGCAGCAGCGCGCTGCGCACGGCGGTGCTGGAGGTGTCGACGAGCATCCGGCCGCCGCTTTCCGGGTCGCGCCATTCGATCAGCCCGGCTTTCGGCCAGGTCCGTTCATGGCGGTCGGCGATGGCGACGGCAATCAGATCATGCCGCCGGGCGGTGATTTTTAACGACTGGTCACAGCTCGCCGGGAAGATGAAGTCGCTGATCAGAAAGGTGACCGCTTTACGGTGTGTGGTGTGGTTGAGGAAGTCGAGCGCGGGGCGTGCGTCGGTCTGCCGGCTTTGTGGTTCGTGGTAGAGCACTTCGCGGATGATGCGCAGAACGTGCGAGGCGGTGCCTTTGTGCGGCGGAATATATTTTTCCACCCGGTCGGAAAACAGAATCAGGCCGATCCGGTCATTATTGCGTGTGGCGGAGAAGGCGAGCATGGCGGCGACTTCGGCGGCGAGGTCGCGTTTGAGCTGGCCGGTGCTGCCGAAGTCGTTCGAGCCGCTGATGTCGACGAGCAGCATGACAGTCATTTCGCGCTCTTCGACGAATTTCTTGATGTGCGGCACGCCGGTCCGGGCGGTGACGTTCCAGTCGATCGCCCGGATGTCGTCGCCGGGGACGTATTCTCGCACTTCGTCGAATTCCATCCCGCGGCCTTTGAAAACACTGTGATAGCGCCCAGCGAAGACGTCGTTGACAGCGTGGCGGGTCTTAATCTCAATCCGCCGAACCTTCTTCAGCAACTCACGGTGTGAGGTTGCTGAAGAATTGCCGATTGCCGATTGCTGATTGTCGATTGCTTTGTTCATTTGTTCAGTTCTGCCGCTCTCTGTGTGCGATCCAGAATCGAAAATCGTCCATCATAAATCAGCAATGTTACGGGACTGGAATTTCGCTGAGGATTCTGTCGATGAGCATTTCCGAAGTGAGTTCCTCGGCTTCCGCCTCGTAGGAGACGATGATGCGGTGACGCAGAATGTCCGGCGCGATGGATTTGACGTCCTGCGGTGTGACGTAGCCGCGGCCTTGCAGAAAGGCGTGGGCGCGGGCCCCGACGGTCAGAGCGATGGTGGCGCGCGGGCTGGCGCCGTAGCGCAGGTATTCTTTGATCTTCAGGCCGTACTTCTCCGGTTCGCGCGTGGCGAAGACGATGCTGAGGATGTAGTCCTTGATCTTATCGTCGGTATAAATTTCATCCACCATGCGGCGCGCGCTGAGGATGACGGCGGGATCGATAACGGGGGCGATCGGTATGTTGGTTTCGGTGCGCGCCATGCGATCCAGGATACGGCGTTCCTCTTCAATGGTCGGATAGCCGATTTTCAGTTTGAGCATAAAGCGGTCAACCTGTGCTTCGGGCAGCGGGTAGGTTCCTTCCTGTTCGATCGGATTTTCCGTGGCCATGACGAGAAACGGTTCCGGCAGGCGGAAGGTCTGGTCACCGATGGTCACTTGATGCTCCTGCATCGCTTCGAGCAGGGCGCTCTGCACTTTGGCCGGCGCGCGGTTAATTTCGTCGGCCAGAATGATGTTGGCGAATACCGGCCCTTTTTTGACGAAGAAGTCGGATTCTTTCGGATTGTAAATCAGCGTGCCGGTCAGGTCGGCGGGCAGCAGATCGGGCGTAAACTGGATGCGGTGGAATGAAGTTTTCAGCGCCGCCGCCAGTGTTTTGACGGTGAGAGTTTTTGCCAGTCCCGGTACGCCTTCGAGCAGTACATGCCCGTTGGAAAGCATGCCGATGATCAGCCGGTCGATCAGGTAATCCTGCCCGACAATCACCTTGCTGATTTCGGCCTTGAGGGAATGGATGAAAGCGCTTTGCTCGCGCACCTTCTGGTTGATTACTTCGATGCCTGTCATATCAAAAATTCCTTTCTGCAACGGTTCGGGCAAAAAGACTATTTAGCGGGCCGCAATGTTCAATAATTTTTCAGAAAAAATTATCGTTCCAGATTACACTGCCGGAGGGCTTCGTAAAGCACGATAGATGCGGAGTTTGCGATGTTGAGCGAGCGGACATTTTCCAGTTTCATGGGAATGTTGTAGATGTCGTCCGGATGCGCTGCGAGCAGCTCCAGCGGCAGGCCGCGGCTTTCGCTGCCGAAAATCAGGCAGTCGCCGGGCCGGTATTCGACTTCGGCGTAGTTTTTTTCGCCGCAGGTGCTGAAAAAGAATTTCCGGCTGCTGGGGAAGTCGTTCTGGAATTTTTCGAACCCCGAGAAGCGGCGGATTTCGACCGCATCCCAGTAATCCAGTCCGGCGCGTTTAACCTCCCTGTCGGTCAACCGGAATCCGAGCGGTTCGATCAGGTGAAGGATCGTGCCGGTTGCGGCGCATAACCGGGCGATATTGCCGGTGTTTTGGGGAATTTCCGGTTCAACCAGCACTAGATTGAAGGGTGGATCCGGCCAGTTGAATTTCAATTGGTGTCTTGGCCTCATGATTTTATAGTGGTGGAGGTAAGGAGGGTCGAACTCCTGACCTCTTGAATGCCATTCTCCCTAGACAAAAAATAACCTGACAGAACGTTGCAAGATGATTCCCATATCTACCTTGCAATGAGTATGTTAGCATATATTTAGACGGTTGCAAGTATTAATGAAATCTTTTGAAAAAAGATGCTTTTCGACGACCAAAACCCGTAGTTTCCCCCGTAGTTTTTAGGACGTTTCAGCAATAAAAATTCTCAGGAATCGGTCATTTTTTAGGAATAAATGATCCGTATATCTAAATATTTCTGGAATGTAGGCTTGTTTAAATTAAATATTTTTGGAGTATAGCCGTATGAAAAGACGTCTCTACAGTGCGTTGATCGAACATCTTCCCAAAAAACAGATCACGCTAATGGTCGGTGCGCGGCAGGTCGGAAAGACCACATTGCTCCGGCAGGTGCGGGAATTTTTAAAAGCGGAAAAACAACCGGTTTTTTTTCTGTCACTGGAGGATCGGCAAACTCTGGTGCTACTGAACGAAAATCCGAAAAATCTATTCCAGCTGATTCCGGCCGCAACGCCCGGCGAGCGAATGGTTGTCCTGATTGATGAAATTCAATATCTGGATAATCCATCCAATTTCCTCAAGTTCCATTACGATACCGCCGAGGATCGGATCAAGTTTGTGGTGACCGGTTCGTCCCATTTTTATATCGATCAGAAATTTGAGGATTCGATGGCGGGACGCAAACGGATTTTTGAACTTCCGGTTCTTGGGCTCGAAGAGGTGCTGCTTTTCCGGGGTCTGGACGAGCTGGTTCCGTTTGTGGGGGCGGGTCAGATTCCGCTGCTTTATAAAGATGAGATCATGCGGCATTTCTACGATTATCTGATTTATGGCGGATACCCCGAAGTGGTGCTGGCCGCCAGTCATTCTGAACGTAAGGAAATTTTGAGAGAACTGCGAAATTCCTATGCAAAAAAAGATGCGGAAGAGGCCGGCCTTCAGCATCCCGAACTGTATCTGAAGCTGATGAAAGTCGCTGCGGATCAGATTGGCGATTTGTTTAACATCAACGCGTTGGCATCGGAGCTGTCCGCCGACAACAAAACCCTGAAAAACTACCTGTGGGTTATGCAAAAATCCTTCCATGTCCACTGTACTCCGCCGTTCCACAAACGGGTGGCCAGTGAGCTGCGTAAGATGCCGAAGTTGTTTTATGCCGACCTTGGACTTCGCAATAGCCTGTTGAATAATTTTTCGCCGATCGGTGAACGCGAGGATCGCGGTAAGCTGCTGGAAAACTATGTGTATCTGCGTCTGAAACAGTCGGCAGGCGAAGAAATGGTGAAATACTGGCGGACTCAGAACCGGCAGGAAGTTGATTTTGTTGTGCAACGGGACAATGGAACGTCTGCTGCATACGAAGTGAAATGGCGTGAGGAATCTTTTCGGCCCTCCAAATACGCATTCTTCCGGGAGGCCTACCCGGAGATTCCGCTTAACTGTATTTCAACGGCGAACGCTTTTGAGTTAAACTTCAGTTTTCCCGAATCCTGACCCCTGCTTTTACTCCATTCCGCGCAACAAGACGCTAATGCGGGTTATGATGGGCGAATGCTAAGCGCAAGCCGATGTCGCAGATTTACTGGGACTCCGGGAGGATTTCGGCGGATTTTAGAAGATTATTTAGTTCTATTTTAAGCTTCTTGAGCTGATCGACATATTCAGGATTTCCGGCGATATTTTTCAACTCGTAAGGGTCTTTAGCGAGGTCGTAGAGTTCATCCATGTCTTCCAAGGTATCGTACAGCGCTTTCTTTTCCTTGATATCTGGATACATCATATATTTCCACTTTTCAGTACGGACGGCGTATACACCCGGAATGCCGGGGGTCCCGTCTTCCATGAAGTACTCGTAAAGAAATGCGGTGCGCCACGTGACGTTTTGCCCTGTCAGTAGAAGTTTGAATGATTGGCCCTGGATATTGGCGGGGATTTCTGCGCCTGCCAGATCAAGTAACGTAGGCAAGAGATCGATATTTAGAACCATCTGGTTGATTTTTGTGCCGGGTTTGGCAAGTGGAGGATAGCGCAGGAGGAATGGAATCCGGATGGATTCCTCATGAGCCGTTCGTTTGTCACTGCGGACACGTGCACCGCCGGGCAGACGGAATCCGTTGTCTGAAGCAAATATCACAACGGTGTTATCCAGATCGCCCAGGGTTTCTAGAGTTTTAAAAATTTCTCCGATACCGTCATCAACGGCCCCAAGAGTTTGAAAATATTTAAGCCGAGTCCCGGTTAAATCGCTGTTCCATTGTTCCGGCGGGAGTACTGGTGGAACAGGTTTTCTTTTGTTGTTGATCCATTCTTTACGGGTATTTCCCCAAACCCAGCCGGCTCGCTGCCACTCCGGCTTGCCTTCCAGCGTATCTTTCCAGTTCGGCGGTTCAGGCAGTTGAACGCCTTCGTACAGATGCCGACTGCGTTCTGCCGGTATGAAATCCTCATGAACGGCTTTATGCGAGAGGTAGAGCAGGAATGGTTTGTCATGCGGTTTGTTCAGCCAGTTCACCGCATAATCCGTCAACATGTCGGTGATGTACCCTTGTTTTTTGAACTCCGTTCCATTTTCATTTAAAACAGGGTCGATGTAAACGCCTTGTCCATCAAATGAGAGCCAGTAATTAAAACCGGGGCGAGGAGCCGCCCCTTTATTCATGTGCCACTTGCCGATGAATGCGGTTTCATATCCGGCCTGCTGAAGCAGACTCCCCATAGTGGGTGTCGAGGGAAGGGGGTCAGTTTTGTCATTTCGTTTAACACCATTTCTTTGGGGATAGGTTCCCGTTAAGAACCCGGCACGGCTGGGGGAGCAGAGCGAAACGGTTGTGAAGGCATTTTGGAAAAGCACACCTTCTTTCGCGATCCGGTCGATATTCGGCGTCTGGAGGAAAGGACTGCCCATGCACCCCAGCGCATCCCACCGCAAGTCATCGACAAGAATAAAAACCACATTGGGGCGCTTACCCTCTTTCGCGGGACCTTCTGCCCCGGCACTCCCTATTGATAAACCGATGGCCCATAATGATTTTTTTAAAAGGTTTAATTTTTTCATAATTGAACATTTTTTGGTTAACAGGTTTATAATTTTTTAGGCAGTAAAAGTTTCGCAACAACTCTATTGGTTCGTTGGAGACTGGGGGATGTTGAATTTTTGAATAACGGATTTTGTGCGCGCACTCCTGATGAGACGGTTCAATTCTCCAGCAACTTCCGGATGCTGGCTAGACACGTCGGTCGTTTCGCTTTGATCGGATTCCAGATCATAAAGTTCTAACGACGAGTCTGGGTTTGCGGCGACATTATAGCGCACGCCTTTCCAGTTTCCTTTTCGAATGGCGACGCGACCGCTGTTTACGTTGAGTTCCCAGTAGAGATAATCGTGTTGTTTCTGTTCAGGGCTGTTCAGTAGCGTAGGAAGAAATGATATTCCATCAGTGTTTCTCGGTGCTGATTGACCGATGATTTCGGCCATGGTCGGCAAGACATCCCAGAAGGCGGAGACGAGACCGGTCTCTCTGTCAGGTTGAATTTTTCCCGGCCAGCAGGCGATCATCGGGATATGGATTCCTCCTTCGTAGAGATCCCGTTTGATGCCGCGATAGGGACCGTTTGAATCAAAATAATCAGGATCATTGCCGCCCTCATCGCACGGGCCGTTATCGGAGCTGAATATGATGAGCGTATTGTTTGCCAGACCCAGCTCTTCGAGCTTTTGCCGCAATTCTCCGACGTAATCATCAAGCACACTAATCATTGCAGCCAGCGCGGCATGTGCTTCAGCCTGCGAAGCATAGGCTCCCCGGCGGAAGTCCGGCCCGGTGTCACACCCTTCAAAAATACTTTCCGGCATAAATTTGCCGCGGTACTTTTTCATGTATTGCTCGGGAGCCGCCATTTCTGCGTGAGGTTGAACCGGAGCGTAATAGCAAAAAAACGGGCGGCTCTTGTTGTCTTCGATGAATTTGATGACTCGGTTCTGGATCAGATTCGGTGCGTAGTCTCCGCGTTCCAGTCCGGTGTTGTTCCACAGGATTTCGCGTTGCCGGTTATCCCATAGAAAGTAGGGATAATAATGATGGGCCTGTCGCTGGCAGTTGTACCCATAGAAGTGGTCAAACCCCATGTCCAGCGGTTCGCTGCCGCTGCCCGGTGCGCCGAGCCCCCATTTGCCAAAGATGGCGGTGGTATAACCCGCATTTTTGAAAAGGTGTGCCAAGGTAAAGGTGTTTGCAGGCATCGGTTGCTGGCCTTCCGGCTGGATTTCCGCGTTGCCCCTTATCGGTGCGTGTCCGGCGTGCAGACCGGTGAGTAAAGAGCAGCGTGACGGGGCACATACGGCGCTTCCGGAATAGTGCTGAGTGAATTTGATTCCGTCTTTAGCGAGGCGGTCAATATGCGGAGTGATAAACTTTGTTTGTCCGTAGCAACTGAGATCTCCGATACCGAGGTCGTCCGCCAGAATGTAAATCACGTTTGGTGGCATTTGAGGATCGGCCGAAGCCTGAAAGACAGATGTCATGAGCAGGGCTGCAGAGACTGAACTTGTTATTTTCATGATTTATAAAATTTTCTGAATTTAAACAACTAGCCGGCCAGCCTGAGAGTTCGGCTGGCCAGCCTTGCCTAGATCGATGTTAGTTGAAGGTGGGATGAATCCAAACGTAATCAATGGCGAATTCAGCTTCTGATAAGGTAGACGGATCAAGACGAAGCGCGGTGATTCGATTGATCCCCATCCAGGTGGAGTTTAATGACATATCCACTTTATAAACGTGAATTTCTGCATCGGGTATGACCGTGAAGTTTACAGGCCCGTGCCAACTGGAGTCGCCATCGATTTTGTAAGAGAGTCTAGCCGTTGTGCCGGCAGTTACGGCCAGCGCAATTTCTACAACAGTATTAGTCGTGCCATTCAACGACAATCCGGTTTTGTCGATACTGGCGGAGGAGACCGTGGTGACGGCGCTGTAAAACCCATTCGTTACTTTGCTTTCCGTGATCTGGGCGGTTGCTATCCAGCCCTCATTATTACCATTTTTATTGAACGTCTGAATGCTGCCGTCAATTTTACTTCGCTTCACGCGGTCGATGGTGGCGTTGACGATAGCAGACATGGTGTAGTTCGTGACGCCGCTGTTGAGCAGGCAGACTTCAGGGGTCATCTCCGGAGGTTTGCCGGTATACCAGGTTCGGGGGGCCCACAGTGCCGGGCTGCCGTAATACGGGGCATTGGTATAGACATCGATGTAGTTGAGCGCATCGACATAAAACTGGTACCCCTGATTTGTCGGGCCGGCATAAGAATTATTGATGATACCGAATTGCATGCCGCGGGATTCCACCTCATTTTCCACATCGCGGATTCTGGCCATCCAGTCGAATTCGTTTGGCGGGCCGTTATACACATTTGTTGACGGGGTAGTAATTCCCATGGCATCGGGATACGGGAAGTCAATCAAGACACCCTTCAGGGAAAGTCCGGCGGCGAGCGCATTTGAATAGACGAGTGTCAGCTCGTCATAAAAGTCCCCAACGCCCATACGATCCCCGGACGGACTCCGGTATGAGCGTTGACCCTTCCACCCATAGTTTGTGAGGTTAGGAAGCAGAAAGAACTCCCAGTCTGGATACGCGATGTGAAGAACACGCATGAAATCAATAATCTCGGTGGCGGATTCCTGCATAGTCATTCCGGTGGCGATTACCTGTTGCGAATCGGTTGGATTGTCCTGCCAGCGTAGTTGCCAGGGGTGGTCGATATAAAGTCGTTTGATTCCGCCGGTAAAGCTGTAAAAGCGCCCGACGGTATCCAAAACTGTCTGCGCGCAAATTTCACCGGACTGTATTGCGTTGGTAGGCTGATACATCAAATCACCGCTGGTTGCTGAAAGCCTGTAGCCGTGTGTTTTGCTTAGGGTGATTAAATTTTTCAATGCCGTATCGGCGTCCACCTTAAGTCGATGTGTGTGAATATCAAATTCACTCAGATAGCGATTGAAGAAGTCTAAATCACTGGAGGCGAGCGTGAAGTCATACATCGGAACATAATCATTATGTGTGATGGATACTTCTGCGGCGGGGGCTGCCGGTATTTGTGTCTGCAGAGTAAATAAAAGCGCGATCGGCAACGGGGAAAACGAATTGGCGCTGCTGGCGAAGCCGGTTAATAGGGCGATTAGCAGTGTGCTGCGTAAACCAATTCGAGAGGCTTCTGTCTTGCGTGCATAAAACCTAAATATGCGTTCCTTCTGCATGGATGAACGGTATCAAAATCATTTTCGACTCCGATTTTTAAATGGTTTTATATGTTGCGGTTAAGGTTTGAAATTATGAGGTTCCGGCAACCGGGCGAAGAAGGGGTTCGGAGCAATATTTTTAACTGTTATGGCTATTTATTGATTGGTTTTAACATTCATTGGCGGCGGGATTTCATGAAAAATGAAAGTGCACTTTAAGATAAATGGAGTCTGTTGAATGGCGGCTAATATTCTGTTTGTTTTTTCTGATCAGCATCGCTGGTGCGATCTGGGGTGCTACGGAAATGCGGAAGTGATTTCGCCCCATCTGGATCAGTTCGCCGCTGAAGGATTGCGGTTTTCAACCTGCATTTCAAATTCACCGGTTTGTGTGCCGGCTCGCGGATCGCTACTGACTGGACTTTATCCGTTGAACCACGGGGCGATAACCAACGACTTGCCGGTGCGTACTGATGTTGAAAGTGTTGCTGATGTGCTGAACCGCTCCGGCTATCGTACCGGCTATATCGGGAAGTGGCATCTGGGCGGGATTCCGCGCAATCAGGCAATCCCTCCGGAGAAACGGCTGGGCTTCCAGGAGTGGAAGGTTTGCAACTGCGATCATAATTATATGCACTCCTATTATTACGATGAAGGCAACGTGCGTCACGAAATCGGCGGCTACGATGCGGAAGAATACACGTCGCTGGCGGTCGATTTCATTCAACGCAACGCTGGGTCGCCGTGGGGCCTCTGGTTGTCCTGGGGACCGCCGCACGATCCGTATTTTGATGTACCGCAAAAATATCTAGATCTCTACAAAGACAAGGACATTACTTTGCGCGGCAATGTTCCTGAACAGGTTGTCAATCGGCTTGACCAGCCGCACTGGACAAAGGATGAGACGCTTGAAAAGCTCAAAGGGTATTACGCGCATATCACGGCGCTCGACGGACAGTTTGAGCGGCTGCTGACCGCGCTGAAGGCCTCCGGTCAGCTCGACAATACGCTGATTGTTTATACCAGCGATCACGGCGACCAGTTGGGGAGTCAAGGGTGGACCAATAAGCAGTTTCCGTACGAAGAATCCATCCACGTTCCTTTGATTGCCCGCTTGCCGGGAACAGTTCGACCGGGGTGCTGCAATGAGCTGATCGGACTGGCGGATTTGCCAGTCAGCTTGATGAGTTTATTGGGGCTCCCGCTGACAGCGCCGGATGGCAGTGATCTTCAGATCTTGTTTAAAGAGAAGGGAAGTCGTGGGCAGGATTCATGCTATATCTTTGATCTTGTGCCCTGTCACCAGTCCATGGATCGCGGAACCGATGCATGGCGCGGAGTTCGTTCGGCTCGCTACACCTACGCCTGCCATACTGACGGAACCCCATTGGTTTTATATGACAATCAGGCGGATCCTCTTCAGTGTAACAACCTGATCAATAATGCGGCATTTGAAGCAGTGCGCACGCTCTTGCACCGGCAGACCGAGCAATATGTGCAGAAGTATGATGCCTTATTGCCTTGGGACGACCTGTTGCATCGCTTTGGTTTAGCGAATGCATGGAATCGCAGTCAGCGGCATTTCGGATTTCTTGAACTGGAGGTATCTGAAAGCAACTAAATGAACGCAATGGCAATATATAAAATCGCTTCTTTGCGGTTGGTTTTATTTTTTCTGTATTGTGAAAACTAAAGAAACCGGGAAGAGGAACGCAATACGCAGTAATGCTGTCCGGATCGGGGTTTGGGGTTATTCGCCAGTTGATTGATAAGTTTTTGCGAAGACGTTACCAAACAGAAGTGGCTGAAAAGGGAGTCAGAAATGAAAAAGAGAGAAATAATGGTCGGCGTGATCATTGCGGGGCTGTTGGCAGGTCCGGCTCGGGCGGAAACAGTTACATTAAGCGGAATGAGTCAGATGGAGGACACCTATCTTCGCGGCGACAATTTACAAACTTCCGCTTCTTATAATTATGGAGGAGCCAATCTCCTTATCGTCGGAGCTTCAACCAATGCAGCCGTTATAGCCAACTCGTTAATGCGGTTTACAGATTTTTCAGCTGTTTCCGGACGAACCGTGACGAGCGCAACTCTACGTCTTTATAACAACAATAATGCCGGTCAGACCGCGGATGTCACCATCCATGTTTACGAGGTGGCGGCTGCCAATGGGGATTGGGTGGAAGGAACCTCTTTAGGTGTTACCGTGACTGGTGTGAGTGACTGGCGGTTTAAGATTCAAAACACAGGTTTTTGGGCTGGCGGAACAGGTAGCGGTTGTGGAGTGGCCGGAACCGACTATACGACCAATTTGGTGGGCCGTGCGGTGTCGACGAATACGATGGCGGAATACATAAATATTGCGTTGGATGCCAGTGTGGTTCAAAAGTGGATCGATAATCCCAGCCAGAACTATGGCATTTTGCTTACGGCTGTAGGGGCCGCCCCGGGGCAGATTGCTTATTTCAATTCAAGTGAAAATACGATCGGTCTGCCTCAGTTGGTACTGGAGGTTGGTGCACAAAAGACAGCGCTCGGATTGTATGTCATCGGATTTTTGAACTAGTCGAAATGTTGCGGCCGGCCGCAAGCCTTGGTGCGCATACCGGATGAACAGATTGGTGGCATTGAAGATATGTGACGATGAACCTAATTGGCAAAGGTACAAAAACAGTCGGCATTATCACGGCAACGGCTATGGCGGATGAGTTGGAGAAGCGGGCGGCCTTTTATGCAGGTGAAGAGGGTATTTATTTTTTAAACGACGGGAATTTCAGTCGAATCAGGGGTTATAGAAATTGAAATGGTAGCGTATCTATGAAGTCCAGAATATTAGGGAAAACCGGAATCGAAGTTTCGCCGATCACCATTGGCGCCTGGCAACTGGGCGGACCGCTTTTTTTTGACGGGAAGCCCGATGGCCACCCCGATCCAGGGAGAGCCAATGTCATCCGCATGATTCATGAGCTGGGTTCAATGGGTGTAAACGCTATCGATACCGCAGAGCAGTACAGCGCGGGTGAATCTGAACGCCGCGTCGGCGAAGCGCTGAAAGACCGCCGTGACCGATGGGTCGTCTCCACCAAGTTCGGCTTTCGGGTTGGGCCAAACAACACACGTGAAGACGATTCCAGTCCTGGCACCATTCTGTCGAGTCTGGAAGGGTCTTTGAAGCGTCTTGGCACCGATTATATTGATATTTATCTCTATCATTGCGCGCCTGCTGTTGAAAATCTCGAAGCCGGTCGTGCCGTGCTGGAGCGGGCAAAAGCGCAAGGCAAGATTCGCGCCTACGGCATTTCCACCAACACAATTGAACTTGTGGAGAAAATGGTGGAATACAACACCGTAGAAATCCTGCAGTTCGCTTCCAATCTACTCGATGAAAGTTCCGGACTTTGGCGCCTGGCAGAAAAATACTGTCTTGGGACGCAGGTGCGCGGTGTTATGGCGCAAGGACGATTGAGCGGTAAATATTTCGAACAGGATCCTCAGTGGCGTAACGACGACAACCGGTCCGATTGGTGCAAGGATGAGGACTATAAAAAATACGCCGCATTGGCCGACTGTGTCCCGCCGGGCTGCACCATGGCGCAAGTCGCTATCCGTTGGATTCTTGATCATGCCGGATGCCATACCATCTGCATGGGCGCAAAAAATATTGAGGATTACCGGATGGCGCTGGCCGCCGCCGGAATGCCGCCCCTTGATGAGGCGGTGCGCAAGAAGCTCGAACAGAGCGTGATGGGGATGAAATAGGCCCAGCTTCTGTCGGCAAAAAATCGAACCATAAAAGCAATAATTTTGAGTGTTCGTTTGTGGTTTGTAGGCGGGGTTGAAATTAGAGTGACAGCATTATTAGAGTCCCGTCTCGTTGGACTGGGCTGATATGGGAGGAGTATGGATGAAAGAAGGAAAGAAAGGAAAACCTGTGATGGGAAAAATGATGAAAATATTAGCGGTTGTGTTAATGACCCTGTCAATTAGCTTGGGTTCGGTTCAGGCGGGATTGGTCACCATAAGTGGAGCAACCCAGCTGGAGGATGTATATCTTCGAGGAGATAACACCCAAACTTCCGCCACCTACAATTATGGAGGCGCAAATCTCCTTGTAGTCGGAGCGTCAACAAATGCAACGGTCAAATTCAATACGTTAATGAGATTTACAGATTTTACGGCTGTTTCTGGCCAAACCGTAACTGGCGCAACTTTGCGTCTCTATAATAATAACAACGCCCAGCAGATCGCCAACGTCACCATAGACGCTTATCAGATTGTGGCT
>Ga0247840_10005091_pt1 | contig 20093 bp, 15 predicted proteins | sample LaCruzMarch2015__FD_192404 | JGI IMG/M metagenome (GOLD analysis project Ga0247840, IMG submission 192404) | Freshwater microbial communities from meromictic Lake La Cruz, Castile-La Mancha, Spain - LaCruzMarch2015_17m | ecosystem: Environmental > Aquatic > Freshwater > Lake | place: Spain... | reverse complement strand
CTCTCAGGTGTCCAACTTGCCCTGGAACAGGTGTCCAGGTTGCCCTGGAATCAGTGTCCAGTTTCCGGCGGACTGGGTGTCCAGTTTGCCGTGGAATCGGTGTCCACTTAGGCGTGGAATACGCATTCAAAATGCTCGGAACAAAAATTGCGTAGGGCCTCCTCGTTGTGGAATGCACTGTGGAGGCACTCCATCAAGATCGCCCACGGAGATTCGGGGCGTTTTCGCTGCACCTGACACACGGTATCTTCCGAGCCGACCGGTTCCTCGGGCCAAGCAGGCGCGGATTCTTCGCCGGTAGGCGCTGACGGATGAACGGCCGACCCCGCCGTGGCCGTTTCCTTCGCTCTGGGAGTCGGTGGTTCAAGAGCGACGACGGCAGCGCCTCTCAGCTCGTCTGCTCGTGGTGTGGGACGACTGGTCGCCTCGTCTCCAGGTAGTGCGGCACCCGGCTGCGATTGTCCCGTCGCCTCTACCATCCGGTGCTCGCTGCGATCCACCGAAATAGAGACGGGCGCGAGTGCGTCCGCTAACGCCGGAATCTGCTCCGCATAACGCCCACCCAACCGCCGCAGCACCGCGAGGCGGATCAGCGCGAACGGGCGTTGGCTCGGCGTGAACGACTCCACGGCATCGGGCGGTTGCTCCGGGTCCAGCCAGCGTGCGAGGAAATCCTGGGTACTGCCGAGGTTGCGCCGCACCGCGGCGCTGACCAGGCGCAGGCGCTCGTCCAGCCGGGCCGGGGGTTCGGCGTCGATCAGCAGCTGCCGCACGTCGTCGGCATAGTCGTAGAGCACGGCAAGCGGGTCCGTGTTGTCGGCGGGCTGCTCGGCGTCCGGCAGCCGCCGCAGCAGGCCGCTCAGGAAAAGCTCCGCAATCGCGGCCGGGCCGCCGCCGATGCCGCAGGTCTGCTGCACCAGACGCACCACCGGCAGGGTCAGCGGCATACCGGTGCAGGCCTGGGCGAGGGCGCGTGCCGGGGCGCTGGCGCCGGCCTGGAACAGCAGCAGTCGGCGGCGGGCGGCGTCGTAGGGGTCCTCCTCGGACGGGGGCGACGCTCGGGGATTCGGGGCGCTCGGGGACGCCGGCGCGGCGTCGAGCCAGACGGCCGGCGGCAGCCGCGCACCGGGGCGCCCGGCGATCAGCTGCGCCCAGGCGCCCAGGGGCAGGACCTCGAGACCGAGTACCGGCAGCGGCGGGCCTGAGCCTTTCAGTGGCTTACCTCGGGGCGGCGGGGTGAACAGCAGCCGCGGCGGCAGGGTCGGGTGCGGGGCCGGGGCGGCGGTGATGCGGGTCTCCCTGACACTGCCGAGCGCGGTACGCGGCCACAGTTTCGGGGGGAGCAGGTGCAGCAGCGCGACGGGCTGACTGCGCTGCCAGTCGGCCAGCACCGGCCGATTCGCGGGCGCGCCGGCCGGCCCAGGGCGCCAGGCCGGGCCGCTGAAGTCGCTGGCGATCAGGATCAGGCGCCGCCCGCGCGGGTCGCGCAGGATCGCCGGGGCACGGGCGCCGGTCCCGGCCGGGCGCGGGCCGGGCCAGAGGCGCACCGGCGGCGCAGCGATACCGGCGTCCGGGGCGGAGCGATCCGGCCCCAGGCACCAGAGGCGCACATCGCGAAAGGCGCCGTGGCGGGTCAGCAGTCGGGCGAATTCGTCGATCAGCGGCGCCCAGAGCTCGAAGGCCGGATGGGCATCCACGACCAGCGCGAGTTCCCAACGGCGCTCCGGGGCGCCGCGCAGCACCGGGATCGGCACCCGGGCCTCGGCCCAGCGGTGGACCGTGGCGGCCTCGTCGAGCACCTGGCGGGCGGGCGACGGCAGGCGCGTCATCAGCGGGCGCAGCTTACGCTCGATCGCGAGTGGGTCCGGCAGCAGGTTCGGGCGTCCGACCGCGAGGCTTGATGCGGTCGCGCCGGGGCCGGCCCCGGGGTGCGCGCGGCTGGCCTCCGGGACGTGCAACGGGGCCTCGTCGGCCGACTGGGCGGGCCCGGCCGCCGGTGCCGGGGGAGGTGGGGGCAGTGGCGGCATATTCGGGGGCGGGGCGGTTTCCGTGTCCGCCTCGGGCGCGATGTCTTGCTCGGGCGTGCGGTGCGCGGTACCAGCGTGCACCGGCCCCAGGAAGCGGGCCAGCCACAGCGCATCGGCCACTGCCTCGGCGCACAGGGGCCGATGGGCCGACGGCAGCACGCCGTTGGCGAGCAGGGCCTCGAGGAGGGCCGGCAGATCGCGCATCGGGGCCGAGCGCTCAGTCGCCGTCCAACGGCGCGTATAACGCGCCAAGCACGCCGTCGTCGTCGATCTTGCCGCCGCAGAACTGCGCCAGATCGACACCGGCGATGGTTAGCGCGACGGCGTGCAGCAGTTGATCGGTGGCGAGCAGTTTGTGGTCCACGTCGCGGCGGCGCAGGAACTCCGCGATCAGCGCGTCGATGGAAGGCTGGTGTTGCGGCTCCGGGGACAGGTGGGCGGCAACGATGCGCCTGAGCTTGTCAGGGTTCGGCGGCTGCATGCGCAGACGCAGACACCGACGCAGGAACGCGGGCGGGAATTCGCGCTCGCCGTTGCTGGTCATGATCACGAGCGGGAAGGCGCGGCAGTAAACCTCGCCGTCGTCGATCCGGCAGCGCTCGGCCCCGCCCCCCCAGCCGCGTACCTGGACGCCGGGCTGCTGCTCCTTGAGTCGGACCAGTTCCGGGATCTCGAAGCGGCCTTCTTCGAGGACGTGCAGCAGGTCGTTGGGCAGATCGATGTCACTCTTGTCGATCTCGTCCATCAGCAGCACGCGCGGGAATCGCTCGTCCGGTCGTTCCGGGTCCGGCGTGCCGTAGAACGCGGTGCCCAGCGGGCCCAGGGTCAGATAGCGGCCGATGTTGGTGGGCTCGGCGGCGCGGCCGTCCGGGAGGAGGCGCATCCGCTCGATGTCCTGCAGCCGCGCCACCGCGTCGTATTGGTACAGGCCGTCCTGCAGGGTGCTGCGGCTGGTGATGGACCAGCGCAGCACCGGCCCGAGCCCGAGCTCTTGGGCCACCGCATAGGCCAGCGTGGTCTTGCCGCTGCCGGGTTTGCCGGTGATGAGCAGGGGCCGACGCAGATAGAGCGCGGCGTTGACGTGCATGATGTCCGCCTGGTCCGGCAGAAAGGCCCGCGCGCGCTCGCCGCCCTGGTGCGCAAACACTCGCCAGGACGGGGGTAGCGGCAGGCGGCGCAGCCGGGCGAGGTCCGGCGTCGGGTCGGTTCGACCGATGGCGGTGCCGTCGAAGATATACCAGGCGGTGGGATCGGGGGTCGGGTCGGCTGTGGTCATCGGGGGTCCGCGGGTGGCAATGGGCTCGGGCTGGTCGGTGGGCGGGTTTAAGGGAAGGCGTGGTCGGTATCGTAGTCAACCCACAAGCCTTCCAGCCCCAGCCGATCCGGTTCATCCCAGAGCAGGGAAAAGTCGCAGGGCTGGGGTCGCTGACGACCAATCTCCTGGAGGCGATGGTCGAGCAGTGCCCGCGGCAGGTCCGTGAACCGGTCCTGTTCTCGCAATCGGCGTTTCAGTGCGTCGAGCGCAGCCTTGACTGGCACCTGGCGCCGCGGCCAGAGCAGCACCGGCAGGCCGTGTTGAAGCAATGCGCTCAGGTCAGTGGGAGCAAGGGGCTTGGGACTACCCAGGCCCAGCGCGGCATTCCTCTTTCTTGAATCGGGATGCAAGTGCTTGATCGCGGCAAGCGCCGGTTTCTCTTCCTCTCGCAGCCAGGACAAGATCGATGGCGTCGGAGTCCGGATTAAAGTACCAGTAGACCCGCAGTTTCTCATCAGGCGTGGCGGGGCTCATCAGATCGTCCCATTCCTGAGGTTCCGGCTCCAGCCATACCATCAGGTACGGGGCCAGCTCGGCGCGCGGGGCGGTTTGGTCTTTCGGTGCGCCTGCCGTATTGATGACGCTCGGTTTGATGTGGCAGGTCTGTTCCAGCCAACGGCGGGCCTCGTCCAGCCAGTCCCGCAGCGGCTTCGGCTCCGGCAGGTCCCGGGCGAGATGGGCGACGAAGGTGTAGAGCGGCAGTTTCAGCTGGCTGCTCTCGTGATAGTGGCCGGCCGCGAGCAATTGCCCCAGCATCCAGCGGCGGTCTGCCCCGTCCGGCAAAGGCGCCAGGGGCGGATGGTCCGCCGCGAGCGCGCGGCAGTGCTGGTAGGCGCGGGTGACCTGGTCGATCTCGGGACGCAGAATCGCCAGCGCGCGATAGAGGCCGTTGCGGATCTCCAGCGGCCAACCGGTGTGAACGTCCACGCGGGCGACCAGGAACGGCTCGCCGCGGCGTCCGCCGTAGGCGCGGGGCATCGGTGCCGCGCCCTCGCCCTTGTGCTTGGACCAAACGGCAGGAATCCGCTCCGTCAGCCAGTGGATCAGCTTGTCGGAGCGGATCCCACCATCCTCATCGACGAGCGGCTTGGATGCGTGTGGATCCCAGTGTTCAGGGTCTTGGAGCGCCTCGCACAGGCAGTAAGTAAACAGACTGCATCGGAGGGCGGGCATTTGCTTGGCTGGTCCAATACTATCCGTGGCGACCAATACCCTGATTGCGAGACGATCATCGGGTTCCCAAACGTCCCGCACCAAGTCCGCATAACAGCAGTCCAGGATCACGTACGTGTTTCTGACGTGGATATAGCGGCTCTGAAGCCGTTCAATAATCCAGTGAAGCGACATGAGTTCCGGCGGGTCAATGGACTTCAGCACGAGTTGCGGCGCCCCGGCGTCAGCGCGTAGGTGCCCGCTGAAGTAGAACAGGAAGTCATCGCCCTTACCGCACTGCTGGAGCGCCTGCTTGAGAATCCTGCCCACGTTTTCTTCGGTCCAACGGTCCTTCGGCACCACCTGTACGTCGTACTGGTGCCCCGTCAGCGCCTCGCGCATGCGCCGTACGTCGCACTCGCCGAGGCCGTCCGGGTCGCTAGGCTCCTCGAAGCAGCAACAAAATTGGAGCGCCTGCCCATCGTCGCACCCTAACAACAATGCCCTGTGTGCCATCGTCGCGTCGCTCTCCGTCAGCCTTGCTGGACTCAGTCCTCGTACCGGAACTCGATGACGAGCCCCTTGCCCCGCTCCAGCCGTGCCGTCAACTCCGCCTGCAACTGCGGGCCGGGCTCGATCAGCACCGGGTGCTCGGCGCGGCGGCGGGTGAGGGTGCCGTCGGGCGCGACGGTCTCGGTGACCTCGTGCAGGACCAGCAGCTTCGGCTGATGGGCACGGTCGGTCAGGAATTGCGAGAGGGCCAGTACGATCACCGAGACTGCGGTGGCGGTGGCGACGACCTTTACGGGATCGGTCAGGACCTCCAGCACCGGCCCCCAGCCTTTGTCGGCGATGCCGTCGGCGGCGACGGGCAGCGGCCCCTCGGCGAACCGGATGTCCGGCGGGATCGTGATGCCCTGACCGGCAATGATGTCCGGCAGGGGCCAGTCGAGTTGTGCCAGCGCGGCGCCGGGCAGGTCGAGATGGACAGACAGCATGGGGCGAGTTCCTCCGCACGGGGCCTGATGGGTTCGCGCAGAGGATATCATGGGCGCGGGGCGCCTGGCGCTGACGGCCCGGGTGGCCAGCCGGTGGCCGCCCTGGTCCGCACCGGCATAAGGAGTCGGGGCGTCCCGCCCCGAGATTCTTGCCAGTGGCGCCGGCAGGGGCGGAACGTCCCGGTTCCTTTGGGATCTCAGTTGGTCCGGAAGATCTCAAGCATTCCGTGATCGCCATCCATAACACCATTGAGCAGGAAATCTGCGGTCGGGCCGCCTGTTGCTCGCCTGGGTCTCGGCCCTGGTGGCCGCGTGGTGCGAGATCTTGGCCGCGCGCGCGTTCTTCTAGTCTGGGCGGCATGGGAAATCGCTTGGAATTTTACCGGATCGGAACGCGCGTTGCACCACCCGAATGGTCCCTCGCGCGGCGAACATCGGCGCAAGCCTGCGGCAAGCGCCGTACCGGCCCCCGCTGCGCGCGGGGACGGTCCCGGTAGGTCTCGGTGCTAATCCGCCCGACTTGGCCTGTTCGGCAACGCCCGGCGCCTGAGGGTCTCGCCGTCGAAGACACAGAAATGCCCTTCCAACAGTGCGCCGCTCGCGTAGAGATCCGCGAGCCATCGCGCTGGTTCCTCGGGCTGGTAAGACGGCACCCTCAACAGTAAAATCAGCGGCGGCGGTGGCAGGTGCCGTTGGAATACCAGCTCGCCATAATCGCGATCAAAGGTGATCAGCCAACGGGCCTCTGCGCAGGCCAGCGCCATCACGGCCTCGTCGGTCACGCTCGCGTACTGCTCGGCGATATGCAGTACCTCCCAGCCTGCCGCGCGCAGGCGCCGAGCCGGACGGGGTATGCCCTATCAACCGCCGCGGGACGGGGCATTCGCCCCGTCCCGAACGTTTATTTCGTCGCCGGCCGTTGAGATGAGCCGACAACCCCGGAGAATAGGTTTCCGCGCGCGACCAGTTTTTCAGAAAAGAGGCTTCCGATGGCAACGATGAACTTCAGCCCGGTAGGTTGGGGTGACGAAGGAACCCCAACGATCCCAGGTGTTGGCCGTTGGGGTTCCTTCGTCACCCCAACCTACGGCACTGCCTACCGATGTGGAGGTGAGACATGGTGCGAGTGCGCCCTTGGCCGGATTGGTGGGAGTGGGATCTCGACCTCACACCTCACCTTTTGAAACGTATGGAAGACCGGGACTTCACCGAGCTTGACCTGCGGGGGATGTTGCAGCACGCCAAGGCGTACCGGAAAGATGTTGTGGATGGACGGTGGGTCATCGCAACCCGCCACCACATGCAACGATGGGAGGTCATCGTCGAGCCGGACCTGATCGAGCAGTTCCTGATTGTCATCACCGCGTATCCAGTCTCAGGGTGAAGAAAATGAAATGGCCCTATCTTGAAGTAACCTATCGCCACGGGCGCCCATTGGCCGCCTATCTCTATCTGTCGCGCGCCCCCGGCGACCGGAGCCGACGCACGGCACGGGTCGGGGTTGGAATGATCATCGACTACACGGAAGCGGGCAAGCCGATCGGTATTGAAATAACGGCCCCGGAACAGGTAACGATCGCAGAACTCAATGGCGTCCTCGCGAGCCTCGACGCGCCGGCCCTGGCGGCCGAAGACATTGCCCCGCTGCGGGCCGCCTGACGTGCGTAGGGCGCAACGCCGCAGGCAGTTCCGCCATCCTGGTTGGGCGTATCTATAGCCTCCTAATGTGAGATCCGGGCAGGACGATTAAAGGCGAAAAAATTCAACATTCCGTAACAAAGACATACGCCAAAAAAGTTGTCCGGCTAACTTATGAAAAGGCTATACCGCGGGACTGGGCATTCGCCCCGTCCCTGAGGTTTATTCCGCGGCTGGCCGTCGGCACGAGCCGACAGGTCCGGAGAAAACAGTCCGGACGGGGCGAATGCCCCGTCCGGCAATTGGTGATGAGTTCACGCAGCCAATCGACGGAGGCCGTCATGTTGCAAGCAATAGAAGCCGAAATCAGTCCGGATGGCAGGGTAACCCTGCTGGAGCCCCTGCAATTGTCGCGCACCGTGCGGGCCGTCGTGACCATTCTCGCGCCGCTCGATGAGCCCTTATCGCAGCAAGGCGGCGGTGCTGCCCTGTTGCGTATCCTGGATAGCCCCGCCTTTGCCGCGGCACCCCCCGGCGACCCGGTCGTCATGGAGCGCGAGATCGTCGCTAACCGCAACGCCTGGGGTGATTGATCCAATGGACAGGATCTATCTGGATTCCTGCATCGTGATCTACCTGGTCGAGCGGCATCCGCGCTGGAGTGAGGACGTGTTGATGGATATCGAACGATAACAACCCGACGATCAGGTCCCGGATACCCGGGACAACTGCCCGCTCGCGGCCAATCCCGACCAGGCCGACGACGACCGCGACGGCATCGGCGATGCCTGTGATCCAACGCGGTTCTGCTGGGCCTGCCTGCCCGGTCGCGGCGGCTGGCGTGCCTTGATCCATTAGCGGTACCGGACCTGTGAAACAGATTGTGGTCGGACCTTGTGAATGTCCGGGTACCGCCGGGTACCGACCTGGTCTGTGCCGCGCCGCCTGGTCGTGCCGCGGTGGCTGTGGCCCCTGGTGCTGCTCGGGCTGCTGCCGGCGGCGGGCTCAGTCCGGTGTGATTTCCAACAGGACCTCATCCGGGTTCACCGCATCCCCCTTGATGACAAAGACCGCGCTCACGGTTCCGGCGATGGGGGCCTGGATCTCGGTCTCCATCTTCATCGCCTCGGCGACCAGGACGGGTTGGCCGGCGGTCACGCTTGCACCTTCCTTGACCAGCACATCGACGATGTTGCCGGGCATGGCGGTGGTGACCTGGCCCGGCTTGTCGGGCTTGGGCCGGCGGTCTGCGATCGCCTTCTTGATCGCCCCCTGGGCCCCGCCGGTCAAGACCACGTGGTCCAGGGTCTCGACCACCACCTCCTCGGGCACGCCGTCGATGGAGAGATAGAAGTGCCGGTCCGTCTGGCCCTTTTGTCCGGCGCCCGTGACCTTGACGTGGTAGGTCTCGCCATGGACGGCGATGTTGAACTCGGTGGGTGCGTGCTCGGTGGCGGCGGGGCCCGGCGGGGGCTCCAGGGGCTCCGGTTGCAGGGTCCCGGCCGCGCGCTGGGTGAGGAAGGCGCGTCCGACCTCCGGGAACATGGCGTAGGTCAGGACGTCGTCATCGGTCAGGGCGAGCACGCCGATGGCCTGCGTGAGCCGCTCCAACTCAGGCGGCAGCAGGTCCGCGGGCCGGCACTCCACGAGGTCCTCGTTGCCGATCGCCTGCTGTTGCAGGGTGGGGTTGACCGGCCCCGGGGCGCGGCCGTAGCGGCCCTGGAGATAGAGCTTCACCTCATTGGTGATGGTCTGGTAGCGCTGGTCGGTCAGGACATTGATGACCGCCTGGGTGCCGACGATCTGGGAGGTGGGGGTCACCAATGGCGGGAAGCCCAGGTCCTTGCGGACGCGGGGGATCTCCTCCAGCACCGCGGACATGCGCTCCAGGGCGTGCTGTTCCTTCAATTGGTGGGCCAGGTTGGAGATCATGCCGCCCGGCACCTGATTGACCTGGACCCGGGTGTCGACCCCGGTGAACTCGCTCTCGAACTGGTGATAGCGCTTGCGCACCTGATAGAAATAGATGCCGACCTGCTGGATCAGCTCCAGATTCAGGCCGGTGTCATACCGGGTGCCGCGCAGCGCCGCGACCATGCTCTCGGTGGGCGGATGGGAGGTCCCGCCGGCCAGCGACGAGATGGCGGTATCAATCGTATCGCAGCCGTTCTCGATCGCCTTCAGGTGACACATCTCCGCCAGGCCCGAGGTGGCGTGTGAGTGCAGGTGCAGCGGCAGGTCGAGGGTGTCCTTCAGGGCCCGGACCAGCTCGGCGGTGACATAGGGCGTCAGGAGTCCCGCCATGTCCTTCAAGGCGATGGAGTCGCAGCCCAGTTGCGCCAGTTCCTGACCCATGCGCACGAAGCCCGCGAGGTCGTGGACCGGGCTTTGCGTATAGCAGATGGTGCCTTGGGCGTGCTTGCCCGCGGCCTTGGTCGCCTCGACCGCCGTCCTGATATTGCGCAGGTCATTGAGCGCATCGAAGATCCGGAAGATGTCCATGCCGTAGGCGGCGGCCCGTTGCACGAAGGCGCGCACCACATCGTCCGAGTAGTGGCGGTAGCCGACCAGATTCTGCCCGCGCAGGAGCATCTGCAGCCGGGTCTTGGGCAACGCCTCGCGGAACTTGCCCAGCCGCTCCCAGGGGTCCTCCTTGAGGAAGCGCACGCAGGCATCGAAGGTGGCCCCGCCCCAGCACTCCAGGGACCAATAGCCGATGGCGTCGAGCTTGGGACAGATGGGCAGCATGTCCTCCAGGCGCAGGCGCGTCGCCAACAGCGACTGGTGGGCGTCGCGCAGGACCACCTCGGTAACATTGATCTTCGGCATGTCTGGAACCTGATTTGGTCTTGGCCTGCAACTTAACCCGGAAAGAGGTTTGGTCCGCAAATGAACGCAAATGAACGCAAATGAAGAAAGCAATGGCACGGTAACTCTCAGGCTGTGCTGCCGCCGGGTCAGAGCGCCTGTCAATTATCCTCTTCTTGATTTGCGTTCATTTGCGTTCATTTGCGGACAATAATCTTCTCTGCGACCCTGCGGCGAACAACTAGAGCCCCGCGTGGGCCGCGATGGCGGCCGCCAAAGCGGCGGCGATGTCTTCCTTGCGGCGCTTCTCGGAGTACGCCAGCAGCTCCGGGTGGGCGTCCAGGAAGCCGGTGTCGAAGTGCCCGGAGCGGAACTGCGGATGGCGCAGGATCTCCTGGTAGAAGGGCATGGTGGTCTTGATGCCGAATACGCCCATGTCCTTCAGGGCGCGGGCGCCGCGGTTGAGCACGTCCTCCCAGGACAGGGCCCAGACGATCACCTTGGCGAGCATGGAGTCGTAATGGGGCGGCACCGTATAGCCGGTATAGATACAGGTGTCGGTGCGCACCCCTGGGCCGCCCGGGGCGTAATAGCGCGAGATCCGCCCGAAACTCGGCAGGAAGTTGTTCTTGGGGTCCTCGGCATTGATGCGAAACTGCATGGCGACGCCGCGCCGGCTGATCTCGTGCTGCTGAAAGCGCAGCGGCAGACCGGCGGCCACGCGGATCTGCTCCTCCACCAGGTCCACCCCGGTGATGGTCTCGGTGACCGTGTGTTCCACCTGGATACGGGTATTCATCTCCATGAAATAGAAACGCCCGTCCGTGTCTTGCAGGAACTCGACGGTCCCGGCATTGGTGTAGCCGACCGCGCGCGCGGCCAGTACCGCGAGCCCGCCGACATACTGGCGCTGCGCCTCGTCGATCTGGGGCGAGGGGGCGATCTCGATCAGCTTCTGGTTGCGCCGCTGGATGGAGCAGTCGCGCTCGAAGAGGTGGATGCAGTTGCCGTGATGGTCGCCCAAGACCTGGACCTCGATATGGCGCGGGTTGACCACGCACTTCTCCAGGAAGACCTCGGCGCGGCCGAAGGCCTTGGTCGCCTCCGAGATCACCCGCTCGAAGTTGCGGCGCAGGGCCGCGGCGTCGTCGCAGCGGCGGATACCCCGCCCGCCGCCGCCGGAGGTCGCCTTGAGCATGATCGGGTAGCCGATCTCCGCCGCGACCCGCAGCGCCTGCTCCAGGTCCTCGAGGTTCCCGGCGCTGCCCGGGGTGATGGGCACCCCCGCCTTCTGCATGGCAAAGCGCGCCTGCGTCTTGTCGCCCATGCGGCTGATCACCTCCGCGGTGGGGCCGATGAAGGTGATGCCGCGGCGGGTGCAGGCGATGGCCAGTTCCGGATTCTCGGCGAGGAAGCCGTAGCCGGGATGGATGGCGTCGCAGCCCGTCGCCAGGGCGAGTGTCACGAGGTTGTGGACGTTGAGGTAGCCGGCCAGGGGGTCGGCGCCCAGGCTGTAGGCCTCGTCGGCCTTCTTGACGTGCAGCGAATGGCGGTCCGCCTCAGAATAGACGGCGGCCGAGCGGATCCCCATTTCGGCACAGGCGCGGATCACGCGCACCGCAATCTCGCCGCGGTTGGCGATCAGGATCTTTCGCAGCATGGGGAGGCTCTGAGGGGATTAAACATTAAAAAGCAAGCAGCACATCAGTTCTGATCGCACCCCCGGGACCGGACCCCGCGCGGTGGCTTCGACAATCAGGCAATATACCGGACGCTTGGGGATCTGCAAGGGTCAGGGGCGCGCGGCCCGTGCTGCGCCCGCGCCGGAAGGCTGACGGCCCCGTGCGCTTTACACGATCATCTTGAGTCAAGACCAGTAACCGAATCGGAGGTGCGCGGTGGACACGGGGAACTACAAACATCTGTTGTTGGCGGTGGACTTCGAGCCGAGCGGTGCGTCCGTGATCGAGCGCGCCCGGCAGTTGCGCACCCTGTTCGGGGCGCGGCTGACCCTGCTGCATGTGCTGGAGCATGTGACCGCGGCCCAGGAATTCCTGCCTCTGGGGTTCGGCGGGGACCTGCCGGTCCCGGACGACTTCGGCCTGGAGCAGGAACTGCTGGAACTGGCCGGCCGCCAGTTGGACCTGGTGGGTGAGGGCCTGGGGGTCCCCGCGGCGGATCGCCTGGTGCGGGTCGGGCCGCCGGGAGCCACCATCGACGCCGTAGCCGCCGAGGTCGGGGCTGACCTGGTCGTCATCGGCAGCCATGGGCACCACGGGTTTCTGGGGCTGTTCGGCTCCACGGCCAAGGCGGTGCTGCGCAGCGTCACCTGCGACGTGTTATGCGTGAAACTCGCGGAGGGGGCCGAGGCCTGAGCGGCGGCGAACCTGGAAAGAGCAGTCAGCGATCAGCAGTCAGCAGTCAGCAGTCAGCGATCAGCCGTCAGCGATCAGCCGTCAGCCGTCGGCCATATGTGGATCAGCGCTTCAGGAGCCGCACCGGAGCCTCGGGCGCGCGCACCCCACGGGTCAGCCGCCCGGCGCCAAAGAAACGCGTGAAACTCGGCGCTGACTGCTGACTGCTGACCGCTGACTGCTGACCGCTCTACTCAGGTGTAGAAGTACCGGACCAAGTGAAAAAACACCGGTGCAGCAAAGCACAGCGAGTCGATCCGGTCCAGCACCCCGCCGTGGCCTTCGATGAGGGTGCCGAAGTCCTTCACCCCCCGGTCGCGCTTGATCGCCGACATCACGAGCCCGCCGGCGAAGCCCGCCAGGCAAATCAGCAAGGCGATGAGCCAGGCCTGACCCGGGCTGAAGGGCGTCACCCACCAGAGCGCCGCGCCCACCAGGCTGGCGCTGCCGATCCCGCCGATGGTGCCCTCCCAGGTCTTGTTGGGGCTGACCTTGGGGACGATCCGGTGCTTGCCCAGCGTCTTGCCGAAGACGTATTGGAGTACATCGCTCAACTGCACCACGATGATCAGATAGAGCAGCAGCTTGGCCCCCTGGTCCTGGTAGCCCGGAATCTGAAGCATCAGGAGCGCCGGGGCGTGGCTCACGCAGTAGACGGCGATCATCAGGCCCCACTGGATGGTGGCGGTGCGGGCCAGAAAATCCGTCGTGTCGCCGGCCAGGGCGCTGCGCACCGGGATGAACAGAAAGGCATAGACCGGGATGAAGATGGCGAAGAGCCCATACCACTGGATACCCACCAGCAGATATTGAACCGGTGCAAAGACGAAGAAGGCCCAGAACAGGGTGCGGTGGTCGCCCCGGCGGGTGGGGGTGAGGGTGACGAACTCGCGCAGTGCGATGAAGGAGGTCAGGGCAAACAGGATCACCGACCCCACCCCGCCGGTCGCGAGCGCCGCCGCGAAGACCGCCGTCATCACCCACCAGGAGCGGATGCGGGCATTGAGGTTGGCCACGACCAGGCGGGCCTGATCGTCGCGCACCCGCCGGTCCAGCACCCAGCCGATCAGGCTTGCGATTGTCAGCAGGGCGCCGATGCCACCAAGCAGGAGCAACATCTGCGGGTCGGCGAGTAGGGTCATCGTGCAGTCTCCGATTGGTCCGCGAAAAAATGGACAGGATTAACAGGAACACAGATGAACACAGATTTTCTTCAAATTCTCATGTGCTTATCGCTACTGTCACAATCACCCGCAAGGTGAGCCCCCGACCAGGCGTAAGCCAATGAATCATCTGTGTTCATCTGTGTTCATCTGTGGATGACTGCTCTTTCTAGGATCATGCGGTACCACCAATCCTGTAAATCCTGAGAAATCCTGTTGATCCTGTCCATTTCTTTCCCGCGGGCACTCAGCTTCGAGGTTCATGCCGAATGCCCTTTCTGCGGACTCAAACCGATCAAGGCCGCGCGGGCGCGTTGCAGAAAGGCGTGCCGATCCTCCCCCGGCGTCAGGGCCAACGGTGCGCCGAAGGTGGCGCTGCCCAGGAGCGGTACCGGCAGCACCTCGCCCTTGGGCAGGATGCGGCTCAGATCCTGGAGATACACCGGCACCAGTTCCACCGTGGGCCGCTGGTGCGCGACGAAATAGAGCCCCGGCTTCAAGTCACCGACGGTGCTGCCGTCGCCCCTGGTGCCCTCGGGGAAGAGGATCAGCGAATCACCCGCCGCGAGCGCCGCATCGATCCGGCGCAGGGCCTCGCGGCTGCCGCAGCCCCCGGCACGCTCGACCAGCAAGGCGTTCAGGACCGCGCCGGCCAGCCAGCGGCGCAGCCCCGGTCGATCCCAATAATCCGCCGCGGCCACCGGACGGGTGCGGGCACGGATGGACGGGGGCAGGGAGGCCCAGATCACCAGGGTGTCCAGGTGACTGCTGTGATTGGCGTAATAGACCCGCTGGACGCCGTTCGGCGCGGCGCCCACCCAGCGCGCCCGCACCCCGGTGATCAGCCGGGTCAGGAAGGCGAGCAGCCGGGCGGCGGCGGGCGCCGCGCTCATCGCGCCTCCAAGGCCGCCCGGATCGCGCGGGCGCGGCGGACGGCGGTCAGCGCGGCGCCGACCGCGATCAGGATCAGGGTCAGGAACAGCACCGGCCCGTCCAGCCCCCAGGCAACGCCCAGGGCGGCCATGATGAGCCCGCTGGTCATCGCGGCCATGCGGTGCGGCTTGGCCATAGGCCCCTGGAAGTCCTGGGCCAGACCGAGGCTGCCGCCCAAGGCACGGATATAGGCCGTCAGCAGGGCGAGGCAGCCCGCCGTCCAGGCCAATTCCGGCCCCCAGGCGAGTCCGCAGGCATAGCCCGCCGGGACGATCAGGAGCGGATCGGCCAGGCGGTCCGGGATCTCGTTGTAGAGGTCTCCGGAGCGCGAGCCCAGCCCCCCCTCCACCGCCACCATGCCGTCGAGCAGGTTGCACAGCAGCCGCAACTGGATGCAGCCGGCGGCGGCCAGGTAGAGCCCCGCCCGGACCCCGGGCGACGCCGCTGGCGCCAGCAGCATGGCCGCAGCCCCCAGTGCGGCGAAGGCCAGGCTTGCGAGCGAGATGTGGTTGGGCGCGACGCGCCGGGCCGCGAGCCAACGCGCCAGGGCGCGCGCCCAGGCGGTGTCGCGGGTCTTCAGCGGGCGGCGGGCGGGTGGTGACGGCATCGGATTAGGGTCCTGATCAGCGACCGACCATTGATCGGGGGCAGGGTAGCGCAACGGCAGAAACTGGAGGCGGACGCCGGAGAATCAATGCGCGCGACTGGAGTCCAAGGCTTGCGCCTTGGCGCCCTGCTCCAGGTAAGAATGCTCTCACAAAGGCAAAAAATAAGGACTCTCTCACAAAGGCACAAAGCCACAAAGAAGAATGGGAATGATCACGCCAGGGCGGCAAGCTCGCCAAGGAAGACCAGGGGATGATGGTGCTATCCCTATCACCTGACGAGTGAGTCGCCCAGCGCCGCTGCCGCATTGAAGAACCTTGGCGAGCTTGGCGCCTTGGCGTAAGACCTCTTCTGGCTCCCACGCTCCTGCGTGGGAGCAAGTGCGGGCGCTCCGCGTCCAGTGCGCAGACCGGACGCGGAGCGCCCGCTTGGCATTCCCCTGCTTGCGCGTGGGAACAAGAACACGCATCCGCGCCATTCCTCCCGGACCAGCGCCGACCGCGGTGTCCGGCGGCCGATGGTTCCGCCGAAATGTGTATGACCTCAAAAAAAATCGCCAACGACCGCGCTGCGCGCGGTCGTCAGTGAACAGAGGATCAGTGATCAGTGATCAGTGATCCAGTGTTCAGTGAATGGGGGAGACGCACAAGACACGCAGCCCAATGAGGCCGTCGCGGTTGAGCGGACCGAGGCCGTAGCGGCAGGCCGCGCGCGCGTCGTGCTGGTCGTAGTCCCAAGCGCCGCCGCGCACCACCCGCGACCCGCCAGTCTCAGGCCCCATTGGATTCTCCGCTGGGCTGCGCCGGTAATAGTCGGCGTCGTACCAGTCGGCGGTCCATTCAAAGACGTTGCCCGCCAGGTCGTGACAGCCGTAGGGGCTGACCCCGCCGGGGAAGCTGCCGACCGGGGTCGTACCGCGACCGGCCGTGTTGCAGCGCTCGGCATCCCAGTGATTGCCCCAGGGGTAGCGCCGCCCATCGGTGCCACGCGCGGCCTTCTCCCATTGCGCCTCGGTCGGCAGGCGCTTGCCGCACCAGGCGGCATAGGCGTTGGCATCGTCCCAGGAGACGAACAGCACCGGATGGTCTTCGCGGTCGCCGGTCGCCATGGCGCGCCAGTGGGTGCCCGCAAACCCGGTCGCGGCGGCGAAGGCGGCGAACTGACGGTTGGTCACGGGATAGCGGTCGATCCAGTATTCACTGAGCACCACCTCATGCGCTGGCCGCTCGTTGGCATAGCCGCCGGCGTCGCTGCCCATCCGGAAGCTCCCCGCCGGCACGAAGCAGAGCGGATGACCCAGGGCCTCCAAGAGCGCCAGGATGCGCCCGCGCTGGGCCGGCAAGGCCCCCGGCAAGGCGCCGTGCAGCAACTTCAGCAGGCCGCCGAGCCCGTCGGGCAGGCGTTGGTGCAGGGTCGCCTCGTTGCCGGGGGCGAGTGCGAGCAGGGCCGCCAGCGCCGCAGGCCGATCCTGTGCGATGTTGGCGAGGGCCTGGTCCAGGATTTCCCGGGCGCCGTGGTCGCCGATCTCGGCCAGTGCATCGGCGGCGGCCTGGCGCCGTTCCGGGTCCCCGTCGGGGTCGATCAGCCAGGGTTGCAGGGCCGCGATCACCGGGTCGGCGGCGGCGCTGCCCGCTGCACCCGTGGGTAGTCGGGCGTCGGCGAGACAGCCGGCCGCGAGCAGCGGGTCGACCGGCAGCAGGCGTTGCAGCCACCCGGCCGGGTCCACGGTCAGGCCCGCGTAGAGCCGGATGACCTCGCGCCACCAGGGGTCGCCGGTGTGGGCGAGCAGGGCCGCGTCGTCGCCACCTTGCTTGATCGAGAGGGCGGTCAGGTACTCCTGGAAGGTCAGGTGCGCGAAGTCGTAGCTGGTCGCGGAGAGCCGGCGCAGGACGCCGGTATCGGCCAGCACGGCGGCGAGCAAGGACGCGGGATCGGCGGTGATGGCACAGGGCCCGCGGGCCTCGGCGAGCAGCGCGAGCAGCCGCTCCTCGGGGATGACCCTCAGGCGTTGCCCGTGGACTGCGGCGGCGACCTCACGGAGTGCGCAGCGCATGACTTCGCCGGGCAATGCCTGCGGGCGTGGTCGCGTGCGCACGGCCTGGTCCGCGTTCCACTCCTCGGTCAGCAGGTCCAGCGCGGCCTCGTAGAGTGCGACACGGCGCTCCGGCAGGGTGCCATCCCGTCCGCCGTTTTGCTCGTAGAGTCGCACGATCAACGCCAACAGCAGCGGATTCGCGGCCAGGGCGCGCAGGCCGGGCTTGTGCGCCAGCGCGGCGAGCAGGCCCTGCGTCTGCTCCTTGGGATGCGGGTGGCCCGCCGCGGCGAACCATTTCTGCACGAATGACTCGATCTGCGGCGTCTCGAAGCGCTGCACCTCCAGCGTCAGCCAGCCACCCAGCGGATAGCCGTAACCCCCGGTGCGGGCAGTGACGATGATCTGATTGCCGCCGCCGTAGGCATCGCGCAGGCGTTTGATCTCCGCCAGGACCCGTGCCTGGGCGGCGGGGTCAGTGACCTCGTCCAAGCCGTCGAGCAACAGCAGGCAGGCGCCCGCCCGCAGCCGACAGTCCAGCAGGCGCCGCGCCGCGGTCGGGGAGAGGCTGCCGACCGCGGCGATGGCCGCGGCGGCCTGGGCCTCCAGTGGGCGGCCGTCCCCGGTGAGATTGTTCAGGGTCAGCAGCACGGGCAGCGGGTAGCGCGTGCGTCGGCGTACCAGGGCGGCCAGCAGCCGCACGGGCGGCACTATCCAAAAGGGATAGAGCAGCGCGACGGCGCTCAGCGTGGTGGTCCAGGCGGCGACCGGCCAAGCCGGGGTCCAACCGGCCCAGGCATAGGCCAGCACCAGGCCCGCCAGGGCCAGGCCGATCCAGAGTCGGTGGCGGTGCCGTTCGATCAGGAAGAAACCGGCAACCAACCATACCGGGGCGAGCAGCAGATGGGTGACCGGGGCGCCGGAGACGAAGATGCCGATCAGCCAGGTCAGCAGGGCCGCGAGTGCGAGCAATAGATTCGGACGGGCCAGGTTGAGGCCGTGCAGCCGCCGCCGCAGCCCCTCCAGCAGGTTCGCGATGCGGTTCGGCACCAGGGCGCGGGCGAAGGGGCCGAAGCGCGGGTCGGGCCTTGCCATCGCCAGCACCAGGAACTTCAGCAGCGTGCTCTTGCCGGCCCCGGGCTCGCCCAGGATCAGCAGCCGACGGGCCGTGTGGTCGGCGTGCGGGAGTTTCAGTTCCAGCGCCTCCGGCAGGGTCAGGGTGCGCCCGGAGGCGCCGAGCAGGTCGTCCGCCGTCGGGGCGGCTGCGGTGGATGACGGCGGGTCCAGGCGGTCCCGCGGGGCCTGATGCGCCGCGACCTTGAGTCCGACGTAGATGTCCGCCAGGCGTAGCGGTAGCGCCCGATGCAGTACGGTGAGGTCCGCGTGGTGCCGCGCCAGGTCTTTCGCGTAGCGCCGCTCGCGGCGGCGTGAGCCCAGACGCTCGGTGAGGCAGCGCCGGGCGGAGGTCGGGGTGTCGGCGATCACGGTGGATGGGTCGGTCGCGGCGGACCGCGGCTGATTCCGGCGGCGGCGCACGAGGCGGGCGAACAGGAGTGCCAATGCCAAGGCGGTGCTGGGCAGCACCCACACCATGTTGCTCAGGAGGTTGGTATAGAGGCCCTCGCACTGCGCCTGATCCCGCACCACCAGCGGAACGTAATCGACCACGACCTCGCAGGTCGCTTGGAGCCACTGCTGTTGGTCGAGCGGGTCCGGCGCGGGTTGGGTCACCTGGGCCGCGGGTGGCGCCGGCGGTTCCGTGGACGGGGAGGTCATTCAACTACTCGAGACTGGGTAGGTGCCCGATTCTAGGCGCACTCAAGGACGTCGTGCAAGCCGGTTGCAGCAGGGCCCTGAAGGCCTTGATCATCGTTGCGGCCGCTTGCGCTTAAACCGGAGGTCGAGGCTTTAGCCGGTGGCGCCCGAGCGGAGTCGAGACCGGCCGGCTAAAGCCTCGACCTCCGGTTGGGGACGGACCGCGGCTGGCTGGGATGACGATCAAGGCCGCCCTGAAATCAGGCCAGCGTCTCGACCTCGAAGGCGACCAGGGTCCGCCGCTCGCGGCTGAATTCGACCCCGATGAGATGAATCGGCAGCCCCCCGGCGCGATAGCGATCGGCGTAGCCCCGGTCCTTGATCTGCTGCAAGGCGCGGCCTTCCGGTGCCAATTCGACTACCTTGAATTCAAACAGATAGACCTGGGCGTTGAAGCGCACGCTGAGATCCAGCCGCCCGGCGTTGCTGCCTTTTTCCGGGGTCAGGTCCAGGCCCAGGGCGGCGAAACAGGCATAGAAGACGCTCGCATAATAGCCCTCGTAGCGGGCGATCGGGTTGTTGCGGTACCAGTCGGGCGGGATACCGGCAAACAGGGCCGCGAACAGCCGCTCGATCCCGGCGAAGTCATTGGTGAGCAGCAGGTCATAGAGCCGCCCGGGCCTGGCACTGGCATCGTCCGAGCGCGGGGCGAGCTGCTCCAGCAGGGCCCCGGTGAGGCTGGCCTCGACCTCCAGGTTCGGCCAGCGCAGCCGATACTCGATCAGTGCCCCGCGTTGAGACACCGAGTCGATGGTGAGATAGCCCGTCTGAAACAGCAGCGCCTCGGTGCTGATGCGGTCGACGTCGAAGGTCGAGAGCAGCGCCTCGCTTGCGATCGTCTGCCCGAGATGGGGGATGAACACCTGCCGCTCCACCAGCAGGTCGATCAGGAAGCTCGGCGTGGCGGTCTCGAACCACCAGGGGCGGAATTGGCGGTCCTGGAACAACAGCAGCAGGTCGAAGGGGTTGTAGACCGACTCGCCGGTCCAGTTGTAGCCGTTATACCAGGCGCGTACCTGGTCGCGGTCGAGCCCCGGCAACTCAGGTGCGAAGACCGCCTCCAGGTCGGCCTCGGTATAGCCGCAGATCGCCGAATACTCGGCCGAGACGGTGATGTCGCGCAGGTTGTTCAGCCCCGAAAACAGGCTGACCTTGCTGAATTTCGAGACCCCGGTCAGGAACGCGAAGTGGA
>Ga0247840_10005088_pt1 | contig 20105 bp, 21 predicted proteins | sample LaCruzMarch2015__FD_192404 | JGI IMG/M metagenome (GOLD analysis project Ga0247840, IMG submission 192404) | Freshwater microbial communities from meromictic Lake La Cruz, Castile-La Mancha, Spain - LaCruzMarch2015_17m | ecosystem: Environmental > Aquatic > Freshwater > Lake | place: Spain... | reverse complement strand
TACACAATTTAAGAATGTTAACAATTCTTCCATATATAATCAACCCTTTCGAATTGACTATATCATATTTCATACAGTGAAAATATTACAGTTTTATTTCATCTCATGCGTTTGTCGTGAACTGTATGCTAAATGTGTTTATTCTTGTTTGCAATTTTATAAGACAACGTCATTAAGCTGTCACTTAAATGAACATTTTCAACTGATACATCATCTGGCACTAAAATATCTGTATAACAGAAATTAAGAAGTCCCTTAATACCTAAATTCACAAGCTGCTGAGCAACCTCTGGCGCAGCCACCTTTGGAACTGCCAAAATTGCAATATCAGGTTTATTTTTATCAACAAATGCTTTAATATTTTCCATTGATAAAATTTCATGATTATTTAAAGATTTACCTATTTTATCTGGGCTTGTATCGAATATACCTATAAGCTTAAAGCCTCTATTTTCAAATGATTTATAATTAGCAAGAGCATGCCCCAAATACCCCGCTCCAATAATAATAGTCTTTTGACCGTTATAAAGTCCAAGTATTTCGCCAATAGCTTTATATAAAGATTCTACATTATAACCATAGCCCTGCTGACCAAAGCCACCAAAACAGTTTAAATCTTGACGAATTTGCGAAGCTGTTACATTCATTTTTTCGCTTAATTCCTTTGATGAAACTCTTAATATATTATTTTTTAATAATTCACCCAAGTATCTGTAATATCTGGGTAATCTTTTTATTACTTCGTTAGAAACCTTTTTACTTTCATTATTCAATTTCAACCACTCCTATACTTGCATTTATTACTAATCATATCCAATTATACAATATATTTTATTATTTTACAACTATTTATATCTGAACGCCCTAAACCGTTCCCTACAATTTGCATATTTATTATAGGTAATTTGTAAGGAAGAGTCTTGACTCTCCCTAAAAAATGAAGTTTTTAGTCCCCTATTTAATATTACCAATTCAAATATTATACTACTCTAAACTAATAAATTCAATATTTCAAAAAAAAATTGCCTGAAAAATATCAGGCAACCCTTTAATTATTTAACACAACGCAACTTCAATTGCTTTTGTAAGTATATCTGTATAGCTGTATGAAACTCTTCTTGATGATGAAGGAAGTTCCTCTATTGCATTGTCGAGTTTTACTATGAATATGCTTGGAAACGTTTCTTCGATAACACCTTGTCTGATTATTGATTTTTTTCTACCCTTTTTAGCGGTTAGCTTTATCTTGCTACCAATATGTCTTTGCAAGGCATCCTTAATATTCGTCAGCTCAGCTTTCTCTCCCATTTCTCAAACCACCTCTTCTAAAGTATACATAACAATCCGCATTTTTCTAATTATAACATAAAAAAAAGCTTTTGTAAAGTACAAAATTTTTAATTATAACAAGATTTCAAACATTTTGCAAGTACTTTTTTTTTACAGTTATATTACTTAGATATTATTAACCAATTATGTAGATAATATACAAGTTTTTTCTTCTTTGTGCTTTGCGCTTTATTCTTTGCACTCTCGTGCATAAATACATTATTTTTGCTAAAAATAACTTTCAAGGAGGGATTACCAATGAAAAAAAATACTTTAAATATATTATGTACAGCTTTTGTGATATTAAGCATTTCAGTTTTATATATTTCCAAGCAAGCTGAACCTGTTGCAACTTCGAAGGGTAGCTCTTTAAATGCCTCTGATATACAGCTTCTTGCAAGGTGTGTAAATGGCGAGGCAAGGGCAGAGCCATATAAAGGACAGGTTGCAGTAGCCGCCGTTATTTTAAACAGGATAAGTCACCCATCTTTCCCAAATTCATTAAGTGGTGTTATTTATCAACCAGGTGCATTTACAGCCACGTCTGATGGTCAAATCAATGTACCGATAGACCCAAACTCTACTGTTTTCAAAGCGTGCAAAGAGGCAATGAATGGCTCAGACCCATCTTGTGGGGCTATTTATTATTACAACCCAGCAAAAACAACAAACAAGTGGATTTGGTCACGCAAGGTCATAACAACAATTGGCAAGCATAAATTTGCAATTTAAAAGGAGAATGAAGTATGAGTATCAGAGATAAATTACTGGATTTTAAAGACAGACTAACCGACAGACATATGTATAGCATTGTTCTTGTTGTGATAGCAATTATTGCAGGCTTTGGCATTTACGAATACAAGCGCTCGATTGATTTTCGTGGACAGGTTGAAAATGGCTATCAGCGTGCATTTACCGACCTTGTAGATTATGTAAACAACATTGACACAACCCTTACAAAGGCAATGGTTACCACAAGCCCAAATCAGCTTGCAGAGCTTGCCACAGATTTATGGAGAGAGGCAGCCTTTGCAAAGGCAAATTTAGGTCAGCTACCTATTTCAAATACCGAGCTTGACAATACTGCAAACTTTTTGTCGCAGGTGGGCGACTATACCTATTCTCTTTCTAAAAAGTTTACAAATAACCAGCCACTATCACAAAAAGAAATAAGCCAATTAAACGACCTTAGCAAATATGCAGCCTCACTTAGCACAAGCCTTCAAGATATGGAAGGTCAAATGTATGCAGGCACAATTCGTTTTGGTGAGATTAGTAATCAAGGCAAAAAATATTTTGGTGGCCAAAAAGCAAGTGTGGGAGATGGCTGGCAAGAGGTAGAAAAAGGCTTTTCTGATTATGCCTCGCTAATATACGACGGGCCATTCTCACAGCATATTCAGAACAAAGAGCCGCTTTTAACAAAAGATGCCCCTGCAATAACTGCTGACGATGCAAAACAGTGTGTGATGAATTTTTTAGGTGTGGACAAGGTTCAGTCCGTCGAGCTTACTGGCGAAAGCGAGGGCAGAATTCCTACCTATGATTGTAAAGCCATAACTGGCGATAAAAATCGTGAAATTACGGTAAGCGTCACAAAAAACGGTGGCTACATCCTACTTGTGCTTGATAATAAAAACCCAGATACAGAAACAATGGACGTAAATGCCGCAGCATTAAAGGCAAGAGAATTCCTGCAAGCTCAAGGCTTTACATCTATGAAGGAAAGTTATTATCAGCGAGAGGGCAACACAGTTACAATTAACTATGCATACAGTCAAGGCAAATTTATAATGTATCCCGATTTAATAAAAGTGAAAATAGCGCTTGATAACGGCGAAATGATTGGCTTTGAAGCAAATGGTTATATTACAAATCATAATGCAAATCGTACTCTTCCAACCATAAAAATAACCGAAGCCGAAGCACGAGCAAAGGTTAAAAAAGAACTTGTAATTACAAATGTAAATTATGCACAAATTCCACTCGAAACAGGGCAAGAGGTTTACTGCTATGAATTAAAAGGAACTTATAATGATAAAAACTTTTTAATATATGTTAATGTTGAAAATGGAAATGAAGAAAAAATACTCCTACTGCTCGAAAACGAAAACGGAACACTTACAATATAGCAAATGATTAACACGTTTATTACTCCCTTAACTGCAAATAATAACGTTGTAACAAAATCTATTTCTTAGGGGTGGATAACGTGAGTGAAGCAAAAATGTCTGAAAATTTAAAAACTGAAATAGCCAAAGAACTTGGAGTATATGACGTAGTTAAAAACGAAGGCTGGGGAAGTGTAAGCTCACGAGATTGCGGTAATATAGTAGCAAAAGCAATAGAAATAGCAGAACGTAGTATCCAGAAGTAACAATAAAAGTGCTACACGAAATTGTGTAGCACTTTTATTGTGTAACTAAAATATTAACACTATTTAATTTCTATCAAACCATAATTTCCATCTTTTCTCTTATAAACTATATTTGGTTTATTCCCATCATCCTTATAAATAAAGAATTGGTGCCCAAGCAAATTCATTTGAAGAACCGCTTCCTCTGTGCTCATTGGTTTTGTGTTGAATTCTTTCCTTTTAACTACGTTAAATTCTTTTTCTTCCTCTACTGGTTCAGAAACTGCACCTCCAGTAAAATCTAACGAGCCTGTGCGCAAGCGTCTTTCCAATCTCGTTTTGTGCTTTCTTATTTGACGTTCGATAGCATCTATCGTTTTGTCAATTGTGTTATACATATCACTTGTTATTTCTTCAACTCTATAAATAGTATCTGCCGAATGAATTGTTGCTTCCACCTTTTGACGATCTTTTTCTACTGAAAGGGTTACCCTTGCATCTGCATCCTCACCGAAATACCTGTCCATTTTTGCAAATTTCTTTTCGATATGGACTTTTAACCCCTCTGTTAGTTCGATTTTTCTACCTGTGATCGTGATTTTCATAAGCTTATCCCCCTAAGATGAATTTTTATACTAATTTTCGTTGTGAGAATTAGTATTATAACTGCGCACTCGCATGGCGTGTTACATGACAGCTAATATTAACTGCTACTGGCAAACCAGCGATATGCGTAGGATACGTTAGAATGTTTACCCCAATTGCTGTTACATCGCCTCCCCAACCCATAGGACCTATGTCTAATGAGTTAATTCGGGTTAGAAGCTCTTTTTCAAGTCCTGCATAATACTCATCGTCGTTTGATTTATCAACTGGCACGAGAAGTGCTTTTTTCGCCAAATACGCAGCCTTTTCCATAGTGCCACCAATTCCAACACCAACTACGATTGGTGGGCAAGGGTTTCCTTTTCCACTACTTACTAATTCGACAACGAAGTCCAAAACTCCTTTTTCTCCGTCAGAAGGTTTTAACATTTTTATTCCACTCATATTTTCACTGCCAAAACCCTTTGGCGCAACGGTAATATTTATCTTATCACCAGACACAATATTATAATGTATAATTGCAGGGGTATTATCTCCTGTATTAACTCTTTTAAGTGGGTCAGCCACGACGGATTTCCTAAGGTTACCCTTATTATACCCAATTCGCACGCCCTCATTTATAGCCTCTTCAAGGCTTCCGTCAACATATACTTCCTGCCCAATATCAACAAAAACAACTGCCATTCCAGTATCCTGACATATTGCCATACCTTCATTTTTCGCTATTTCTGCATTAACAAGTAGCTTTTCCAAAACGTCCTTTGCCCTTGTGTTCCTCTCACACCTTGCGCCCTGTTCAAGCGCATTTTTTATGTCGCCACTCAAATAGTAATTTGCATCAATACATAACTTTGCAACCATTGCTGTTATTTCTTCTGCCTTAATTGTCCTCATCAAAACCCACCTTGTCACGCAAAATATATAACGGCCTGTTCTTGCTTTCATCATATATTCTACCAATATATTCCCCTATAAGCCCAAGTATTATAAGGGTTATTCCATTAAAAAATAAATTTATAGCAACGATAGATGCCCAACCAGAAACAGTTTGCTTAAAATATAAAGTCTGCACGATAACAACAATTAAATATAAAAAACTAACCAACGCAAAAATAAATCCAACATACGTTGCAAGCTTTAATGGCTTGTAAGAAAATGACGTTATCCCATCCATAGCAAACTTTATCATCTTTTTCAAGGGATATTTCGTTTCCCCTGCAAACCTTTCTTCCCTAATATATTCGACATAAGTTTGCCGAAATCCTACCCAGCTAACTAATCCTCTAACATACCTATTTTTCTCTGGCAACCTCTTAAGCTCATTACACACCTTGCGGTCGATTAAACGAAAATCACCAGTATCCACAGGGAAATCCATCTCGGTCATATTTCGCAAAAACCTATAATATGCCGCCGCTGTCCATTTTTTAAATAGCGTTTCGCCCTTGCGTTTTAGGCGCTTACCATATACAACCTCATAGCCCTCTTTCCATTTATCAATCATTTGTAGCATAACCTCTGGAGGGTCCTGCAAATCTGCATCAATTATAATTATTGCATCTCCTGTTGCATTTTCCATTCCTGCTGTTATCGCTGTTTGATGCCCAAAATTGCGTGAAAAGTCTAAAAGTCGAACATTCTTATCATCAGCAATTATTTTGCGTATTATCTCCGCAGTTTTATCACGGCTACCATCATTAACATAGATTAGCTCATAGCCCTCAGGGATTCCCTGCATAACCTTTGTTAGGCGTTTATGCGTTTCTGTTATAACTAATTCCTCGTTATAAACTGGTACAATTATTGAATACATCTATATCCACCCCCTGTTAATTTACAAAAACCCACGTATCAAACCAAGTTAAATAATCCTTCACATACCATATTGGTGCAGGAACTCCGCTTATTACTGGATAAAACATTATAAACAAAAGCACAACCACACCGCAATAGCCCCAAAGCACCTTGCTTGAAAGGTTAAACCTCTCTTGCAGGTATTTCATACAATACACTATTGCAAGCACTAAAAATGGCACACACGCAAAATAATGATATATAAAAAGTATTCTGCTAATAGCCATCCACGGTACTAATTGCGAAAGGTAGCCAATAATAATTAGCAAGGCTATATTACTTCTTTTTCGTATACCAATATATATACAAGCCAAAAATGCTAAAATTCCCACCCACCACACAGCAGGGTTTCCAAAAGTTGATATACTCGACACCATACCATTATTTCTTAGCTCACCATCTATAAACATCCAAAGTGGACGTTTCATAAATTGCCATTCGTACCATTTTGATGAAAAAGGATGTGAATCTTTTACGCCCTCGTGATAGGATAGCATATATGATTGATTTTGAGTAACATACTTAGTAGCAGTTCTGCCATGCAAATCATAGCTTATTTGTGGCAAATATGCCGCAAAATATATTATTGCAGGAATTATAATAAAAAATAGCACACACCACAAAATCGTTTTCCAAAACTTAGGCGCAAAATCTGTTATTCCTTTTTTGTTAATACTCTCTGCAAATGAGCGAACCCACACAATTATAAGTATTGTTGCAAGCCCCAAAGCAGCATATAGGCAAATCCACTTAGTCGCTACACCAATTCCAAAGGTTATGCCCGTAAGCGCAAGTGGCAGAAGTCCCTTTTTAAGAGGCTCTTTATTAAAATCTAACGTCAAATAATCTATAACAAAGTAATACATAAGCATTATAAATAAGACTGCATAGCTGTCCACCGTACCAAGCCGAGTTTGCGCAAAATGCATAAAATCAAACGCAAAAATCGTTGTACCAATTGCCGCATATCCTGTCTTTTTAAACAGCTTTTTGCATAGCATATAAAACACAGGTAGCATAAGCACCCCTGCCAAAGTGCCCATTACTCGCCACCCAAAAGGTGTCATACCAAACAACATTACACCAATCGACATAATAAGCTTGCCAAGTGGTGGATGTGTCGTTTCATACGGTGGAAGTTTATTTGTAACCTCATAAGCAGTTCGAGGGTGATAAATTTCATCAAAATATGTTCCGTTCATATAAGATGGTTTAAGTGGCACAACGCTTTGCTCGTCACAAATTGTGCCCTCGGTTGCAGAGGATATTACAATTTGCTCTCCCTGCCTATCCATTACACCAATTTCGCCAAGCATAAGGTTATTAACCTCAGAGGTAAATCGCAAATATCTTGCAGCTCCCTCGCCATTTGCCCTAACCCATACAAAGGTTGAATTATGCACCTGCTCGGCATACGGTGACCAATTAATACTATCATCAGACTGCCGAATAATATATTTTTTACCAACCTCACCAATACCAATATACATCATAACGCTACCGATTTCTTGCTTGCTACCAAGGTCAACCACAAAACCATTTGTAGCAGTTCTGTAAAATGTTTGCGGTGCTTTTGTATCCCCAAGGTTTGCAAATGCAACTATTCCATAAATAAGGGTGATTATTGCCATAACTAAATAATCAAGCCTTACCATTTTACCAAATGGAATAAACTCTTTTTCCACAATTTCTTTCTTTTTCTTTTGCACCTGCACCGTTTTCTCACAAATAAATATTCTATATGCAAGCACTATCGAATAAATAAGCAATGCAATATTTATTAAAGATACTATAAAGATAAACGAATTAAAGGTTTCCCCTTGTGATACGCCCTTCATATCACTCACCAAAACATTTGCAACATTCAAGTAATGTGTGGCTGTTTGCGCTATAAATAAAAATAATAATCGTTTATCTTTTTTATAAATATAAGTAAATGCAAGCAGAATAAGCGCAGGGAACAAATACCGCTCGTGCATTTTTGCACCAAGGGTAAAAATTGTGGTTATTATTAAATACCCCATATAAAAAAGCTTTGATTTATCTTTAGCCTTTATATAAAAATATATCGAACCAATAGTTGTTAATAATATAACTGCTGTGGACCAAAATGAAACAGGCAAAAACATAAATTTAGCTGTTAGTGGCTTCCAATTATAACCGAAAAGCGCATATAAATTATACGCATTTACAGTAGCATAAGGGTATGACGCAAGCGTTTTTTGATATTTTTCCACTAACCACATAAAATTAAAATTATTTGTAAAAGGCAGGGTAGTAATAATTGTTGTTGCAATGGCAATTAAAATAGATTTGCCAATCATCTTCCAGTCCTTAGTTGCAAAATATGCACATAAATAAACTGGTGCAATTATAAAAGCCTGTGGCTTGATTAATGCGCAAACTATATATAAAAATGCTGCTAAGTAAAATTTCTCTTTATACAAACATATAAGTGATGCTACTAAAAATAAGGCAAAAAGTGAATCAATCTGCCCCCAGAACGTAGAATTTATAATTATTGCAGGGCTAAAAGCAATTAGTAGTGCAAATGCTGTTGCTGCATTTTTCCCTATGCGCACTTTTCCCTCGTAATATATAATTCCAACCAAAACAACATCTGCAAGCATTGCAGGAAATTTAATTAATGTTGTAAATATTGGCGAATTATATGTTAGCTTAAATAGTTTTTCCATTAGCCCAATAATATAAAGAACAAGCATATATAATGGTGGATAATCTGCAAAATATTCTGGTGAATAAAAGCTTTGTGTTCCAACCTTAGCAATATGCTCTGCCCATTGCTTAAAGCAAGCAATATCAGTCTTATGCCCTTCTATTGCATTAGAAAAAATAATTCTAAACAAAAGTGCCGCTGCAAGAATAACAAAAAAGGACATATCCCCTTTTTTATTGTTTTTTATTGCGCCACTATTTTTTTCGTTGAAATAGCTATATATCATTGCAAAAAATAGTAAATAAATAATAAGAGTGTAATAAATAGCTTGCAATAAAAACACCTCGATTTTTTTCTATCATTATATCATAACATAAATTTATTTAAAAGTCTTTTTTGAAAAATGAAAACCCTCAATGGAATAACTCCATTGAGGGTAAACTTATTATTATCTTATAATTCTTCTTGCTGTTACATAATTATCAGCATAGTAACCACTATTTAGCGAATTAGTCCTAATTCCAACACCTGGTTTAACCGAGTGAATAAATTGACCATCACCAACATATATACCTGCGTGACCTATTCCACGACCACCATTTCTAAACAACACAATATCGCCAGTTTGCAATTCATCCTTGCTAACATATACACCATTGCTTGCTTGTCCACTTGCTGTACGGTTTATATCATAGCCAAAATGCTTATACACATAGCTTGTTAGTCCAGAACAATCAAAGCCACTTGGAGAGCTTCCACCATAAACATACTTAACACCTAAAAACTTTTTAGCATATTCTACAATTTCCTCGCCCTTTGAGCTTTCTCTGTTTATTGATAAGCCTGAACGGTCTGTCATTGTTTTTCTTACAGTTATATATTGTGAGCTAACATAGCCCTGATTGCCGTCATATGTAATTTCAGTCCAACTTCCTGTTGCTCCGATTGTATTAACGATTGTTCCCCTTGGTAGTGTAGTTATTATGTCATAGTCTGAACCTGGCCCTGTTCTAAAGTTTAAACTATTTGCAGTAACAAGCCCAGAATCAGCACTTGCAACCACCACACTACAAATTAGACACATTGCAAACATAATTGCAATACGCATTATCTTTTGTGTTAAATCCACGCAATCACTCCTTATTTATTTTTTATCTTTTGTAGTTTATAATTATGCAATCAAGTAATGATTAACATAATTACCCTCTGTTGTATTTCTTTGTCCATTATAACCTATAATACTTCAAAAGTCAAACACTTTTTGTAACAATTCTGTAATATTAGACGTAAAAAACCGCCCAAACCACTATAAATAGTGAGCTTAGGCGGAATTGTGAACAATTTGTAAACTTTTAAGATTTTAGTTCAGAAAGTGCATCATCAAGCCAAAATTCAGCAAGGTCAAGTGCAGGATATAAGCCCTCACGCTCTGCCTTTTTAATGATTTTCTCTCTACCTGGAATTTCATTTGTCTGCAACTGAACAAGAACACTTGTCGCAACGTCTAAATCCATTATTTTCTTTGAATCCTGTACCACAAGGGTTATTATATACTTATCATCAGCATTACCATAGTATATCAAATTTCCTCTTCTAAGTAGAGGCTTCCCCTTATATTCTAATCCACTATCTACATCTTTTTTCTTAGCTGGCATAAATTTTACGCCTCCTTAATTATATTTTGCTCTCTACCAGGGCCTACACCTATCATACAAACCTTTGTATCGCATAGCTCCTCTATTCGTGTAATATATGCTTGTGCCGCCTTTGGTAAATCTGCAAAATTACGAACTGCTGATATATCCTCTTCCCAACCGCTTAATTCCTCATATATAGGCTCACATAAAACCAATTCAGAAAGGTCAGCAGGGAATTCTGTTACTACTTCATCGCCCTTTTTATAGCCAACACATATTTTTAAATTACCTAAGCCAGAAAGTGTATCGAGCTTATTTATTACTATTGAAGTTAGCCCGCTTGTGCGAACTGAATATTTAAGTATTACTGCGTCAAGCCAGCCACAACGTCTTGGTCTGCCAGTTGTTGTTCCAAATTCATTACCAACCTGACGGATTTTTTCGCCAACCTCGCAAAATAATTCTGTTGGAAATGGCCCTTTGCCCACACGAGTTGTGTATGATTTTGCAACGCCAAAGCATTCGTCAATTAAAGTTGGCCCAATACCAGAGCCAATACAAGCACCTGCAGAGGTTGGGTGGCTTGACGTTACAAAAGGATATGTTCCAAGGTCTAAATCAAGCAAAGTTCCTTGTGCGCCCTCGAATAATACCTGCTTGCCCTCTTTTATTGAATTATATAAAAGTACAGATGTGTCAACAACATACTTTTTAAGCTTTTCTGCATAACCGTTATATTCCTCAATAATTGCGTCCGCATTAAGTGGCTTGCCACCATAAACAAGCTCTATCATTTTGTTTTTGATTATAATATTTTCACGAACCTTATTTTCAAAGGTTTCTTTGTTTATTAAATCCCACATACGAATACCACAGCGCTCTGCCTTGTCCATATAACATGGGCCAATTCCACGCTTGGTTGTGCCTATGTCGCTTTTGCCACGAGCAATTTCAGAAAGACCATCAAGCTCGATATGATAAGGCATTATAACGTGCGCCCTTGCATCTATTTTAAGGTTATCAGTTGTTATACCCCTATCGTGCATTTGCTTAATTTCCTCAAGAATAACCTTTGGGTCAATAACAACGCCATTACCTACTAAGCATAGGGTTTGTGGGTTTAATATTCCTGATGGTAAAAGGTGAAGCTTATATACCACACCGTTTGCCTCTACTGTATGCCCTGCGTTATTTCCGCCTTGTGAACGCACAACTACTTCTGACTGCTGTGCTAAAATATCTGTAATTTTACCTTTTCCCTCATCGCCCCATTGTGCGCCTATTAGTACCTTCGTTGCCAATGAAATTCCCCCTCAAAAAAATGCGTTACTACTATAATAACAGATTTTAACAATAAAATCAAATATTATTATTTTGTTGCAAGATATTCGTTAATTTTATTTATCAATTCATCTGCATCTGCGCCATGAACTTCACACGCTTGCTCTATTGATTCACCACTTGCTGATGGGCAGCCAAGGCAATGCATTCCAATCTCCATAAAGAATTTTGCAGTTCCCCTGTCTAAGTTTAATGCGTCAATTATAATTGTATCCTTTGTTACCTGTGCCATAATTAATTCCTCCATTTTATTATTTTATTTTGTTGCCTTTGCTATCTATTACCACGACTACTGGAAAATCCTCAACCACTAATTTTCGTATTGCCTCTGTGCCTAATTCATCATACGCAACAACCTCAGCCGAACGCACGCATTTAGAAATTAACGCCCCCGCTCCACCAATTGCACCAAAATACACAGCGCAGTGTTCTTTCATAGCGTTTACTATGATATCAAGCCTTTCACCTTTGCCTATCATCCCTGTTAACCCTTTTTCAATTAACAAAGGTGCATACGCATCCATTCTGCCACTTGTGGTTGGACCACAAGAGCCTATAACCTGTCCTTCTTTTGCAGGCGCTGGCCCTGCATAATATATAACTTGATTTACTATATCAAATGGCAAACCCTCTCCATTTGCAAGAGAATCAACCATTCTTTTGTGTGCTGCATCTCTCGCAGTATATATTATGCCCGATAATAAAACACTATCCCCTGCTTTTAGCTTTTTTGCATCTTCTTTTGTAAGTGGTGCATTAATCCTAATTGCCATTTACTCAAACCTCCACTACAAAATCTGCAATACTGCTAAATATATAGTCTGCCTTTTGCTCCTCGAAATATCCTCTTGCACCCTCGCCAGAAACACCAGTAAGTACAGCCGCAAACGGCATACCAACAGCCTTTGCCGCTAATATATCAGCACCTGCATCACCAACAACAAGAGTTTTACTAATTAAATCTCTGCTATATTCACCTGCAACAATTTTTTCATCAGAATAGTCACAGCCAAGCATTCCCTTCAAAAACATATATGGGTGTGGCTTAGTCAAAGTCACATTACCCAATGTTTCCTCAGCGCTTTGAACATCACTATACGTTATACACCTTTTGCTGTCGAAATACTCCATTATGCCCCAATTTTTAAGAGGCTCTAATATTTCATAATATATTCGCCCTGTGCCAATGCCAATAGTTTTTCCTGCATCATACAAGGTCTTTATAACCTCGTGCATTTGCTCTACTGGAAGTATTGGAATTTCACCTGCCATAAGTCCCTTTTTGCCACACAGCTTTGGAGCCTCACCAGTAATTTCGGTAAACATTTCATCACCCAAATACCAGCCTTGAAAGCATTTTATGCCTTCGTTATACAACTCCCCACCACGAAGCCCCGCAGGGCTATGCTCGCCTAAGAACTCATACATTTCAAGGGCATTTAAGTCCTTATTTACTATATAATCATAAACAGATTCAAAATCATCATTTATATTTAACATCATTGCAACTGCAAGCACTATGTAGGTTAAATCCCAGTTAGAATTAACGCCACGCTCTTTAAGCACAGATATTGTTTTATCCCCACAAAATAGCTTCTTGCGAATTTTTCCAACATTCTCTGTTAAATATTCTGCGCTTAGTCCAACTCTATCATTTAATAGCTCATAAACCGAAAGTGCCGCCGCATCCCAATAACGCTGTTCACTTGTTATTACTCCATCCATATCAAACAATATTAATTCATACTTTTCCAAGAAAGGTGCTATTTTTTTAGTCATTTTACTCCACCGTATAATTTATTTTTCCAGCAACTCCAGAAGTCATATTTGCACGAGCCTTATCAACAGTTAGCGCCCTACCAAGTGCTATGCCAACCGAACGATACGCCGCCTCCCAAATATGATGTCCATTTTCACCCTTTGAAACCTCAACGTGCAAGGTACAATTTGCGCCCTGCGTAAAGCCATCTAAAAATGTTGATAAATCCTCGCTATATGTTCCCTCTGTTTCGCTTGGAATTTCAACTACACTATCAAAAACAAAAAGCGCACGACTTTCAAAGCTAATTGCCGAGCTTGCTCTTGCCTCGTCAATTATGCTAACGCCATCGCCAAAACCATACACGCCATTCTCACGGTTTTCCGCAATATACTGCGCAACAGCCTTACCAAGCGTCATACCAACGTCCTCACATACAATATGCGTTAGGTCAAATTTATCAAGCTTAACATCAACCTCAATATTAACCCCCCCACGCCAAACAATATGCTCTATCATATGGTTAAGAAATGGCATAGGCGTGTTAATCTTACTACGATAATCAGGCTTTATTGGTGAAAAATCCAGCGTTACCGTTATTTCAGATTCAGTTGTAGTCCTTTTTACAGTTACCATTATTTTCTCTCCTTTACTGCTAATGCGTGGGTGTCAAAGCCCTCAGCAGTTGCAAAAATATACGCATTTTCCCTAACATTTTCAAAGCCATCCTTTGAGGCATATCCAATTGATGAACGCTTTAAAAAGTCGAAAACTGAAACGCTTGAATATGTCTTAGCAAAACCACCAGTTGGAAGAATTGCATTTGGTCCTAATAAAAAGTTACAAAGCGTAACAGGTGTGTACTCGCCAAGCAAAATTTCCCCTGCATTTTTTATTTTAGGAAGAACATCAAATGGCATTTTTGTCATAACCTCCATATGCTCTGGCGCATATTCATTGACAAAATCAATTGAAGCCTCTAAATTTTCTGTTAGGATTACTCCACCATAAGTATCAAAATTCTTTTCTATAAATTCTTTCCTTTTTGGTGAAATTTTCATTAATTGCTCATTTACAATAGGCAACACCTTATCCACAAGGTCTCTCGAATGTGTTACCAAAAGCGATGCAGAATCTGGGCCATGCTCTGCCTCTATCATCCAATCAAGTGCCACTTTATGTGGCTCTGCAAATTCATCACAAAGAATTATTGCCTCTGAAGGGCCAGCAGGAAGCCCTGTATCTATATAATTTGACAGAACTCGCTTCGCAGCAGTAACATAAGCATTACCAGGGCCTATAATTTTGTGACACTTTGGAATTGTCCCAGTCCCAAATGCAACAGCAGAAACAGCTTGAATTCCGCCAACCTTGTATATTTCAGTTATGCCTATTATTTTAGCAGCGGCAAGTATTGCATCATCAACATTACCCTCCTCATTAGGTGGCGTTGTAACGATAATTTTTGGAACGCCTGCAACAATTGAAGGAATACCAAGCATTAGTAAAACGGAAGGATAACTCCCCTTACCACGAGGAACATACAAGCAAACATCAACAATTGGTGTTGTTTTTTCGCCCACCATTAAGCCCTTATCAACCTCGGTAAACCACATTTCCTCTGGCATTTGCTTTTCGTGGAAATTGCGTATATTTTTTGTAGCATATTCAATAGCTGTGCGAACTTTCTCATCAAGACGGTCATAACCATCATCAATTTCCTTTTGTGTTACCTTTATTTTTTCTACGTCTAATTTAACCTTGTCAAATTTTTCAGTATATTTTATTAATGCCTCGTCACCATTTGCCCTAACATCTGATGAAACCTCCTGCGATATTCCTATATATTCAGTTATATCAAGCTCTGCACGACGCATTACAAAATCTTTCTCCTGCTTTGGCAGATTACTCCAATCACGAATTTTCATATTTACCTCCAAATTTACACATAATTAACACCAATGTATATTATATTATATTTTGGTATATTAATCAATAAAAATTCTTCCATAATTTAATTTAGGAAACATAATACGCCTGTGGATAAAGTGCATAACTGTGTGGATAAGTATAAATAAAGGGTTTTTATTGTTAATAACTTGTTAAATTACCTATTATTTCACGTTATTATGTAAACAAACTGCAACAAACAAAAAAATGCGTTTCGTCGAGTTACCGACAAAACGCATTTGTTTTGCATTTGAAAATACCCAAAAAAGTAAGGGGATTTATCTGTTGTTTGCAAAACATTCGCTGCAATAAATTGGGCGATCGTTCCTTGGTTTGAAAGGAACCTTTGCCTCTGTGCCACATGATGCACAGGTTGCTGTATGCATCTCTCTTGATGCTTTTATAGCATCCTTGCGTGATACACGACAATCTTTACATCTTGTTGGCTCGTTTTGGAATCCTTTTTCTGCATAGAACTCCTGCTCTCCTGCGGTAAAAATGTAATCTGCACCACAGTCCTTACATACTAGTGTCTTGTCCTCGTACATTGTTTTTCCCCTCACTTTAAAAAAAATCATATTTGCCACGACCGGATTTGCACCGATTCCTCTGTATTACGCAGCACTCTAACTAACATGAGCTACGTGGGCTATATTATATGTACTGCGTGGAGCGGGTAACGAGGATCGAACTCGCACAGCCAGCTTGGGAAGCTGGAACTCTACCATTGAGCTATACCCGCAATTTTTATTTGCTAAAACTTAATTATTGCAAGGCAATATAATCACTCTGATTGGTCGAGTTTTATGCACTTATAAAGTTTCTTCTTTATTCGCTGCAACGCATTATCAACAGATTTCACATGCTTGCCTAAAATTTCTGCAATCTCTTGGTAGGAACGACCGTCAAGATATAATTCAAGAACACTTTTTTCAAAAAAACTAAGCTCTTTTCCTATTTTAACCTCTATGGAAGCAACTGCTTCCTTGTGTAGCATAAGCTCCTCTGGGTCACTAACCGTTTCCTCGGTTATAACGTCCATAAGAGTTCTTTCTGAATCATCATCATATATTGGCTTGTTAAGGGAAATATATGAATTAAGGGGTAAATGCTTGTTACGTGTTGCAGTTTTGATAGCAGTAATTATCTGACGAGTAATGCAAAGGTCTGCAAAAGCTCTAAATGACGAAAGCTTGTCCGCCTTAAAATCTCGAACTGCCTTATAAAGCCCAATCATTCCCTCTTGCACAATATCATCACTATCTGCGCCTACCAAAAAATATGTTCGAGCCTTCGCCCTAACAAAATTTTTATACCTATTAAGAATAAGCTCTTGTGCCTCTTTACTGCCATTCATTGCTAACGTGACGAGCTTTTCATCAGAAAGACTGTTTTTATCAATCGCACAGCTTTTTTGTGCAACATTTGAGTTTTTGCTATGCACCAATCTGCCACCCCTTATGAAAATTGTCACCTACTTGGTATTATATGACTTTTTCAACAAATTGTCAAGAAAAATGTTTTCAAACTGTATTTTTTTGTGATATAATGACAAAAAGGAGTGTTTTATTTTGGATAAATTATTATTTTTCTTTACTTTGTTTTGCACATTTGCACCACTAATAGCTATTTTCGCCTTTACCCCTTATATCACACGCAAAGGCACATATTTTGGAGTGCTGCTTAATGAGGATGCAAAAAACCACCCAAGAATTAAAAAAATTAACCTTATATACACATATTTTGCAATTATTGTTGGCTGTGTTTTATCGCTAACGCAGATTTTCTATATGTCGTATTTAGTGCTTCAAATATCCATTTTCGTATATGTAATGCTCTGCGTCACGCTGTACTTTTTAAACAACAGACTTATAAAGAATCTTATTACTGTCGAAAAGTGGGACAATATGCAAAAGGAAATACACCTTAATTATGTTCCTAAAAGCAATTTAAAAAACACACTTTCACCTTTTTGGTATTTAATATACATTGTAATAATAGTTGCAACTATCCTTATAACATTAAAAACCCCAAAACCTTTTGGCTATGTTTTGCCCTGCATCCAAGCCATTATATTAATAACAATGCTTGCCATTCATTCGTTTATCGCCAAGTCTAATTACTATGCTGATAAAACAGAAATCGAAAACTCAATTGAATATAATATTTATTTTAGGCGTAAATGGTCCATATTCACATTTATATCAGGCCTTAGCATTAACATAGTCCTTTCCCTGCTTCAGCTTAATTTTTTAGGAATTATTAAAAATACAGCAGTTTTAACCTCCTCACCCTTTGCTGTTACGATTATTATTACTATCTCTGCCATCATTTTTGCTGTTCGTAAGTCAAAATAATTGATTGACAAACAGCGTAAAATACTTTAAAATATATCGTGTTACACGCTGATGTAACTCAGATGGTAGAGTACCTCACTCGTAATGAGGAAGTCAGGAGTTCGATCCTCCTCATCAGCTCCAAAAGGCACGCTTGTTTATCTTTCACTCATTTTAATATATTCGCTTCTTTTAGCAACTGATTTATATGCTGGGCGAATTATCTTGCCAGCATTTACAATCTCCTCAATTCTATGAGCACTCCAACCAGCAATTCTTGCAACTGCAAAAAGTGGTGTGTATAATTCCTCAGGAAGATTAAGCATTTTATAAACAAATCCAGAGTAAAAATCAACATTTGCACTAACGCCCTTGTAAATTCTTCTAACCTTGCCTATAACCTCAGGTGCTATTTCCTCAACCCTTGTATAAAGTTTATACTCCTCCATAAGCCCTTTTTCTTGTGCTAATTTTTCTACATAGCTTTTAAATATAATGGCCCTCGGGTCTGACAAAGAATAAACTGCATGCCCAATGCCATAAATAAGCCCAGACTTATCAAACACCTCTTTATTTAAAATCCTTTCCAAATAGGCGTATAATTCCTCATCATTATTCCAATCCTTAACATTAGCTTTTATGTCCTCAAACATTTTTACAACCTTAATATTCGCACCACCATGCTTAGGCCCTTTTAACGAACCCAAAGACGCAACCACAGAGGAATATGTGTCCGTTCCTGACGAAGTTACAACATGAGTTGTAAACGATGAATTATTTCCACCACCATGCTCTGCATGTAGGACAAGTGCTAAATCCAAAATTTGTGCTTCTATCTGTGAATATTTACTGTTAGGCCTTAGCATATACAAAATGTTTTCTGCAATTGAAAGCTCTGGCAACGGCGAATGTATAAACAAGCTTTTTTTACTAAAATGATGCAAATAGGCTTGATAGCTATAAACTGTTAAAAGTGGGAATCGTGCAATTAACTGCAAGGATTGCCTAATAACATTGGGTATGGAAACATCGTCAGCCGTTTCATCATACGAATAAAGAGTTAGCACACATTTTGCAAGTGCATTCATCATATCTCGGCTTGGGGCGTTCATAATTGTATCACGCACAAAGCCCTCGGGTAAATTAATATAATTAGAAATAACCCCTCGAAATTCTTCATACTCCTCATTAGATGGCAAATACCCAGATATTAAAAGAAAACAAGTTTCTTCAAATCCATATCGTTTTTCTTCTATAAAGCCATTTACAATATCCTCAATATTAATTCCTCTATAAAACAGCTTTCCTTCACAGGGTACAAGGTCGCCTTCTTCAATTATGTATGCTAACACCTCTGAAATTTGCGTTAGCCCAGCAAGAACACCTCTACCACTTATATCTCGAAGCCCCCGTTTTACCTCATATTTACTATAAAGTGTAGAGTCCACCATACTACTTGTCGTTGCATTTTCACTATATTTTTTAATTTGCTTATCAACATTTTTCATTATATTACACCTCAATTAATTGTATTTTTGTAAAAATTTACCATATTGGGGTATGGTTTAAGACACGTAAGCAGAACACGAACATTTCACACTATTAAAATTTAAAAGTTTTGTAAAAATATATTATTTATGCTTGTTAAGCCCATTTATAACTGCATTATTTCCAACTACCACCAATATATCCTCTCGGCTAATTATTTCATCTGCCCCTGGGCTAATATTCACTTTATCATTATGCTTAATAGCAATAACATTAATTCCTTTTCTTTTACGAATATCAAGCTGTGCAAGTGTTTTTCCAACCCAGTTTTCAGGCGGAACAATTTCAACAACACTATACTCAGGTGAAATCTCAATACAATCTAAAATATTGCTAATGGCAAGGTTATTTGCAACACGAATTCCCATATCACGTTCTGGAAAAACAACCCTGTCTGCACCAACCTTATCAAGTACCTTTGCGTGCATTTCACTTTGTACCTTTGCAATTATATTTTCTATGCCCATTTCTTTTAGCATAAGAGTAACTAAAATACTTGATTGCATATCACTACCCAAAGCAACAATGGCAACTTGAAAATTTCTCACACCAAGTGATTTTAAAACTCCTTCATCAACAGCATCTGCTGCTATTGCATGAGTAACATTTTGCGAAATATCTTGAACAAGGCCCTCGTCCTTATCAATTGCAAGCACCTCATATCCAAGGTCATATAAAGTTTTTGCCACAGCAGAACCAAATCTACCAAGAC
>Ga0247840_10005086_pt1 | contig 20107 bp, 26 predicted proteins | sample LaCruzMarch2015__FD_192404 | JGI IMG/M metagenome (GOLD analysis project Ga0247840, IMG submission 192404) | Freshwater microbial communities from meromictic Lake La Cruz, Castile-La Mancha, Spain - LaCruzMarch2015_17m | ecosystem: Environmental > Aquatic > Freshwater > Lake | place: Spain... | reverse complement strand
TCAATCTTGTTAATCGGAACATTACTCAGGATTACTACAGAATCTACCTTTCCTACAGCGCCAATGCAAGTTTTTCCAATAATTTGATATGCTGGTAAAAGTGGTAATACAGCTATAGGAATTAAGCCGATATCAGCTTCGCCATTTATTAGTTTTTGTGCACAAACTGATGGAATATCAAGGCTAATATTGAATTCGTTTGTATTAATTTTTCCTGAATGCTTAAGACCATAAAGAAAAGGAGCTGTATTTAAATAGGATACAATTGATAAATTTATCATGTTTACTCCCTTCCTCCTTTTTCATGCATAATTGACTTGATAAGTTCTTTTCTGTAGTTAAATGGCAATTCGTCAATGCTAATTTTCTTTGTGGCCAGCTCTAACATTGTTTTTTCGTTCAAAATATACATGGCAGTATTTTCACCATACTTCTCAATAATTTCAAGATGCACAGGCCTGAATTTTTCATTTACAAGTTCATCCATTAATTTTCTTTGATTGCTTAACTCGATTCTTTCAACGAGTAATAAAAACGAAGAGTCTTTTCTTTTTTTTAACTTTAAATTGTTGGCTTGTTCTTGAGCATTTTTAAATGCATTAAAAAATTCTTCTTTCACATTATCATTTTGTAACGCAGGATAAACACCTTGTTGTTTTTTCCAGTTTTTAAATATTTCTTCATCAAAAATGGCATCGCTTAATGTTTCTTTTGATACCATGTAAAATCCTGGTTTATTAAATTTCAAGGCATATTTATCTCTCACTTTCAACAATTCGTTCAACACATATAATTGGAATGGAGGTAGTTTTTTTGCATCATCTTTATTGGTTAATTGTCCTTCTCCTTTCTTCTCCACCCTAAAGCTATCCCAAAACTTGTTTTCTTCATCAATCCAATGCTCAATTCCCATCTTATTAATATGGGTAAGCAGCACGTCTCTTAACTTTGGTAAATAAATAACGTCTTTTGCAGCGTATTTCATCTGTTCGGCCTTAATTGGGGCTATGGTCCAATTGGTTTTTTGCTGAGATTTATCAATACTTATTTGAAGGAATTCTGCTAAAATATTGGCCAATGAAAAAGCTTTAACATTTATCAATCTTGCAGCTTTTTCTGTATCAAAAATGTTTACAGGAAAGCAATTCAATTCATGCAATAAAGTGAGGTCTTCACTAGGCGAATGCATAATCTTAAGAATTGAAGGATTTTCAAGTGCTGGGAAAATCACATTGTAATAATTGTTTGTAGTTGCATCGATTAAAAGGCACTTATTGTCAAAGTATAATTGAATCAAGCAAATATTTGAACCGTAAGTGAACCGTTCTCTGTCAAACTCTAGGTCTACTGAAATGATATTTGAATTTGATAGGCTTTCAATATGAGCGCTCAATTGCGTTGCATTTCTCACATAAAAAACTTTTATATTATCTTCAATGGTAAATTCGAAATCCATAAATATTAATTAGTTTTTGTCGACCAATAACGGCACAAATTTAAACTCACCATCAATCTTCATTTCTATTTCTCCATTTTCTTTTTTAGTAACAATGTGCATCAATTGAACGCCATTGCTGCCAACTGGAATTATTAATTTGCCATTTACTTTAAGTTGTTCGCAAAGTGCAGGTGGAATAAATGGAGCGCCGGCAGTTACTATTATTTTATCAAATGGAGCAAATGCGGGCCAACCTAAATATCCATCCCCAAAAGTAAGTGTTGCTTTTATTTGCATACTTTCTAATAACTTTTTGGTTCTCATAAAAAGGGCATGTTGTCTTTCAATACTATATATTTTTGCACCAACTGCATGCAAAATTGCCGTTTGATATCCACTTCCAGTTCCTATTTCTAATACCTTTTCTCCCTTTTGAATTGAAAGCAATTGAGTTTGCAGTCCAACAGTAGATGGATGAGAAATGGTTTGGCCCTCGCCAATTTGAAAGGCAATATCTTCGTAAGCTTTCTGAATAAAAATCTGGTCTTGAAAAAATTGATGTCTCGGAACTTTTCTTAAGGCTTCCAGCACTTTTAAATCTGTAATGCCTTTTTTTAATAAATCGTCAACCATTCTATTGCGCAAACCTTTATGGCGGTATGTATCTTCTATCAACATATCATTTTGTAACGTTCCGAAATTAAGGATAAACAAAGATGATTTATGAAATTAAATATGCTTTCATTCACATTTTAATGTTCATTTTTTAAAAGGTATAAATTGATAAAAACATGAAAGCTCATTCATTTTATGGAACAAAAACCATTAGGTTTGTACCCAAATTTGGAATTATATGCTTAAAATTGGTGTAGTTGGGGCGGGACATTTAGGAAAAATACATATAAAATTGATTCATGAACTGGATGTTTACCACTTAGTTGGTTTTTTTGACCTTGATATAGAGAATGCGCAAAAAGTTGCTCAAGACTTAGGAGTTATTGCATTTGATAGTTTTGAAATGTTGTTAGAACAATGTGATGTTATAGACATAGTAACACCTACTTTATCTCATCATTACTATGCTACTAGAGCCTTACGCGCAAGTAAACATGTATTTATAGAAAAACCAATTTCAACTACAATTGAGGAAGCGCGAGAAATAGTACAATTGTCATCTGAGGCTGGTAAATGGGTTCAGATAGGACATGTAGAAAGATTTAATCCAGCGTTTACAGCTGCGTTGCCATATTGTAAAAATCCGATGTTCATAGAAACACATCGTTTAGCGCAATTTAATCCAAGAGGAACAGATGTTTCGGTTGTGCTCGATTTAATGATTCACGATATCGACATTGTGTTGCACAGCGTAAAATCGCCCGTTAAGAAAATTAGTGCCAGTGGCGTAGCTGTAGTGAGTGACACGCCTGATATTGCAAATGCAAGAATTGAATTTGACAACGGATGTGTAGCTAATTTAACGGCTTCAAGACTTTCGTTAAAGAACATGCGTAAAACAAGATTTTTTCAAAAAGATGCATATATAAGTGTTGATTTTTTAGAAAAAGAAGTTGAAGTAATAAGAATGAATACTGTTGTAGGAGAACCTGACCCTTTAGCAATTACAATAGAATTGGGGCAAGACAAGGGTTTGAAACAAATTTTTATGGAACATCCGGAAATTTTACCAACAAATGCAATAAAAGCCGAACTAGAGAGTTTTTCAAATGCAATTATGTTTAACACACCACCATCAGTTACTGCCGGAGACGGTTTATTAGCCTTGGATATTGCATACAGAATAATAGAAAAACTCACGCTTACCTCGCATTTGTTAGTTTAAAGAATGAAGCACTATTACCTATCTTTTCTCTTTTTGATTAGTGTTTTCAGTTCTTGCAACATTATCAATCCAACTGAAAAAATCCCAGCTTACATTTCGATTGACACATTTCTTTTGACAACAGACGTAGGTTTGCAGGGAAGCAATGCAGCAAAAATTACAGATGCTTGGATTTATGTGAATGATAATCCGATTGGTGTTTTTGAATTACCTTGCAAGATTCCTGCTTTAGCTGAGGGAAGTAGCAAAATTTCAATTGGGCCAGGAATCAAAGTAAATGGTATATCCGCCACAAGAAGCATCTATCCATTCTATAAAAATTATAGTACTCAAGCAGATTTGATTACTGAAAAAGTTACAAGTATTTCACCAGTTACTACCTACTTTGATAGTATAAATTTTGCATTTAAAACAAATTTTGATGATGCTGCTGGAATTTCTTTAGAAGCAACTTCAAAAAGTGATACAAGTATTTTCGTTACCTCTAACCCAGCTGAAGTTTTTGAAGGAAATGGTTCGCTTAAAGCTGTATTAGCTCAAGACACAGGCTTCTTAGAATTTAGACAGGTTGATGCAGTGCAATTACCAAAACAAGGCAAGTTGGTTTTTGCAGAGTTAAATTTTAATTGCAATAGAGTTATTACTGTTGTTTTGTACTCTAATTATATTTCATCTGAACCAAAAATTGAAAATGTTATTAGCCTTGCTCCTACCGAAGGGAAATGGAATAAAATATACATTGACCTTACAAGATATGTAAGTACAGAAGTAAATGCAGTTAATTATAGGTTGTATTTCAATGCTTTTAAAGCCGATGGAACAGGGCCATTGATTATGTATATGGATAATTTGAAAATTGTAACTCAAAAACCATGAGTTCACTAAAGAGGGATAGAAAACAAGCTTATCTGCAAGCTGTCCTTGATTTCTTATCAGCAGCTTTAGCGTGGTTTTTATATTTTACCTTCCGTAAAGTTTATTTAGAACCTATAAGATTTGGACATAGCATAAAACTCGAATACAATGACACTTTTTACTTGGGCTTATTCTTTGTTCCTGTGTTTTGGCTAATTATTTACCAAATAAGCGGCACTTATTATGATGTTTATAGAAAATCGAGGTTAGGAATTTTAGGTATTACTACTTTTAATATTCTAACAGGAAGTATCTTGTTATTTTTTGCAGTTTCTTTAGATGATGTAGTTGCTTCTTATAGATACTATTATACTTCGTTTTTTGTGCTTTTTTTACTAAATTTCTTAATCACTGGATTTCAAAGAATAATTGTATCAACCATTAACGCAAGAGGGATTCAAAATGATAAAATTTCGTTTTCTACAGTTTTAGTTGGTTCAGGACCTAAGGCATTAGAAATTTATCAAAAAATTGAGACACAAACCATTAAAAGTGGCAACAAATTTTATGGTTATGTTGCTGTAAATGGCTCCGTTGAACCAAAGTTAGATCTACACTTGAAAAAACTTGGGCATTTTAATGATTTAGTACAAATAATTAATCAAAATGACATTGAAGAGGTAATTGTAGCACCTGAAAACAGTGAGCATTCCTACTTAGGAAAGATACTAACTGAGTTAGAAATTACCAATGCAATTATTAAAGTAATACCTGATATTACTGATATTATGCTTGGTTCTGTTAAGATGTCAGCAATTTTTGGTGCTCCCGTAATTGAAATTAATAGAAGTTTAATGCCACAATGGCAAAAATCATTTAAGCGTTTGTATGATATTTTTGTTTCATTGTTTGTGCTTATTGTTTGCAGCCCTGTCTACATTGTTACGGCAATTATTGTAAAAGCAACTTCTCCTGGACCAACTTTTTATAGCCATCAAAGATTGGGATTTAATGGTAAGCCATTTAAAATTTATAAATTCAGGTCTATGTTTTCTGACGCAGAAAATCGTGGCCCCCAACTTTCAAGCAAGCACGATCCTCGGATTACTCCTTTTGGAAGGTTTATGCGAAAAACTAGGTTAGACGAAATTCCTCAGTTTTTTAATGTTTTGATTGGGCAAATGTCTATAGTTGGACCAAGACCAGAAAGACAGTATTATATTGACCAAATAGTGCAACAAGCCCCACATTATAGAATTTTACATAAAGTAAGACCAGGAATTACTGGTTGGGGACAAGTTAAATTTGGTTATGCAGAAAATGTAAATGAAATGGTTGAGCGCCTTAAATATGATATTCTTTACATTGAGAATATGACCTTGGCGCTTGATTTTAAAATTTTGATTTATACTTTTCTAATTGTAATTCAAGGCAGAGGAAAATAGTAGTGCTTGTTTTTATTTAATGATTTAATGCTACTTTTGCGCCTGAATTAAAAACAATAAAACAATAAAACAATGGCTGGTAAATTAACATTTACAATGATAAAACCTGATGCAGTTGAAAACAACCACATCGGAGCAATTTTACAAAAAATTAACGAAGCAGGTTTTCGCATCAAAGCGATGAAATATACAAAGCTCTCTAAAGAAACTGCTGGACAATTTTATGCAATACACAGCGAAAGAGGTTTCTTTAACGACTTAGTTACATTTATGTCTTCAGGACCAATTGTAGCTGCAATTTTAGAGAAAGACAATGCAGTTGCAGATTTCAGAGAATTAATTGGAGCAACTGACCCAGCTAAAGCAGCACTAGGAACTATTCGTGCAATGTTTGCCAAATCTATTGATGCCAATGCAATGCATGGTTCTGATAGCGATGAAAATGCTGAAATTGAAGGGAACTTCTTCTTTTCGAAACTAGAGCAATTCTAAAATAAATATCAATAATTTTAAAAGGAACATGAAATACTCGTGTTCCTTTTTTTGTTTCCCATTCAATACAAAACAATGAAACAAACATTTTTCCTTACTACCGAATATATTGAGTTAAACGGACTTTTAAAACGCATGAACTTGGCCGAAACAGGCGGACATGCCAATACATTAATTGACCAGGGGAAAGTGATGGTCAATAATAAAGTAGAACACCGCCGAAGAAATAAAATTAGGGTTGGCGATATTGTAAAATTGGGAAAAGACGAGATTGAAGTGTTGGCTGATTTGGGGGAATAAGAAGGATGATAAAAAATGGAGAATTAAATACCATTTCAATTGCTTAGCAAGATTATAGATAGTTCAAAATGATACTTATTGTATGTATCTGATTGATTTAGATCAATTTAAGTTTGCACATTCTTAAAATCGATCTAATATTTTCAAAAAGTATTAGGGTATGAATGTAACATTTGAAAAGTCGAAGAATACAACTGTTGAATGGTTAACACCGCCTGACTTAGTAAAAAAATTGGGTGAATTTGATTTGGATCCTTGTACACCAGTTTCTCCTCCATTTGTGCATGCAAAATGTAATTTCAATATAAATGATGATGGCTTATCGCAAGAATGGTTTGGCAGAGTTTACATGAATCCACCTTATGGAAACGGAATGGAAAAATGGATTGAAAAGCTAAAGAATCATGGAAATGGAATAACCTTAATTTTTGCTAGAACAGAAACAAAATGTTTTTTCAATTTTATTTGGGATGATGCACATGCAGTATTATTTGTAAAAGGAAGAATAAAGTTTTTTAACATAAAAGGTGAACAAGCAGGAACGCCGGGTTCACCAAGTGTTTTTAGTAGCTTATGGAATTGGAAATGCAAGAGCGTTAGAAGATTCAGGTATTGAAGGGAAATTTATTCCATTAAAGTAATTCGTGAATAATAAATTCAGACACGTTATATTCTGCATCTATTATCCATGTATTTTCTCTTAATAATTTTACGATGGCTTCATTTTCATTATTCACTTTTTCAATAATTCCAATTACTTGTAAATTATTAATTTCAATATCTGGATTAGGCGCTGTAGTTTGCCCTTCTGGAGTGAGAATTATGAACTTTTTCATTTAATTAACTTGTATTTACCTCTACCAATAAAATCTATAATTCCTTTGTCTCTTAGTATTTGCAATTGTTGTCTGATTTTATCTTTTATGAAATTATTCTTGGGGTATTTTAATTTTAATTTATTCTCAAATTTATAAATTTCATCCAAAGTAAAATTATCTTTTTTAATTGCATCAACACACATCATAATATCAAGAATCCATCCTTTAGAATTCACTGATTTTTCTCGCAGAAATAAGGTTTGATTGAATGCATTTTCTACATTCTTGCGATTAATTATTTTAGAATTTTTTATTAAAAACACTTTTCCTGCATTTGCAACATTTGAAATATCAATATTACAACCTATCCAACCAGCGCGTTTTGCAGTAATTGCAAGTGGCTTTCTTTCAATTATGATTTCAGATGTAAAAAACTGTTTTGGAATAATTAGAAAATTTTCTACTTCCCATTTCTTTGAATATGTTAGAAAGAAAAAATTTGGATTTTGATTGGAGTTAATTCTTTCAATCATCGTAGAATAAGCACCATCAGGTATAGTATTTGAAAACTTACCACTTTTACTTTTTAACTCAAATTCTTCGGAACATTTATTACAAAAGAAATCAGCTGCAGGCATATTATTTCGAAACTCATTTAAAGGAATTTCACCACAACAAGGACAATATGAATTTTCTTTCACCCAACTTTCAGTTAAAACACGAGCAATTTGTGAATTACTTTTATAGCCCTCTGCAAGCTTTACATTTAAACTTAGGTTCATTTTATGTTGTGAAGCTCGCGTTAGGGGTTGAAGTGAAAATCCTTTTATGAGGAACGAGTAAAAGATTGAAACGGAAAACCCGACCCTCAGGGGAACGCCCAAAAAAATCTATTTCAAATAGTTCATTCATTACATAGGAAACAAATCAAATTGAAGCTTTAATTTTTCAAGGTTTGCAAGTCCCCCAAAATAAAAGGTCCATGCATTTTACCTAAGAATTGCAGCAAAAATTTTAAATTTCGAATCGCTTCAAGTTTATCAATAATACTTGTTGGGTTTACAAGTAATGGGTAATAAATTATTCACATATATAGTGGATAATTTTGGGTTTTGTTTACTAAAGAAAAGAAAACTATATCTATGTTTATAGCACAAAGCATTATTAATAAAACATAATATTATCAATACAAGACTTAAGAAATGAAAAATAAAGAAGTAAATATTAAATTAGAAACTATGAGTAATGTAAAATTATTTGGAAACAAAAAGTGCGCAGTCATTGAGATGCAGAAAAGGTAATTTGGTATTTCAGTATAGTTGATATAATTGGTATACTTACCGACCAACCTTCTGCAGATAGGGCAAGAAATTATTGGAAAGTTCTAAAAAAAAACAGGCTTTTGAAAGAAGGCAAAGAAACGGTTACAAATTGTAAACAGTTGAAACTTCAAGCAGAAGATGGCAAGCTGAAGAAGTAATGGAAATATAAAAAAGAAATGGATTAATCCATTTTTTAAAAATCAAATGCATACCCAAGGAAATAAATAGTATTTGTATGTTTATAGAACAATGTATTGTTTTAAATTTAAACATCTATTACATTTGTGTTGTGAATACTAAAAAAACAATAGATATGAACATAGCCTTAACGCAAAAGCAAATTGGGAAACGAATTACTGAACTCCGGAAAGTAAAAGGGTTTTCTCAAGAAGAATTAGCTAAACTTGTTAAAATTTCGCGTCCGTCTTTGGCTCAAATTGAGTTGGGAAACAGAAGCGTTGATATTTTAGAATTTCAAAAATTATCGTTGGTTTTAGAGTTTTCACTGGATGATTTTATGTCAAAGGATTTCTCTACTAGCCAAAAAATGGAAAGTAATGAAGAGAAAAAAGTAGCTAAAGCAGAAATTCGTATTTCGGTGCCAACCTTGCAAATGAATAAATTTAAAAATGTTTTGTTATATGTGTTGGAGCGCTGCGCTGGTAAGCCCAATGTAGGAGAAACTGTTCTTTACAAGTTGCTTTATTTTTCTGATTTCAACTATTATGAGTTATATGAAGAGCATTTAACAGGTGCTACTTATCGCAAGTTGCCTTATGGACCAGTACCTCAAAAGTTAGATAGTATTATTCAACAAATGATAAAAAATGGTCAATTACAAAAAGTAAAAACAATGTATCATGGATTTCCTCAAACACGCTACTTACCATTAGAGAAAGCCGATTTAAAGGAATTTAAGGCAAGCGAAAAAGATGTAATAGACAAAGTGATTGAGCAAATGGGTGATTGGTCGGCTGCATCAATTAGCGAATATTCTCATAAAGATTTGCCTTGGGAAGTTACTGATGAAGGGAAAGTAATAAGTTATGAATTGGCATTTTACAGAGAGCAACCTTATTCAGTTAGAATTTATAATGAAGATGTTGAAGAACTATGATTTTTGAAGAGTTAACTGAGTTTAATAAGGATATAAAAAACCTTATAAAAAAATACAAATCAATTTATGAAGATTTAGGTGAAGTAAAAGTCATTTTGAAAAAGAAACCTGATGAAAGGCCACCATTTAGTTTTCGCATTGATAATTTAGGAATTACAACGTGCATAATTAAAGTGAAGAAAATTTCATGTAAAGCATTAAAGGGAAGAGGAGTAAATTCAGGGCTGAGGTTAGTTTACGCCTATTTCCCTACTGAACAAAAAATAATATTTGTTGAGATGTACCATAAGAATGATAAGGAAAATGAAGAGAGAAAGAGGATTATGGATAATTATAAATAGTCATTGCTAATTATAATACACCTCCAAATTATCATTCCCCAACATTAAATTACTATTTGGTTGTAAAGCAATTGTTGGTGCAGAAAGTCCATCGTTGAAATTAGTTGCTGAAGTAATAACACGCGCTTCGTCCCAAAGATTAGCTTGGATAAACTGTTGAATGGTGAATGCGCCGCCTTCGACCAAAATGCTTTGCACATTTTCAAAAGCTGCATATTCTAATATTTTAGGAATTACAGGTTTTGTAAAATCGAGTTGAATGAGTTGTGTGCTGAATATTGCACGTGTTTCAAGGCGATTAAATATTAATGTTCTTTTTGAATTATCGTAAATATGATGTGTTCTGGGAACTTCTAGATTCGTATCGATAATAATTCTTACCGGACTTTTTCCTGCCCAAAGCCGGGTGTTTAATTTCGGGTTATCTATGAGTGCTGTATTTTTACCAACTAGAATTCCTGCTTCTTCACTTCTCCATTGGTGCAAAGCGATTTGTGCCGCTTTACCTGAAATTTGAAAAGAGCCCTTCTCCCCTATTTCTCTTTTTTTATCAATGAATCCATCTGCACTTTGCGCCCATTTTAAAATAATGTAAGGACGTTTTTTTTCATAAAAAGTGATAAATCTTCTATTTTGAAAACGAGCTTCTTGCGCTAATATACCGAAAGATACTTCTACTCCATTTTCCTTTAATCTTGCTACACCTTTCCCAGAAACAATGGGATTTACATCTAAAGTAGCAATAACAACTTTAGGGATTTTATTTTGAACAATTAAATCAACACAAGGAGGTGTTTTGCCATGATGGTTGCAAGGTTCAAGGGTAACGAATAAGGTAGATTCGGACAATAACTTTTTATCTTTTACACTGTTAATGGCGTTAACTTCGGCATGTGGTTCTCCGAATTTTTGGTGCCAACCTTCTCCAATAATTTTTTGGTTATGCACAATTACGCAGCCAACCAAGGGATTGGGAGCAACATTTCCAATTCCGAAAGCGGCCAAATCTAAAGCTCTTTGCATATATTGTTGCATTTGGCAAATGTAAATTATAAAGCCTGCAAATGCATTAATTTTGCCGCATGAAAATAAAAAGGAATCAGGTTTCTGATATTAAAACATATTTCGAAAATGAGTTGAGTGACATTTACACTAAAAACGAAATTCTGGTATTGTTTAGAATTGCTGCTGAACAAATAAATGGATTTTCGATGAATCAATTACATCTTTTTCCTGATACGCGTGTGTTAGAGAGTGAGTTGTTGAAATATTCCTTCTTCGTAAAAAGACTGAAGAACCATGAGCCTTATCAGTACATTACAGGTTATACTTGGTTTACTGATTTAAAAATCTTAGTAAATGAATCTGTTTTAATTCCGAGACCCGAAACTGAAGAACTTGTAAACTGTCTTTTAGAAAACAACACCCTTCCGAATCCTAAAATTTTAGATGTTTGCACTGGTTCCGGTTGCATTGCTTTGGCTTTGAAACATTATTTAACAGCAGCAGAAGTGCTTGCCTGCGACATTTCATCAAGTGCATTGGCAACCGCTAGAAATAATGCGGAGGCGCTTTCATTGGCTGTAACATTTTTTGAAGCAGATGCACTGAAATCGCCATTACCAGCATTTGAACACCTAGATTTCCTGATAACCAATCCACCATACATTACATTAAAAGAAAAAAATACACTTGCTAAAAATGTAACCGATTTTGAGCCTGGATTGGCACTGTTTGTTCCAGATGATGATGCCCTAATTTTTTATAAATCTATCAGCAAATGGGGCAAAAAATTACTAAATGATGGCGGAATGGTATTGATGGAATGCAATACAGCCCTTGTAGACGAGGTGGCAGAATTGCTCATAGAAGATGGCTATTCTATTGTAAAACAGCATGCTGATTTAAATGGATTGCCACGCTGGGTAACAGGAACAAAATGAGTCAAGAACAAAATTGTAATTAATATTACATAGTTTGTTTTTCCTATTGCTACCAACAGAATGGTAATTTGATTATACTTGCAACTTAATTGAAATGCAATGGCAAAAAAAGTAATCGAAACCAAACCTTCAGTAAGCAAACACCCGTTCGCCAACCCAGAAGAAAATGCAGGTTTTTTAATGTGGCAAGTAAGTATGTCGTGGCAACGAAAGTTAAAAAATGGTTTAGATAAAATTGGAATTACGCATGCTCAATTTATGTTATTGGCAGCGCTTCAATACATTGGAACACAAAAGAATATCGTTTCTCAGCAAGACCTTGCCAAACATTGCAGAATCGATAAAATGATGACATCCAAAATCTTAAGGATATTGCAAAAGAAAGGATTGCTTTCTAGAAAACGGAATAAAATGGATACGCGTTCTAAAACATTGGCTTTAAGCGAGGAAGGAGAGAATATTTTAGCACAGGCCTTAAAAATAGTTGATAAAGTAGATACAGATTTTACCATTTCTTTAGGTTTAAATGCCTTATCGTTTAATGATGATTTGAGAAGTTTATTAAAAGTAAATCCTTAAAATCAGCATGTTTACAATTGAAGCTGCGTTAGAAACTGATGTTTCTGCTATTCTTGCTTTTATTAAAGAATTAGCATTATACGAAAGAGCTCCTCTAGAAGTAACCGTAACAGAAGCAATGCTGCTGGAAGATGGTTTTGGAAAAAACAAGATTTACGATTGTTGGGTGGCACGAGAAAATGGAATTGTTCAGGGAATTGCACTTACCTACATAAAATATTCAACCTGGAAAGGAAAATGTCTCTTTTTAGAAGACATAATTGTGAAAGAAAGCGAGCGCGGACGTGGAATTGGAAAAGAATTATTCAAGAAAATAATTAGCATTTCTAAAGAGCAAAATATGGGCAGAATGGAATGGCAAGTGCTCGATTGGAACCAAACAGCCATTGATTTTTATAAAAAATTTGATGCAGTTTTAGACCCAACATGGATTAATTGCAAATTTACTCACGAACAATTACAAGCTATTGACTTCAGTAAAATATGAAGGTATTTAAATTCGGAGGTGCTTCAGTAAAGAATGCTGAAGGCATCATCAACGTAGCGAATATTATAAAGAGCTTTAAAAATGAACAGCTTTTAATAGTAGTTTCTGCAATGGGCAAAACCACCAATGCATTAGAAGCAATTTGTAACGCATTTTTCAACAAAACAGGTCAAGCACAAGCATTATCAGATCAATTAAAAGCCCAGCACCTTGAAATTGTTGCCGCACTTTTTGAAGATAAAAATGAAACTATTTACAGTGAAATTGAAGATTTATTTGCAGAATTACATTGGGCAATTGAAGAAGAACAATTAAAAACTTATGATTATGAATATGACCAAATTGTAAGCATTGGAGAATTGTTAAGTACCAAAATAGTTGCAGCTTATCTTAATAAAGTTGGCATTTCGACAATTTGGATGGATGCGCGAGACATTATTAAAACCGACAATACTTATCGTGAAGGAACAGTTGATTGGGAAGAAACGGCAGCAAATTCAAAACACTTTATACAATCAAATTTTGATAATGGAGCCACTTGTATTTTAACACAAGGTTTTATTGGAGCTACGAGTGAGAATTTCACTACCACTCTTGGGCGCGAAGGTTCTGACTACTCCGCTGCAATTTTAGCACATTGTTTAAATGCGACTGAAGTAAACATATGGAAAGACGTTCCGGGAGTGTTGAATGCCGACCCTAAAGAATTTGCAAATGCAGTTCTGTTGAACACTTTATCTTATTATGACGCCATAGAATTGGCGTATTATGGCGCAACAGTTATTCACCCAAAAACTTTAAAGCCATTACAAAATAAAAATATTCCTCTACGTGTTAAATCGTTTGTAAATCCACAGTTACCCGGTACTGTTATTCAGCAAGATGATTTTAAACAAGAAATACCAACTTATATTTTCAAAAAAGAGCAAGTACTACTTTCCATTTCAGCGAGAGATTTTTCATTTATCGTAGAAGAAAATATTCGTGATATTTTTCAAGTATTTGCCAATTGGCGTGTAAAAGCCAATTTGATGCAGCATTCTGCACTTAACTTTTCAGTTTGTATTATAGTTGATCCTTTGAAATTTGCTGAGTTTATTTCAGAATTAAGTACAAAATTTAAAGTAAAATATAATGATAATTGCACTTTAATTACCATTAGAAATTATTCAGATACCTTGGTAAATCAGCTAACACAAGGCAAATCGGTTTTACTGGAACAAAAAAGTAGAAATGTAATTCAGGTTGTAATAAGCAATTAATTACAGCTATTTAAAAAATTAAAAAAGCTGCATTGGTTAAGAATGCAGCTTTTTACTAGATTTAATTCCAGTCAACTTATAAATTAAACTGGATTTTTTAAGTTAAATAAATTTAAGTTTTAAAGTTAAATAATGGTGATATAAACTATTTTTCTGCTTTCATTTTTAATTCTTTGTGGTCTTCTTGGGCTTTTTCAATTTCATTATAAACCTCTCCAGCATGCGACATTATTTTAGATTGGTCTGGAATTGCTTTTTCAATTTCTGTTTTCAATTCCTTTAAATGGTCTTGGGTTTTCATAATATGCTTTTTCATAGACTCATTTTCTTTCTTAAAATTTGGAGTCATATCAGCGATTACTGCCATTTGCTTAGAAGCATCATTTAAATTCATTTCAAGATCTTTCACGCTATTTTCTTGATCCATTTTATTGATAATGTTACCACCTTTTAATTGCATTGCTTTTTCCATTACCAAATTCAATTGTCGTGTAAGCACCGAATGATTTGATGCTTTTTCAGTTTGCACTTGGGCAAAAGTTGAATTGCCGAAAAACAAGAAAATGCTCATTGCTAAAGCAGAAATGCCTGTATTTGAATTAACAATATTTCTTAAATCTATATTAGAAATGTTAGTTTTTAAAGTCGATAAAGAGGCGAATATCCTTTTAGAGACTTCAATAATTCTACTGTCAAAATTTCTATTTGAGCGAGATAAACTTAATATTTTTTTCATATTATTTGTTTTAATTAATTTGTTCTGCAAACCTACAACTAATGCTAATCTTGAGTTTTATATGATTAACAAGAAATATTACATAATTGCAATATTGATTTTTTTTTATAATTGGATATTGTAGAAATAATAAAATATGAATTTTAAAAATATATTCGAAATGTTTTTAATTAATCTTCGTAAAGCTGAAAATTGATTTTTGTTTTAAAACAAAGTTTTGATTTGTTTATATTTAATATTTCCTCCAAAGTCTAACTCCAAGTCGCAAAACAACTGAAAAATCTTTAGTTGGGATATGATAAGTTTCACCTAGGAACGCTAAACTATTTTTCGCTCTTACATAAAAATGCAAGCCTGGCTGAATGTAAAAATATCGACCTACAAATATCTGATAACTAATACCTAAACCGCTATCAATACTTTTTAAGTTTTTTACAACTTGGGTACTTCTTTGGGTAATTGCGAATGTGTGAAATTCTAAATAAGTGTATAATTCTAAATTTCGCCAGATGTTGTATCCTAAAAACAATCCTGGAGAAGTTGTGTAATATCTTTTAAAACTATTAGAAGAATTGTTTACGCCAGCTCTTTCAGCGTTATAGGTGCCTCCATTAATTACACTGGCCCTAATTCTAAATCTTTTAAAACGATATCCAACAGCAAAATGATATCCTCCAGTAAAAAACATCGGAACCAAGCTTTCAACTTCTAATGCGTGTTTTACAGTAAAATTTTCTGGATAAGGTTTAAAGAATGTAGTACTTGTAGGCTCCTTTTGACCAATTATTTGTAACGAAAATATACAGAATATTAAAATGAATATTTTTTTCATATTGTGAACTGTGTCTTTAGTTTTCATCCAGATTGGAATGGTCATCTCCCCCTAGGCTATAATAATTATTCTCTTCATCTTCCTCGCCTATTTCTTCTTGCTTATCATCTAACTCAGCTCCAGGCACGTCCATTTCATCAATAGAGTTAATTACACCATCACTTTCATATCTGTTTGATGCTTGTTTTAAAATTTGCTGAATCAACTTAGTCTTTCTAATATCTTCCAAATCAATATCTTCTTCAATTAACATTTTATTATACACATCTTCTTCAGCTGGATATAACGGATATGCCGGAAACTCTTTTTGATTTTCAACTTTGGCTTTAACTTTCATAATTACATAGAATTAAAAAGTCAAAGGTGGTTGTCAATTTACAATTTGAAATTACATAACTTTATTGATGTGTTGCACAATTCATAGACCACAAGAATCAGCATTAAGAAAAGAACGTTTCACGAATTTGCGATGTGTGATTTTATCACTTCAAATTAATTAATCCGTTAAAGGCTAGTTTTGATATTCCGAATAAGTAATAAATGTTTTACCATCATAAAGGTAGAGACCTGTTTCTCTCGTACCTACCCAAATATTTTCACTTTTATCCTCCAAAATAGTCCAAATTCCTAGATTTGGAAGTCCATCTTTTGTTGAAAAACTAGTGAAAGATTTACCATCATAACGGCAAAGCCCATCACCACCCAACCAAATGTTACCGTTTTTGTCTTCAATTATCTTCGCAACAAGACCATTATTACCTGGCAAGCCATCATTTTTCGTGAAACTTGTAAATGTAATTCCATCATAACGGTAAGCACCGGCCCAGTTGCTAAACCAAATATTTCCATTTTTGTCTTGCAATTGGGGCCAAGCCCAACTATGACAGACGATTCTATCCTTTTCAAATTTAGCCGATTCGTTTTTAATTATTAGTTCTTCTAATTTAAAGTTGGTGATAGATTTTCCATCGAAACGATACACACCTTTGTTAGTTCGTCCTCCCAACCAAATGTTACCTGCTTTATCTTCAAAAACACGTTCAACTTTGTCGTTACTGCTTAAAAAGCCATTTTCGGCCCCATCAATACTAAACAGCCTAAATGATTTTCCATCGTAAATATAAACACCATCTATTGTTACGAACCATAGTTTCCCTGCTTGATCTTGCATGATATCATGCACAACATGCGTTTGATAATACTCATTTGTATTTGGTGGTAGGTTATTAGGAAGCTGAATTTGAATTTCAGTAAACGCTTTACCGCTTGCACTGAGCGTTGCCGAAGGGTCATAAACATTTAGTCCGTTTTTAGTACCAATCCAAATTTTACCCTCTTTATCTTGCAAGATGTCGTTGATGGAATTACTATTTAAACCATCGGACACTAAAAATTGCTGAAACGATTTTCCGTCAAATTTATATAGGCCATTTTCTGTGGTTCCGAACCAAAGATTACCAGCATTGTCCAGCAAGCTACAATAAACATTACCATATCTAGGATCACCAATGGTTTTTATAAGTTTTGCATGTTCTTTTTCTTCTTGTAATTCTTTTTTAGGTTGTCCGTTGCAGGCAATGCCAAAATGTAATATTATTAAGAAAGTAAAAACTTGCAAAATTACTTTAACTAACATCCTCCGCCAAAAGCAACATAAAATTCTTGACTCACTCTTGTTCCTTTTAAAATCAAAGCAGGTTTCCATTTAGGCATTTTTTTGAGAACATCTAAAATTAGCATATTTATTTTAGTGTCTTTTGCCAGATACACTAATTGCACATTAGTAATTTGTCCGGTTTCATTAACTGTGAATTTAGCGTCGATTGCTGCTGCTTTTTTTGCACCTACTACATCTATAAAATTATTTGTAAGATAAGCTGTTGCTTGTTTATAACCTCCTGGAAACTCGGCTTCTTGGTCAGGAATAACAGCTATATTTATTTCACCTGTTTCAATTTTACTCACAAATTCGGGACTATCATACCCTTGCTTTTTAATTTTGAATTTAATTTTTATATTGATATCTGAATTTAAATCGGCGTTGCTCAGTAATAATTTCTGCTGTGAACTCAACAACAAACTTGTATTCTGAATAGAAGTAGCTTTTTTATTATTAATAACAGTAATTTCTGAAGATATAAAATCGATTAAATTATTGTAATTATGTTCATCATAAGTATTGAATCCTTTTGCATAATCATAAGATTTTCTTTGCCTTAACTCTGCTTCTACATCTCTAGACACATAATGTTTTTCCAGAAATCAGGACTTATCTCATGCAGAAATTTTACATCATTTAATTTACCAAATTTAATAGATGGATTTTTGCCACCGGTAAATTCAAATTTAAATTCCTGTGAATTTCCTAATAAAGAAAACAGGAGTGCTATTAATGAAATTTGTAGTTTTTTCATTTTAATTTTAATTAATTACAAATTGAAAATTTACATAGGTTGCATTGCTTTGATAGACATTACATACTTGCTTACTGCATCTTTTTCAGAATCTGTAAGTTTTGCTTTTTCTGACATGTCTTCCAAAATATTTGTCCATGCAGTCGCTGAATATTTATAAATGTTATTTGAATTATGACATTTTGTGCAAGCTCCTTCGGTATATATTTTATAGCCTGCGGTAAGTTTTTCTAAAGTTACTCCAGGAAACTTTGCTTGCATCGCGTTTACTTCATCTACTCCTGGTGCGTAAGTTCCATTCTTTAAGACAGGTTTTGTTTCAACAACTGGGGGCGGTTCAACGTTTTTAGCTTGCCTTGTTTTGTTGGCAGTACAAGCAGCAAATATTACAACTATAAATAATACTATTTGAATATTCAGTTTTTTCATGGATTATTATTTTTATGAGTCCAAATATAATTAACACTTATCAGAATTTAAATGCAAAAGCTTTATTTCGTTTCATCATTTATTCTGCACAAAGAAAGTAATCATTTTGAGATTATTTTGTTATTGACTAGTTATTGGATTGTTAATGACTTGTTAATGCAATAAAGATGACCAGAAAAAGGATAATTTTGCAAATCAAATGAAGACCAGGCGTATTTATGTATTTATTGTAATTGCTTCCATTGCTTTATTATTGGTGTTAATAATACAGGTAAATTGGATTTTTGCAACGGCCAAAATAAAGGAAGATTTATTTAATGAAAAGGCAAATATGGTGCTTTCCAGAACAAATGATGCTTTAAGTGCCGATAAGGATACTTACAATGAAATAGCATCATGTGTACAGAATGATAGTACTGCAGAAACAAATACTAAATTGGGAAACAATGAGGTTCGGAAAATTGATTCTTTATTTAATTATTATCTGAATTATTACAATTTTAAAATTGATTACAAGTTTGTGGTTGCAAAACCAAATGTTGCAGGTTTTAACAATAGCGGAGGCTTTGAAAAATCTTTGAAACCACAAAATTCTAAAAACAAAGCATTTGAATTAAAATTAATTTTCCCTGATAAAAAGAAATTTATAATTGCTGAAATGGGAACCATGTTCATCACTTCTGTATTATTAATATTCATTGTAATTTTTCTTTTCTGGCTCACGGTTAAATCACTTATCCGAGAAAAAACGATCGCAGAGCATACAACAGATTTTTTAAATAATATGACGCATGAATTTAAAACACCTTTAACTAACATTTCCCTAGCAATAAAGATGATTCAAAGAGAAGCTGGCGTTAAAGGAGAAGACAAAATGATGCATTATTCAAGTATAATTTTCGATGAAAATGAGAAGTTGAAACATCAAGTTGAGCAAGTTTTGAGCATGACAGCATTAGAAAAAGGCGAAATTCCTTTACAACAAGAATTAATTGATTTTCATGATTTGATAAAAGATTCAATAAAACAATTGAGTCTACAGATTGAAAATAAGGAATGCAGCATTCACGCACAACTAAATGCAGAAAAGTCAATTGTCTTTGGAGATAAATTACATTGGAGAAATGCAATTAGTAACTTAATAGACAATGCTATTAAATATTCACCTATAAAACCCGAATTAAATATAAAGACTTCCAATGAAGGAAACAGTTTTATTTTTAAAATTAGTGACAATGGAATTGGAATTAAAAAGGAATTTCAACAAAAAGTATTCGAAAATTTTTTTAGAGTTCCAACTGGCGATTTGCATAATGTAAAAGGCTTTGGGCTCGGTTTGGCATACATAAAAAAAATTGTTGAAATGCATAGTGGAACAATAAATCTTGAAAGTGAATTAAATGAAGGAACATCTTTTATAATAACGCTTCCAAATGCATAAAGAAAAGTATAACATA
>Ga0247840_10005085_pt1 | contig 20107 bp, 21 predicted proteins | sample LaCruzMarch2015__FD_192404 | JGI IMG/M metagenome (GOLD analysis project Ga0247840, IMG submission 192404) | Freshwater microbial communities from meromictic Lake La Cruz, Castile-La Mancha, Spain - LaCruzMarch2015_17m | ecosystem: Environmental > Aquatic > Freshwater > Lake | place: Spain... | reverse complement strand
CAATCGACGTAATAAGAGATAAAGGGTGCCACTGGCAACACTCATTTCTTCAGAGATGGTTTCTGTCAGTTCATATCCGTATTTATCACCCTTGGCCAATTGAGCCAATACACAGAGCTCTAAAACACCTTTTTTAAATTGTGCATTCATAATGTTCCTCCTTGTGCCTTTAATATATCACTATCTATGTAGTATTACAACATATATTGTTAAGAAATTTACGAAAGTTAAAAAAGACAGCGTTTAAGCTGTCCCGAGAACTATTTAGATGCGTGTTTAGAAACGTGATTAGGATTATAAGGTTCTAAGTGCGCAATGACTTGAACCATAGAATCTTTGAAATGATCTTGAAGTACCCTTTCGATTGTATGGGCTAAGTAATGTGCATCGATAAGAGATACACTAGGATCCGCTAAGACATCCAAATCAATAAACAGATTCGCTAAGGTTCCTCTTGAACGTATATGATGGACCCCTTTTACTTCAGGTAAACGAGTAACCACATCTGCTATGATCTTAGGATCAACGACTCTAGAATCTAGAAGGATAGCACTGGCCATCTTAAAGATCTCATAAGCTGCATAGATGATGACTCCTGCGACAATCAACGAAACCAATGGATCGATCCATACAGGGAGACCTAGTTTAACTAAAACCAAAGACAAGATGACACCCAAGGTCACAAAGACATCACTACGAGTATGCATCGCATCACTCATCAAAAGCGTAGAATGAAGTTTCTTGCCTTCGTTGTATTCATATACAGTAACGAAGAGATTGATAACCAAGGTCCCCGCCATAATAATAAAGGTCCACATATCGATCGTAGGCACTACAGGATTTGCGAACTTATTGAAAGCTTCTCCTATGATCTGAAAGCTTAAGAAAAACAGCATCCCTACGATCATAAGTGAACTTAAGGTCTCATACTTCCCATGTCCATAAGGATGTTCATCATCAACTGGTTTACTGGCGAAAGACATTCCCACTAAACCTATGATGTTACTAGATCCATCCGTTAATGAATGAAAGCCATCCGCTAAAACGGAAGCAGAATCGATTGCATAACCTAAGCCGATCTTCGCCATCGCAACAGCTATATTCGCAAATAAGATAATCCAAAGTATTCGTTTGATCGATTTGTACGCATTTTTCATTTTGTTTTTCTCCCTAGGGTATAAAAAATCCACGAAACAAATTTCTGTCCCGTGGAGTTATTTCCACTGCCATATTGGCCCAGCCCCACAAACCTTTCGGTTCATCGCCTGCTCAGTATGCGTCTATTTTATCGAAAATGAGGCTTCATGTCAAATTATTATAAGCTTTTGTTTATTCGATCATACCTAAAAGGATGGTATTAAAGTCTTCTTCTGTCTCATGAGGTGTATGACCCGCTGTAGGAAAGATGTAGGTCTTATTGATGCTTACTGTAGCTTCAATCTCATTCATCGCATCTATAGGTACCCAAGTATCTTGTCCACCCCAAATAAGATTGATTTTCAGTCCTAAATCCTTAACTTCACTGATTTGAATGTTCTTAGAACTTTTAACGAATTGAAGTAAACCGTTGATGGTACCTTTCGTGGTGACAGGCGCTAAGTATCCATCGATGGCTTCTTGAGGAACCGATCCTTGATAGACATCCGTTAGTAGATTTCTAAAGGTGCTTTCATTTAAGAGGAAGTATCTTAACCCCACTTTAAGCCATTGACCTACTGGAGTTCCCATCAACCATCCATTCCCATTGGATCCTTGGGTAACAGCCCCATCGATCATTGTGATATCGATGATGTCTGCTTTATTCTGTAGAGCCATCGCGAGCGTCGTAGAAGACCCCATAGAATGACCTACCAAATGCCAAGATGTCGTACTATTATGTTGAGTATCATAATCATCCAACATCTCCCATAAAAATTTTGCGAAATTGACTTGAGTATATTGTAGATCCGATGGTTTATCACTGTATCCAAAACCTGGAAGATCTACGGCGATAACCGTATAGCCTTGTTCACTCAAAGCTTGACTATTATGTCGATATGAAAAGGTGGAAGCCATCAATCCATGAATCAATAGGATCTTTCCTTTTTCTTCACCCACAGAAGGATAAACTTGAGTATGTAGACGTAGACCACTTTCTGTCGTAAAAAAGACCGAATTCTCATAAGGTTTTGCTGGAACTTCTTTCGTAAAATCCGTCGGAATAAAATACGGAATGATAAGAATTAAAAGTAATAAGACGAGTAAAGCTTTACCTATTCTTTTTAAAGTACGTTTGATCATAGTACTTATGTTATACCTTATGTGCGTCATCAAATCAAAAGAGATGATTTATAGGTATAATAGATTCATGGCAAACTATCTCTCTAAAATTAAACATCCTTTTCAGTTTCAAGGCTCATTATCTAAAAAGAACTACTTTGAAGGTTGGTACTATAAACAAGTCCATCTGAACACCAATAAAACGATCAGTTTTATCTTTGGAATCAGTACTGGTGCTCAAGATCCTCATAGTTTCATTCAAGTCATTCAATCCAATCCCTTAACGACCTCTTATTTTCGTTTTCCTTTAAAAGCATTTCAGATCGATGGGGCATCCTATGTCATCGATAAGAATCGTTTTAGTTTATCTGAACTGGAACTTCATCTAGCTCAAGATGATCTAAAGATCGATGGGGTCCTTCATCTATCTGATCACACCATTCTCGATCATCAAGTATTGATGCCTAACATCATGGGTCCTTTTGCGTATCTACCTAATATGGAATGCAATCACGGAGTCATCAGTATGGGACATACAGTAGACGGCACCTTGCTTATCAACCATGTTTCCTATCACTTTAAAAATGAGAAAGGTTACCTTGAGAAAGACTGGGGCGTATCTTTTCCTAAGCGCTATATTTGGATCCAAGGGAATCATTTTGAGAACCCTAAAGTTGGCTTTATGGCCAGTGTCGCTGATATACCTTTCTTAGGCTTTGCGTTTGAAGGTCTTATATGTCAACTCGATCTAGGTAAAAGACGTCTTCGTTTTGCGACCTATAATGGATCTAAAGTATCTAAGATTACGAAAACAGAAGATGGTTTTATGTTTGAAGTCACTAAAAGAAATTTATCTCTACAAGTCATCGCTCACGTACCTGTCACCGGGGTATTAAAATCACCTCATTTAGGTAGTATGGTTCAAACCATCAAAGAAGGTCTTGGGGGAAGCATAGACTTGATCCTCAAAGAAAAAGGTCAAGAGACATTAAATATGTCTTCTGACCATTGTGGAATAGAAATCGAAGGTTATTAGGAAGCTTAGTTTTAGGTCCTCTGATCTATTTTGATGATGAACTTTCCACCCAAATTCAAATTCCTATAGAAAATGACTCATCAAGTTAAGATAGTCTTTGCGAAATCTTTCAGTCAATTATTTCTATTTGATGTCTACTCTCGATTGCCTTTATGTCTATCCTTAGTGTATTATAAAGCGATACTAAACGAAGTAAGAAATGCGAATACAGACTGTCTATCTAAAAGACACTCTGTCTCTGATTTTATCTCACTTAAACGAGAAATAGATGAACGCTTAAGAAAGGCCAACCAACATGAATAACATTATCGGAATCATTGTGTCATTTGTCTTCGTCTTCGCTGTTATTGGGATATCGACCCTCTTGAGTCAAAAAGGTCTCTTAGATGGGGAAGGTAGTCGTAAGTTTATCCACATCGCTGTCAGTAATTGGTGGATCATTGCGATGTTGACCTTTACTGATCCTTTATGGGCGAGTTTTGTCCCTTTGATGTTTGTCTTTATCAATTATATTTCTTATCGTAAAAACGTATTTAAAGCCATGGAAAGAGATGGATCATCTCGTGATCTAGGCACCGTTTATTATGCGATCTCTTTATTGATCCTAGCTTATGTAAGCTTTTCCTATAAGCTTCCTTATCTAGGTGGTATTGGGATCTTAGTTATGGGTTATGGGGATGGCTTTGCGGCTTTGATTGGATCTAAGTTTGGGAAACATTCTTTTAAGAAATATGGCTTAAATAAAAGCCTAGAAGGATCGATCATGGTCTTTGTCTTTTCTTTATTGGTCTCTAGTATCTTATTTGGGATATATTCTCCAAGCCTATTAATCGTAAAAGGTCTTGTGATCGCTTTCGCTGCGACCATCATCGAACTTCTTTCACCTAACGGATATGATAATCTAAGTTTGCCTTTGTTTGTAAGCCTATTGAGTTGGGCGCTTGTTAGTGCTCTATGAGTTTAAATTTTATCATTGGATTACTATTGAGCCTTGTGGTTGCGGGTCTTGCTTATCGTAGAGAGAGTCTTACGAAAAGCGGAATGATCACAGCTGTGCTTTTGGGAACTGTGGTCTATGGATTTGGACATTGGATCTTTTATGTGTTCATGATGTTTTTCTTCATGAGTTCTTTGGTGATCCGAAAAGTCGTTACCCGTTTATTTCCTTCTGCCCTTAAGAGACTTAGTTCCCCTCAACGTAAACATGAGCCACGATCTTGGGCTCAAGTGCTCGCCAATGGCGGTTTACTGGCTTTGATTAGTTTCTATTATTCGCTTGCACCTTCTAATTTAGTCATATTTGTGGCTGCTTTATCGATGGCAGCGTCTACTTCTGATACCTGGGCTTCTGAGATTGGTATCTTGAGCCAAAAAAAACCTAAGTCTTTAATAGGGCGTCAAGAGATGGAAAAAGGTCTTTCCGGGGGTGTGACTCTTTTTGGTTTACTTGCCTCGCTTGGCGGTAGCGCTCTTATCAGTTTCGTTTTTGGGATCTTTCTTTTATTCACGAAAGGCTTTAATCTTGAGTATCTATTGGCGACCTTATTGTGTTTGATTGGGGGCTTTAGTGGATCTATAGTCGATAGCATCTTAGGTGAATTCTTTCAAGCTAAATACAAAACCATAAAATCAGAGATCGTCGAAGTATCTGATTGTTCTACTGATGTGCTTGTCCATGGGCTTCGTTGGGTCGATAATAATATGGTTAATTTTCTAAGTAACCTAAGCGCAGTTGGATTGTTTAGTTTTGTGATCTTGTGGACACAATGGCTATAAAAGAAGAGTCTTTGATCCTTAGTTTAGAAAAGAAGTGGGCAGAACTTAAGTATGAGATCTTAGAGAAAGATCCTGCGATCTATCAAAAGATAAGAACCCTTCTTAAGGATAAAACTCATCCAGATGAAGATCAATTCAATGCCTTGATTCTAGAAGCTTTGAGTCAAGAAGATCAAGTAGGTCGTCAACTGAATGCCTTACATCATGTATGGGGCTATTTTAAAAACATCTCTACACCAGAAGAAAAGGCAGAGTTTGAACACAAACTCCACCTTTGGGAACTTCATCAGATAAGACTAGATGAACTTAAACATGTTCTGTATACTTTGGCTCTAAAATACAAAGTAGACTATCTACTAAACTCAAGCTATTTTAAGAATCAAATTTAGGAATTCTCGATCAAGTCTCTTAAGTAAGAGTTCGCGAAAAGTAGATCCTTCTTCCATTCAAGACTACCCACATACCAAAATTCACCCACAAACAAGGCAACTCCTTGTTTTTTTAATTCAATCAAAGCTTCTTTAAAATGAGTATCACCTTGACCATAAGGAATCTCACGATATTTACCTTCAACGATCTCCTTAAGATGAGCCGCAACGATATGACCTGATGCCGATCTTAAATCATCTTTTACACTGATCTTAGAGATCCTAGAGGCATTGGTTAGATTACCTAGATCAGGATACACTTGAAGATAAGGTGAGTTGTTTTGCGTGACATAAGTCATCGATTTCTTAGCGGTATCCATAAATAAGGTCTCCATCGTTTCAAAAGCGAGAATGACCCCATATTTAGCCGCAAGATCTACACATCGACTAAGGTTCTTCTCGAAATTGATTCTCGTTGAGTCATCGCTTTCTTCATAATAGACATCATATCCAGCCAATTGGATGATTCTTACTCCCAATTTGACCGCAAATACACATGCCTTCTCCATGATTTCTAGAGATCTTTCTTGGATCTTAGGATCATGAGATCCAAGTGGATATTTACGATGAGCACTTAAACACATCGATAAGACAGGGACTCCTGTTTCTTTTATCGCTTCTTTGAGTTCATCTAGACAAGGATCGCTTGTTTCTAAACGAGTGAGCTTAAGATCTGTCTCATCGATACTGATCTCAAGATAATCAAAACCCGAAGCTTTCGCGATCGTTAGTTTTTCTATCCAAGTTAAAGTTGAAGGGACAGCTTTTTCATAAAGACCCAATTGATAGGTTTTATTTTTGACCATAGTAAGCATTCTTCCCATGTTTTCTTAGGAAATGTTTATCTAGGAGGGTTTGTTGCATAGGTGTGATCTCAGGATTCATCATTTGAACGTGCCACGCCATCATCGCAACTTCTTCCATGACGACCGCTTGATGAACCGCTTCTAAGGCACTCTTTCCCCAAGCGAATGGCCCATGGCTCGCAACGATAACACCTTTGACGTAATTAGGATTAAGATCCTTAAAGGTATCTACGATCACATGTCCTGTATTGAGCTCATAATCTCCTTCAATCTCTGCTTCAGTCAATAGACGTGTACAAGGTATTTCCCCATAGTAATAGTCCGCATGCGTGGTCCCATAGGCTGGTATTGGACGTTTCGCTTGAGCGAAGATGGTTGCCCAACGAGAATGCGTATGAACTACACCTTTGATGTCTGGGAAAGCTTTATACAACTCTAAATGAGTAGATGTATCACTGCTTGGTTTATAGTGTCCTTCTACGACTTGGCCTTCTAGATTAACCAATACGATGTCTTCTAGTTTAAGTTGATCATAATCAACTCCTGAAGGTTTAATGGCGATGAGACCTTTTTCTCTATCAATGGCTGATACATTTCCCCAAGTAAAGACCACCATACCCATTTTAGGTAAGAGTAAATTGGCTTCTAATACTTCTTGTTTAAGATGTTCAAGCATGGCTCTCCTCATCGCGTATCACATAGACCGCGGCTTCATTTTGAGTATGATTACTACTGTGGATAAGATCACAATCTTTTAAATGAAAAACGTTGAGATTCGCAGGACCTACACCTTTATCGATGATCGTCGTTTCGAATTTTCCATCTTTATATTGAACCATAAAGAGATCAGAAGCTTCTCGTCTAACGCCACCTACGAAACTGTTGATGCCTCGTATTTGTGTTCCCACTAAGGTATGAGCGAAATCGATCACATAAGGATAACTATAGACATCCTTATAGACCCCATTGATTCTCTTATAGATCTTAATCACATTCCCGTGGAATGGCTCGATCGTCATCAATTCCTCTTGACCATCATTGTCGATATCGACTATGGCTATTTCTCCTACAGCTTTATCCATGATCTTTTCGATCTGCCATTTTCCCCTTACAGAAGGAACAGTTACTTTAAAGATACCTTGATCACAGGTGAAGTAACCTCCATCATTTTGAGGACTTCTCGAATAACCATGATTACGAGTCAAACCTTCTGCGATGACTTCAAGTTTTAAAGGTTCATTAAGATCTTTAGGCAACTGTGCCACAAAGATCTTTCCTGGATCGCTCCAGTCTTCTTTATCTTTCTTCGTTGTGGCGATGGTTGCCCCAACGAAATATATTTTCCCTTGATCTTCATAGAGATCAAATCGATGAAGATAAGGTAAGAAAAGGATATCTTTTATCGTGAATCCTTTGTCTTTCTCATAAGTGACCCAGCTTAAATGAGCACCACTGGGACTTTCTTTTAAATAGAATCCATTGACCGCAAGAAATTGATTCTTACGATGAGGAATAGGAATCATAGACATGGTTCCTCCACCTTTTTCCCATACGACTTTCTTATTCTGAAAATCCTTACCACTATAGGCAAAGCAAGGATAATCTTTCTCTTCACTGGCGTAAAAGAGATGTAGTTCATCGTCGAGGGTTATGGCTGCAGTTGAATAACAGCGAAATAGCTCATCTAAGCGTATTTTTTCAATCTTCATGGGTGCTCCTTATGGATAAACAAATACCGGGGTTTAGCCCGGTATTTGTTTTACTTTTTGTTCTTTTCTAGAAGTCCGCTGGCTAAGATCTTCTCTTTGGCTTCCGCATCGGATAGGACATTCTTCAAACCAATGACGATGACGCCTTTGGCTTCCGCATCCTTAAACATCGATACGAAGTTCAACGGAGTGAAAACGGCATCGTAGGATGTGGCAGAACTCTTACCTTCAGAGATGGAACAATGATGGATTTTGGTGAGGTTGACATTAAGATCCTTGAAGGCCTTTTCAACCCTCATCTTCATCATCAAACTGGTCCCAGCACCATTGGCACAGGATACTAACACTTTCATAATTTATTCCTCCTTTGTCGTTTTCATTATAAACTTTATTGCGCTACTTTTTTCAAGTATGCGTCATAGTCATCAGTAATCAAGAAGTAAGTGTCTTTGTGTCTTGCATATTGAATCTGAGGAATAGCCAACATACCAACAACGATGATCCCAACACCAACATAACCAACGATGTCCCCATACGCTGCCATGAAGTGTAAGAAGTAAGTGAATACTGGCCATACAACAGCCCAGTCCCACATGCCTAAGTATCCGCCGTAAGCAGCTAGTCCAACGAATTGAGCAATGATGGCTGAACCGAAGACTTGGCATAATCCAGCGATAAACGGCATCAACATCGCAGCTTTGACCCCGCCTTTATTGTTGGCGAAGACAGCAATCGTTGCGTTGTCGAAGAAGACAGGAACGAAACCAGCAATGATCAAGACCGGGCTCTTCAACACGATCAAGGCCATAATGGCTAAGAATTGACCTAAGGCACCAAACAAGAAGCCGATGGTTACAGCATTAGGTGAACCGAATCCGTAGACAGCTGCACAGTCGATACCAGCAACAGCCCCTGGCAATAGACGAGTGGAGATACCTTGGAAAGATTGGGTCAATTCAGTAACGAAGGTACGAACGCCCAATTGTAAGATCGACAGATAAACTGCGAAATTCAAGGAAGTTGTCAAGATATAGAATTCAAATGCAGCAGTTTCTTTCAAGAAACCTTTTTCAACTAAGTAAGGTTTGCCTAAGACCAACAAGATGATTCCAAAGAAGATGGTCATCAAGATCGCAGTAGCAACCATGTTTTCGTTGAAGATAGATAAGAAACCAGGTAATTTGAGGTCTTCAAGTCTCTTTTTGTTTTTACCGAAGAGTTTCTTCGATAGTTCACTAAATACAGCGATACCAAACATTTGTTGGTGAGCGACACAGAAGCCGGCACCTTCAGTAAGATCTTGTGTGTATTCAACGGTCAAGTTAGAGCCGACAGCCCAGTAGACTCCCAAGACCAAGCCCATGATGATCAGATATTGTGTTTCCTGTAAAGCAGGGAATACAAACAAGATCAACCAGAAAGCTGTAGAAGCTTGTTGCAACTGAACATGGCCTGTGGTGAAGATGGATCTTAATTTAGTCCATTTCTTCAAAGCAACCAAGACGATATTCAAGATGAAAGCAATAAGCAATAAAGTCATAACTGCTGAGAAGGATTTCCCGATGGCAGTTAAACCAGCTGTAACAGCATTTTGTCCGAAGTATGGGTCAATAACTGTCGCGGTCAATTGGAAACGGTCTTTCAACCCAACCAAGATCGGACGGAAATTGTTGACCAATCCCCCTGAACCTACCCCTAAGATTAAATAACCAACTGTGGCTTTAATGAATCCCGCCAAAACTTCATACCAAGGCTTTCTCAGTAAGACATAACCTACCAAGACGATCAACCCGATAAAGTAAGCCGGAACGGTTAGGATGTTCGTCGCGAAGTACGTCCAACCCTTAATGATAATTTCCATGAATATTCTCCTTTCCTTTTTTTCTTATTTATAAAGAACCACTGTTCTTATAAATACTGTTTTTGGATGCGCAAGAGATCTTCATCATTCTTGGCATCAAGCAATGCATTCACAACGTCATCATTCATCAACATCTCAGCCAAAGCCATCATGTTTTCTAAATGCTTCTCATGATTGACTGAAGCTAAGGTAAAGAATAAACGGGCATCCTTTTCAGGATCATTAGGATCAAAATGAACGGCTTCTTCTACTTTCATAAAACTAATGGCTGTATCGTTGACACCTTCAGCTCCTTCAGTTGAATGAGGCATCGCAATGTTTGGAGCGATTACGATATAAGGTCCATAGTCTTTGACACACTTGATGACCAAGTCGACATAAGCTTGAGTGATCGTGTTGTCTTTCTTAAGAGGTTCACACGCTGCTTGGATCGCACTTTCCCAATCAGGGAAGCTTTGATGATAGCAAGTATGTTTCTTTTCAACGAAAGTTTTTAACATATTACAAGATCGATCTGAACGGAACGTTCTGTTCATCTGTAAAGGCATCTTCGAAGCCTCTACGGAAATGGAATTGGCGTTTATCAGCATCATCTGGATAGATGAACTTGCCTCCTACATCCCAAATAAACGGTTTGAACTTGTACTGTAAGGTATATTTCTTGAAATCATAGAGCATCAGTATTTCAGCAGGATCTGCCTTGAAGTTGGTCCATACATCGTAATGTAGAGGAATAACTACTTTTGTTTGTAGAGCTTCAGCCATTCTTAGGATATCAACGGAAGTCATCTTATCTTGATTGCCTACTGGGTTTTCTCCATAAGAACCAAAGGCCACATCGATCTTATGATCTTTTCCGTGTTTAGCGTAATAGATCGAATAATGGGAATCGCCTGAATGATATACATTTCCACCAGGTGTCTTCACCAAGAAGTTGACTGCTTTATCATCCATATCGGTAGGACATACTCCACGAATATCTTCATCCGCAGTAACTAAGCAAGTTCTATCGAAGGAATCCAAGACAACGATCTCAGTATCTTTGATCTTAATGATGTCTCCAGGTTTTACGGTTACGAGACGATCTTCTGGTACGCCCCATTTACGCCAAATCTCAACACTTTTCTTAGGACCAATAAACGGTACTTTTTCTTTTACGTTTTGTAGAACTGCAGCTGCCATATTCATATCGATATGATCAGCATGATAATGAGTCGATAAGACCGCATCCACTGTTGTCAGTGAGAATGGATCGTACACGATCTGGACGCCTCTTAGGTTCGGTTGCAGCAGTCTTCCGCCGGTCATGTTCTTCATTTGATGGAAGGGGGCCATCTCCTGAACTTTTTTGGAACGCTTTCCGTTACCGAACCATGCGTCTATCACAATGTTCGTATTGTTTTCTGTTTTAAACCAGACTCCGACACAACCCAACCACCACATGGCAAGTTTGCCCTTCTCTACAACCTCTTGATCGATTTCTTCATTGAGCCAAGTTCCCCACTCTGGGAAAGAACTCAGGATCCACGATTCACGAGTAACTTCATCAATTTTAGCCATAGATGTCCTCTTCTTTCTTTTCGAGACCAGTTTAGTCGATACTATTCATAAAGACAAGGGCATTATATGAATTATATAGCCTTTTTATGAACACTTTAATTTATGATAGGGTTTTCATTTGTTTATATGAACTTTTAATTGTATATTATTCATATAAATTAAAAGAGGGCTCCTTTATGAAACATTTTGACATCTATTACTCCAAACAAGAACGAAGAAACTTGATCATTAACGCCATTGTCTTGTTGATATTTATCGGATATTCCATTTATTTGATCATTGGTTCTACCGATATCGTTAGGACCTTATTTCTATTATTAATCCTTATTGTCTTTACTGGAGCTATGGTTTTAAAAGAAGTATTAAATTTCTTCTTTCAAAAGGCCATCTATCAATTGACCCATGAGTGCGATCCTTTACTTGCCTTTGAAACGATGAATCTCGTAAAAAAGTATGACTATCTAAAAGGATATACGATTTCTTATGTTGCGTTCAGTTCCTTGGTGTATATCGATACAGAGAATCCTGATGCACTATTAGAATTGTTCGCACCTGATAATAAAATGACTCAAAGTGGAAAAGATATGGTCCTTATTAGAAATTACTCTCTATATAAAGCCTATGTCCTACTCAACAATAAGACTCAGATGAAGAATGCTTATGCTGAACTGATCCGTTTAAAGAATTTACGTATCAAAGGCAAAGGTCTAAGTCCTTTATATGCATGGTTCGACATTGAAGCAGAATATGCCTTATTGACCAATGACGTCAAAGAAGCTTCAAGTATCTTATCTAAAGCCAATACTTCAGCCTTGAATAATCGTGAGAAAGCCCATCATTTAGCCTTATTGGCTTCTGTAGAGACAGAAAAAGGCAACATAAAAGAAGCTAGAGCGCTGTATGAAGAAATCAGTACGATCTCCAATAAGATGTCCCTTACAGAAAGAGCGCTTCTTAAACTAAAGGAGTTAAAGAATGAAAAGACACAAAAAACTCGTTGAGGAAAGACGTAATCAACTTTTGTTTGAATTATCTGTGACTCCTGAGATCAAAGTAGAAGAACTTGCAGATCGTTTAAAAGTTAGCCCTTTGACCATACGACGAGATCTACAATACTGGGAAGATAAGAATAGGATCACACGTCATTATGGAGGCGCACGATTGGTTGAGACTTTTCAACAATCCTGCAATGTCTCCGACATCAAAGAACTAAGGAAAAACGCCATCGCAAAAAAAGCCGCTGAATTTGTAGACGATGGGGACACCATCTTCATCAATACTTCAACGACTGCTTTGATGATTCTAAAATACATTAAACATAAACGAGTCAACGTCATCACCAACAACGCCAATGCGATCTTCGTTCAAAAGGATAACCTTATCAATGTCTTATTGACTGGAGGAGAACTTAGAGAACCGAAAGAATCCATGGTTGGGGAATTCGCCTACAATAATCTCTCTCGTGTATCCGCCAATAAAGCATTTATAGGTTGTAGTGGTATCAGTGCTTCTGTTGGGATGACTACAGCCGTTCTCGCAGAAGTCGCCATCAATGAAGTCATGTTGAGACAATGTACAGGAACACGCTTCGTCTTAGGAGAAGGCGCTAAGATCGGTCACAATCATAGTTTCGTAAGTAGCGCAATCTCTAAGATCGACTACATCATCACTGATCAGTCTGCCCCAGAAGACGCTGTCGTTGCCTTAAAAGAAAAAGGTGTTAAGGTAGTTATCGTCAATGTCGACGTCTAATCAAGACATAAAAAAACCCAATCCTTGAAGATTGGGTTTTTATTGTTTAAACGAGATTACTTAACTTCGACAGCGTTGGCGATGGCTTTTTCTAAGGTAGCGATGAATGTATCGATGCCTACAGTTGTTCCAACCAAGATGTCTGCGGAAGTAGCTTCGCCTGTTTCGCTCAAAGCAATTGCTTGAACATCAGCCAACTTCATGCCGACAACGAAGTCGCACAAGAAGGTTGATTGTTCGAACCATTCTTTACCGATAGGAGAAGCAGCTTTCATACCATAGTCAGCACCCTTTTCGAATTTTGTCTTTGTGTATGAAGCAGGATCAGCATTCAATGCACCTTCAACGGTGAATTTCAAGTTGCTGGTTTGAGCAATATCCCAAGAAACTGTCAAGATTTTGCCGTCTTTGTCTAAAGTAACTTTTACGATGTCAATGTTGACGCCGTATTTGCCGTCTTTTGCAGCAGCTTCAGCAGTAGCAGCAACAGCAGCAGCACCAGATACAGCGATCATTGTAGCAACGCCGTATTTAGCAACTTTTTTTGTTTCAACAGCATTTGCAACAGCTTTAGCGAACGCTTCTTTGAAAGAGTCGATACCAACAGTAGTACCAGCCAAGATATCAGTTGAAGTAGCTTCACCGGTTTCGCTTAATGCGATAGCAGCAACTTCTTCAGCAGTCATTCCAACGATGTAATCTGTTAAGAAGGTTGATTGTTCGAACCATTCTTTACCGATAGGAGAAGCAGCTTTCATACCATAGTCAGCACCCTTTTCGAATTTTGTCTTTGTGTATGAAGCAGGATCAGCATTCAATGCACCTTCAACGGTGAATTTCAAATTGCTGGTTTGGGCAATATCCCAAGTAGCACTAACAACTTTACCTTTGCTATCCAAAACAACGCTTACGATGTCAACGTTGACACCATATTTACCGTCTTTTGCAACAGCTTCAGCAGTTGCAGGAACAGCAGCAGAACCAGAAACAGCAATTACGGTACCAACACCATACTTGTAAACAGCAGCTGGTGTACAGCCAGTAAGAGCAACAGTCAACATCACTAGTGTGAGTAAACTTACCAATACTTTTTTCATTTCATTTCCTCCTTGAAACATACATATTATAAAAAATTCACAAGTGACAATCAAGTTAAACAATGCAGTTTCTTCACTTTTAATGCTCTTTTTTTCACAAGGCTTTCACATATCCTTGAAGTTTATTACATTTAGTTTTATTTTTCACAAGTGATTTTATTATTCATTCACAAGACCTTTTCTATACCACGCAAAACCGACCCACATAATTATGACTAAAGTAAACAAAGAGATGAACAATGAAAGAATCAACTCATCGTGTGCAACATTTGTACTCAATATTCGCATTCCCATCAACAACATTGAACTGATGGGCACATAAGATAAGATGACCCCAAGCCCTTTTATGAGTTGACTTGGAGTATTTAGGACCAAACTCAAGTAGTATAGTCCCAATAATCCTAAATAGAATGGTCCTTGGATAGATCCAGCTTCTTCTATCGTCTTAACTCGAGCCGAAAGAATCAAAATTAGTACCTGTATGATCAATAAACCTAAGACAAGAAAGATTACAGCGAAGAGCGCTTTTATGATGAGTGACCCATCAAATTTAAATAGACCAAGCAAGGTTTCATAAGTTATCCCACTGCTGTCTAGTGCGAAGTATTTATTCGCAAGCGCAAACAATCCTTGACCTTGATCAGCATTTAATCTGGCCATCATGATCAAACCAAAGATACCTCCACTTAAACCAATCTGAACCAACACCGTAATAAGACCAGTCAAGATCTTGGCACAGAAGTGTTGAAAAGGACTCACACTGGTCAAGATGAACTCTAGTACGTTGGAGCTTTTCTCTTGGATGATCTCATTAGAATTAACAGAGATGAAATTAAGCATCATAAAATAAACTGAAGTCAGAATCATAAAGACAAGATTCTCTCTTAGTCCAGTCATCGGATCAATCATCGAATCAAAGACCACAGGAACTGAATTATAGACCATCACGAAGTCTGCGATGGAAGGATGACTTTGATTGAGTAGACGTTGTTGATGAGACTTAAGCAATAATCCATAGATTTTAGCTTGGATCGATATCGATGCTGCGCCTTTTACCTCAAATATGCCTTCGTTATAGTCGATCGAGATCGCTGAAGAAGCTTCTGTAAGTTTAATCCCTTGTTTCTCCCAGATCTCTGTAGGAAGTAGATACTCTTGTGTTTCATATGAGACCTGTATAGGAAAAGGTGTCGTCAAATCAAGATGTAGTGCTGAACTGAGATGATCAAGATTAAATAGGATAAGAACTCCTAGTATAAAAAGCACTTGTAAAAAAAGTGAGATAGGATTTAAAAAGCGCCGTTTAAGCGAGAAAATGATAAGGTGCTTCATGGATGGATCAATTCACTTAGATCCACCATCTCTAGGTGTAAAGATTGGGTACTTTTATCTTTAATAAAGGTATTCAGTGCTTTCTTTGCTTCTTGGATCGACTTGAATCGATACTCTATAAGAGCATCGATCGCATTAAGGGATTCATAAGACTGATCCAAGTCTTTCCAATTACTGTCTGCGTTTACTTTGACTGAATACATCTGATGGCTTTCTCTTATGGTCTTAAGATGACCTTGAGTCATGGTTATCCCATGATCTAAGATCAAGATCTCATCGCATAATCCATTCATATGTTCCAATTGATGCGATGAGATCAATACAGCATTACCCTTTTGGGCATAGTTTCTGATCCAATGAGACAGATCTTTTTGACTATGATAATCTAAGCCATTAAAGGGCTCATCTAAAATCAAGATCTTAGGTTCGTGAAGAATCGATAAAATCAATTGTGCTTTCTGTTGATTACCTTTTGATAATGTCTTGAGCGGTTTATCGATCAACTCCTTTAGATTGAAGCTCGTACTTAAGTCTAATAATCTATTTTCTAGATCGTTTTCATGGATACCTTTAAGATGAGCCATAAACGATGCTTGCTTTCTTAAACTAAGATCAATCAAAAGAGATCGTTGTTCAGGCATATACCCTAAGCTTTTATGATCGACGATGATCTCACCTTCATCTGCTTGAAGTATCCCCATAATGATCCTAAACAAGGTACTTTTTCCACATCCATTATGACCAAAGATACCCATGATCTGATAAGGCTCTAAATCAAATGTACATTCGCTTAGGGCTTTCTTTCGATGATAACTCTTACTGATATGCTTTACTTTCAACATGTCTTTTCCTCAAATGTTTATCTTTAACTTATATGAGGTTTATTTATCTTGTCCTAAGAAAAAGACCCTTATGGGTCTAGATCTTATCTTTCATTTCTTCTTTTTTGATGAGGTTCATATTGACGTGACAATATCCACCTGGGTTCTTGATGAGATACTTTTGATGATACGTTTCCGCATCATAGAAGAGGTCTATTTGATGGACTTCTAAAACGATGGGACTCTTATAGTCCTTTTGTCTAAGGGCGATATAGGCTTGAATGATGGCTTTATCTGCCTCATCTTCATAATAGACACCTACTCTATACTGTGTCCCAATATCATGTCCTTGTCGATTCAAAGAGGTTGGATCGATGAATCTAAAGAGATGTTCTAAGATCTTAGTCAACGAGATCACTTCTTCCTCATAGATCAATTCCACAACTTCCGCATGTTTGGTTTTACCTGTACAGACTTCTTGATAGGTTGGATGTTCAGTTGTACCTTGCGCATAACCAACACGTGTTTTTTCGATGCCTTTTAGACGACGATAATACTCTTCTACGCCCCAGAAACAACCTCCGGCGATGACGATTTTTCTCATAGATTCTCCTGTGTAAGCCACTGGCTTAGTTCATTTTGTATACGATGAAGTTCTTCTTGATCAAGAGGATTGATCCAATGGGCAGTGAACTGATGTCTAAAATAGGTCAGCTGTCGCTTGGCGAATTGGCGGGTATGGGTGATGATGGCTTGTTGAGCCTGATCGATAGATTCCGTCCCATTAAGAACTCCTCTAAACTCTTTATACCCTATTCCTAAGAAGCTTTGATAGGATTGTGCCTGTAAAGTGCTAAAAATGGCTGTGACTTCTTCGACTAAACCTTGATCCATCATCTTAACTACACGTTGTTCTATACGTTGATTAAGAAGATCTCGATCGATATTGAGGATGATCATAAACACATCATAGATGGGTTGATGATTCTGTATTGCTTCTCGCTCTGATTTTAAAGGACCATTCAGTCCGAGATTAAGGGCTCTTAGAACGCGTTTACGATTATTAGGATGGGTCTTTAAAGCTGAGACAGGATCCAATTGAAATAGACGATCATATAAAGCTTGATCATCGAGTTCCTCAAAGGAATCCTCGATAAAATCATCTTTTAGGAATGAGTAATCATAAAGGACTGCTTTAAGATAATGACCTGAGCCTCCACATAAAATAGGTAGTTTATGTCTAGAAGATACCTCTTCGATAAAGAAACGAGCTTCTTTTTGAAAGTCAGCCACACTAAAAGATTGATCTACATCTAAGATATCCAGTAGATGATGAGGAATGCCTTGTTTTTCTGCTTCAGTGATCTTAGCGGTTCCTATATCCAGCAATCGATAGACTTGTTGAGAATCTCCATTGATGACTTCCCCGTTGAACTTAAGGGCACATTCTACCGCAAGGGCACTCTTTCCACTGGCAGTAGGACCAGCGATGACGAGTACTTTTCTCATCGTTCAAAGTCCCTCCAGAGGTCTTTGGTGGCGATCTTGATCAAGGTAGGACGTCCATGAGGACAATGATAAGGTTGATCACAAAGACTTAATTCATCTATGATCTGTCTCATTTCTTGATGGGTCAATTGTTGATTGAATCTTACTGATCTGTGACAAGCCGTTGTAGCTAGACTTGCTTTCCTTAAGCTTTCTGTACTAAGTGATCTTTCATCCTCAAAGCGTTCTAATAGATCGCTTAAGAAAGCTTCTTGGCTTCCTTCTTTAAGCCATAAAGGAATACTTCTTAAGATGACATCGTTTTCGGAGAGTCTTTCGATATGGATACCTAAGTTAAGAAGTTCTTCTTGGATCTGATCATAGCGAGGTTTTAGACTAGGTTTTAAAGCTACACTTAAAGGAACCAATAAGGTCTGTTGGATAGATATCTTCTTTTCGATCTGATTAAGGATCAATTCATAATTGATGCGTTCTTTTGCGGCGTGTTGATCGATGAAGTATAAGGTCTCAGGATCACTGGCGACGATGTATCGCCCATGGATCTGACCTACTAGATCTAAGTGTGGAAAAGTTGGATGTCTTAAAGGATCACTTGGCTTCTCTAGTTTTGGTTCTTCACTTGTCTCTTTAACTTCCCATAATGGATGATCACTGATCGGATTGGGATAGGTCGTTGAATCAAAGAGTTTCTCCTGAGTTGGAGTACTCTCTAAACTTCTAGGTTCAAAGTTTTTTACTTTTAGTGTGTCGTGTAAAGCCTTGGATAAATGATCGACGATGAGATAATAAAGTTGCTGTTCTTTAGAAAGTTTGACTTCCCATTTTGATGGGTGGACATTCACATCCGCCAAGGAAGCATCTGCGGTGATATTGAGGATGACCATAGGGTATCGATGAGGAGGGATATGATTTTGATAGGCTTCGGTTACTGCTTTTTGAATAGGATAAAAACGTATGATACGTTGATTTAGAAAGATAAGGATAGCTTTGGTATTGGATTTGTTTTCTTGAGGATCAAGCCATAAGCCATCGACTTTGAAATCATTGTCTCGACAGGTGAAAGGATGAGCCAAACGTGCGATACGATTCCCATAGGTCATCGCTAAAGTCTCTATCCAATCATTTTTCCCATTGGTTCTTAAAAGAACTTGCTCATCAGAGATAAGTTTAAAAGCCACATCTTTTCGACACAGAGCCATCTTCTCCACCAAATCGGTAATCAAGGCACTCTCATATCCAATAGACTTTAGATGTTTTAATCGAGCGGGTGTTTTTCTAAATAGACCTTCAACGATAATGGTGGTTCCTTGGGGACGATCATACGGTCTCTGTTTAACTAAGGTCCCATAATCAATCAATACTTGATTAGACTCAACTCCATTAGAACTTGTCGCATTGACTTTAGATACAGAGGCTATGGAAGGCAAGGCCTCTCCTCTAAATCCTAAGGTCTTGGGTGAAAAGAGCTCTTTAGAACTCGATATCTTACTGGTGGCGTGACGTTCAAAAGCTAAGAGAAGATCGCTCTCATCCATGCCTTCCCCATCATCGCTGACTTCGATACTTTCGATCCCGCCTGAAACCAAACGGATCTCGATCTGTGTAGCTGAGGCATCCAAGGCATTCTCGATGAGTTCCTTGACGACGCCCATTGGACGTTCTACGACTTCCCCAGCTGCGATCATATTCGAAAGATGTTCGTCTAGACGTTTAATCTTTCCCATGTTTATTATCCTTTAGAGCTTCTATATAATCATTGAGATAGCGTAAAGCTTCGATTGGGGTAGTCTCATTGATGTCTAGGGTATTTAATGAATCGATGATGAGCTGAGCTTCTTTAGGAACCCTTACGATCTCGACGATGTCTAAAGTCTGTTGAACGACTCTCTTTTTAGATTCCAGTTGTTTAAGTAGGATAGCCGCTCTATCTATGACCGATTCTGGAAGATGAGCTAAACGAGCGACGTTGACCCCATAGGATTGACCAGCTTTCCCATGTTTAACACGATAAAGGAAATGGACCTCATGTTTATCTTCAATGACTTCCACGTGTGTATTGATGAGTTGAGGAAGCGTCTCTTCTAGATGAGTCAATTCATGATAATGCGTAGAGAAGATCGCTTTACACTGGATCACTGTCGCAATATATTCAACCATGGCT
>Ga0247840_10005083_pt1 | contig 20109 bp, 36 predicted proteins | sample LaCruzMarch2015__FD_192404 | JGI IMG/M metagenome (GOLD analysis project Ga0247840, IMG submission 192404) | Freshwater microbial communities from meromictic Lake La Cruz, Castile-La Mancha, Spain - LaCruzMarch2015_17m | ecosystem: Environmental > Aquatic > Freshwater > Lake | place: Spain... | reverse complement strand
TTTGGATTTCTTTTCAGATGCTTCTTTAATGCTGTATTTGCGAACGCGAAAGTTGCAAATAAAAGGGGCCAGATTTGCGAACGTGAAAGTGCCAAATAATAAGGCATATTTGTGAATGATAATCCGCCAAATAATACGTATATGTATACGCCCGATCCGGCGCACGATCGTCCGCCCATTCGCCCGCCGATTCATGCGCACGATTATACGCATACGTAAACCCTTGGCGTTCAACGGTTTACACAATGCCAACTTATGAAAATTAATTAGAAGTTAATTATGGGCAACGTCAACACGCAAGGCGTTCGATCTACGGATGTTCCGTTTCCTACGGGTAACGATAAGGAAAAACTATATAGGATATAATAAAAAATGATTGATAGAATTATGTAGATTTTGTATAATGATGAGAGTATAGTATAAGATAGGATAAATTATTGACTCTATTTTTTAAGTTGTTGATTATCAACGTTTTAGGGGCCCGTCCGGCCCGCAAAGCCTTGAACCTCAGCTCTTTACGAGGCAAAACTTTTTGTATAAAATTCCTTGACCTCGAAAACAAAAGCCTCTATATTAGAGACTCAACCAACCAAACCAAACCATGATTATCGCAGACAAAACCAACAAAGTTCAATTCAATGGCAACTTCGAGACTATTTCCGTCGGCATCGACGAGAAGAATATCGCTCACTTCTTTCGCATGATTGCCAACCTGTATCAAGACCCAACGATGGCAGTCCTTCGTGAAGTGGGTGCAAATTGCGTTGACGCTACTATCGAAGCAGGAACGCAAGACCTCGGATGGGAATTGCATCTTCCCTCACGACTCGACGGCAATGTTCGTTTCGTTGACAACGGCGTGGGTATCTCTCACGATCAAATGATCCGCATTTACTCCATCATTGGAGCATCCAGCAAGCGCGGCAACAATGACCTCATTGGCGGGTTCGGCGTTGGCAAGTGGTCGCTTTGCTCGCTTGTGAATAACTTCCAAGCAATTTCCCGCTTCAACGGCACAAAGTCACAATACTTCATCTCCCTGCAATCAAACGGACTTCCCGACATTCGACTGATTAAGAGTGAGGCAACCGACGAGCGCAATGGGTTTGAGGTAAAGTTCCTCTGCCCTGATCGTCATGTTGCTCAATTCAACGAGAAGGTTGAAAGGGCTTATCGCTTCTTCTCAATCAAGCCAAGGGTTTTCTGCGATGGCGTTGTTAAGAATATCAACTTCACTTCTCAAGCTATGACCTTTGACGGAGGCACTCACAACTTTGCAATCTACGAGGGAAATGGTTCTCCTGTTGTTGTCATGGGCGGGGTTGGTTATAGCTTGCTTGTTCAAACTCTCTCGGAGAATAAAAAGTTCACCAAGTTCAAAAGTCTCCTTGAGCGCAATCTTGTCATCCATGTTCCAATCGGCGAATACAGCATCACTCCATCCCGCGAGGCAATCCAACTGGATGACCTCACGATGGGAAGGATGTTCACCAAGCTGGAACAGATTGTCGAATCCTTCCTTCCCAAAATGCAAGCTGACATGGATTCTTTCAAAGGCAACACTTGGGAAGCAAAACTCAAGCTGAAAAGCCTCCGCGAATCTTTCACCTTCCTGCCAGACACTCTCAAGCTCGACTGGAACGGCAAACCTTTGACTGCAACTGCAATGCAGGTTAAGGACGCAAAGGTGAATCTGTATGCCACGGCATCATGGAACAAGAAAATCAATGTTGACGAGGGAGTGAAGAATGTTGAGGCGAATAAAAAAGCATTTTTATTCTTGGACGATTTGAAGGTGGGCGGCGTTGGTCGCGCAAAACAAGTCATTCTCGAAAAGAAAAAGAATGATAGCTACGCTTCATACGCCTTCTACATCTTGAAGGAATCCGAAAAAGCCAAGTTCATTCAAGAAACTGGATGGGTAGGAGAGTTTGTGCTGACGAGTTCCCTGCCTAAAGTTCCAAGCAAAGGCAAGACCTCTACCTCTTCTGGAACGCAAGCCAGCGGGACATTCCGTATGCGCTCTGGTCGCAACTATGGAGTTCACGATTGCGTTGAGTTTTACAATGCCGCCTCGCACAAGGACACAGAAAAGTTCATCCTGTTCCCTTCGGTATCGAATAAGGTTTACGACCAACTCACGGCAAACTATGTTGACCCGATCATTGCAATTCTTAACTCTGATTTGCAGGAAAATGTTGCCGCCTTGTTCCTTCCAAAAGCTGATTATGATAAGTTCAATGATTCGACTTTCGACGGCAAGCCTATTGTTAAGTTCTGCGATCTTGCTAAAACTAAAAAGTTTCAAGATTCTGTCAACAAAGGACTCAATGCTGTGTCTTGGGATAGCTTCAAGGACAAGTTCCGCAATGCTTCTAAAAACTGGGAAATGCGCGGATTGCCAGACACTTTCAAGTCGCTGGCTACACTTCTCCCTGCCAATCATATTGTTGGCAAAGCAATGGCTACAATCAAGCCAATCATTCAAGATCAATCGAAGTGCGTGGATAGTAAAACCATTAACCTTCTGCAACTTGCAAACAAGTCATTTGTCGCTGATGCTCAAGCGTCTATCGACAAGGAAATGAAGGAGTTTGTTGCTCTCTCAAATGAGATCATTAAAAAGTATCCTCTCTTCCTGCCAGTCGCAGACGAGTATAACCCAAACACTTACGGCAAAGCACTCGCAGATTATATCAAAATGATTGATGAGCGGTAGAATTAAAATTGAATAAAATTCATGGTAGGATAGTGGTGGTGGTTGGGGGGCGCGGAGTGGTTTCCGCGCCCCTTCTTTTTGCCTTCTGTATGGTCTATGTAAACGCCTGGAAACCAACTACTTACGGGCCCCTCCGGCCCGCAAAGCCTTGATAGCCAACAACTTACGCGGCGAAAAAAAAGTTGAAAAAAAATTTGACACGCCAAACAAAAAGGTGCATATTAGTTTTGTTATGAACACAACTAACAACCAGACCAACCCATACGAAACCCAAACTCTCATCGGACGCTTTGTGTCCAAGGAGCAAATCACGCTTATCTTCTCCGAGGATACTGCGGTCATCGACAATTCAAACCCCAAGTTCAACGACATTCTCCAACTCTGCAAGGAAGGTAAGTATGCGGAGGCGGCGGGACTCGCCACGATCAAGAATCAGATCAACCAGACCTTTGATGGTAGCATCGAGGTTGTAGGTGGTGAAGTTCTCCATGATGGCAAACCTCTCCACAATGTTATGTGCGAGCGCATCCTCGACATTATGCGTGAGGGACTGGACGCAACGGGACTCGTCAAGTTCCTTGAGAATGTGATGGAGAATCCCTCCTACACAGCAGTTCAAGAACTTTACCTGTTCCTTGAGGCAAATCAAATCCCAATCACCGAGGACGGATGTTTTCTCGCGTGGAAAAAGATTCGCGGTAACTGGAAGGACATTTACTCCAACTCTGTTGATTATTCTGTCGGTGCGACTCCTTCAATGAAACGCAACGAGGTTGATCCAGACCGAGATCGCACTTGCTCCAAGGGTTTGCATTGTGCTGGATGGGACTACCTCCCTCACTTCAGTTTTTCTGATTCGACTGATCGAATTGTGATTGTCAAAGTAAACCCTGCTGATGTTATCTCAGTTCCCAATGACTACGGCAACGCCAAGATGCGGGTTTGCCAGATGGAGGTCTTGCGCGAATACACAGACCGCAAGGTTGAGGCAGACGAGTTTTCCCACTCTGTTGTGTCCTCCAATGGCGAGGCACTCTACTCCCAAGATGACTTGGACAACGCATACAACGAAGGCTACGATGATGCCTACGAGTCCCTTGCATGGGACGAATCGGAAGATTGAGAGATAAACTCATACTGGAGAAAAAATGGGGGGCGCAAGCCTCCCATTTTTTTTGTATTTTTATTTCTTGAGGTTCCAAACTGGAACCTCAATAAGTCATTCAATATCAACAGGTTACGGGCCCCTCCGGCCCGCAAGTGCCTCCATATCAACAACTTAAGGATTGTATATTTTATACTTGTGCTCACATTAAAATTCATTTATATTACTACTATGTTAAAACAACGCGGAAGAAAGTTAGGGTCAGTCAGCTTCATGCAAGTTGAATTGAGTGAACTAAACAGAGTATTGAAACCAGATGCGAAAGTCATCTTGTCAATCCGATACGCGCAACTCGTTGGGCTTAATGGTAAACCCGTTAGTTCTAATTTGGATGTTGTAACACATTGCGTGAGTAGTGGTAAGGCAGAGATGAAACTTGTGGATTTTGACAATGAGGAACCAGACTCGCCGAAGGTCAACAAAACAAAAGAAGAAGTCAAGGATGATGACTATATCTCCCCTCAAGCTGAACTTGAAACATTTGATGAAAACCCATTTTAATTAAATAAAAATATGCAAGACACAACACAAACAAACTCAACATTGTCAATCAAAAATCTACGACGACGAGGCTGGAAAGTTCGCGTTATGCACAGCCGCCATTATTTTTTGAGGGATAGGCTGAATGGAACATCTTCAGAGGTCAGTCCAAGGGGCGGTATTACTCTTATCGAGATCACAAGTCCAGATAAGCAGATCAATGCTTCTGGAAAGGCTGTGTGTTCTGATAAGGATAACTATGACAGGAGGGTTGGAAATTCAATCGCATTAGGTAGGGCGTATAAAGATGCTGTTGAGAAAATGGAAACAACTGAATAAAATTATTTGACTATTGTATAAAAACCACCTATTATATTAAACCATGAGCGATACAAATGCAACCAACGAAGACAAAGACCATTTCGCCCACTTGATTGGGCAGAAGAAATTAAAAGCGCAACTTCGCTTTTATCTCAACTCTTTCCGCGAGACTCAAATCCTTCCGACCATTCTATTGGTTGGAGGGAGAGGTTCTGGCAAGACAGAGTTCGCAGTTTCCTTGGCAAGAAATCTGCGCCTCGATGCAATCGGAGGTCGCCCAAAACCCTTGTTGACAGTTAATTCCAGCACAGTTAAGAATGTTCGTCAGTTCGTGGAAGACATTGTTCTCAAGTATATTAACGATCAGACTTTGACGGTTTTTTTTGACGAGTGCCATGCTCTTCCAGAAAGCGTTCAAACTTCACTGCTTACAATCCTTAATCCAAACAAGAAGAACAGCAATTTGTTCCGCTATGAAGATAGTGAGATTCTTTTTGACTTCAAGAAGGTTAGCTTTGTATTCGCTACAACTGATCCTCAAAAATTGGTGGGGCCTTTCAAAGATCGCTGCCGTGTTCTTCACATGGATGAATACGAGTATTCAGACCTTGGCAGAATCGTTAGGGAAAATCTTGACGAAGGTTTGGAGATTCCAGAGGATGTTATTAGTCATGTTGCCTCTGTGTGCCGTGGTAATGCCCGCAATGCTGTGCTGATGGCAAAAGACAATATCGTTCAATACATGAAGGGCGGCAAGGTTTCTAAACTCTGCCAGCGGCATTGGGGAAGTCTTTGTGAAGTTCTTGGGATTATGCCAATGGGTCTTGAAAGTTCAGAGGTTCAAGTGTTGAAGGCTTTGAGTGAGTTTCCTACAGGATGCTCCCTAAACAATCTTTCAGCTAAAACTGGGTTCACAAGGCAAGCAATCATGCTTGAGTTTGAGTCTTATCTTGTCAAGAGAGGGCTTATGCAAATCAAAGCTGGCGGCAGGGAGATCACAGCAAACGGCAAAGAATACTTGCGGAAGTATGTTTTCAAAACACAAGGAGGATTCACTGATGCAACAGCGTAAAGCAACTCGTCTACAAAATCTACAGGATGGCTCTCCATTTATTATAGAGCCACTGAAGGAAGTATTCAAAGTAATGTATCTTATTAGAGGAGGAGACTCAACTTGCAAAGTGCAAGGATACAAACAAACTGAAGCAGGGGGTTATTCACCATTCATCGACTTTTTTGCTCCCGCAACTGAAGTTGTATATGACGAAGAAAGAGAGAGCTTACCGATACTTGAGCAGGGCGGCGTATCTATCCCTAAAGAGTATTTGACAACAATCTTAAATGAAGAGAAAGAGAAAAAACAAGAAGACAAGGTAAAACAAAAACCAAACAAGGCAAAGAAAATGAAAATTGAAACAATCGAAAAGGTAAAGGTTGGAGCGGGTCGTCCAAAGAAACATAGTATCCAACTTCCACATGGAGAAGAGTTTACAGTTAGTAAAATTGCTGCAAAACTTGGAGTAAAGAAGTTTGTAGTAAACAATCAGATCGCAAAGATTCAGCGTGAAAATCCAGAATCAATTAAGATTGTTGGCTCTATTTCTCAAGGCAGGGGGAAAGCCGCAAAAGTATTTAAGCTAATTTAGGAGACTCGGGTTGGGTGTCATCCCTTAAAACACCAGATTTCCAAATATAAAATTTAAAATATATGTCTATCAATAATTCAGAACTAAAGCAGCACCTTATCAATTCAGGCGTTAAGACTGCTATTCTATTCTTGACTTCTAATCGTATTCCTCCAGAGGAGAATTTTGATTTTGTCTTGGCGGCAATGGATGCCTATACAGAAGTCAGTGAAGCCAGAAGAGCTATTTATGAAAACTACTATGATGAAATTTTAGAGTGGGCTAATTATAACTTATAACGTAAAACTTTGTAGCTCAATGAGTTACGGGCCCCTCCGGCCCGCAAGTCCTTGAGGTTGAGAGACTTGCGCGAGAAAAGTTTTCTAAAAAATTCATTGACAAGCAGACCAAAAACACATACCTTAATTGAGTATGTCAACCACTACACTACCAAAAACCACAACAGCACCAGCACTCGCCCGAATCAATTCATTGGAGGCAGAGAGTTTCTTTGCCTCTTTGACAAAAGCTGAAATCAACTTCCAGACTGCCTATTGGTCAGCACTAAAGCCAATTAACGATACAGAAGTTTTTCAGCGTTTTCTTTTCGCCTTCACAAGTGTCCATACATCTTGGGAATCCAACATCAAGGCTTATTCCCTCATCAAAAACTGGTGGGAGTGGATCAACAACTGGCAGGCTCTTGAGGATCGCTTGAGGGAGAGTGGCGCGGGTCTATACAACAATCGCGTTCGCTACATCAAACAATTTGCTGTCAAGTATTGGAGCAACCCATCCTTCTACAAAAAAGCAGAGGGCGAATCTTGGGTCGAGTATCGCAACCGCATCGAAGACACTATCCTTGGGCTTGGCATGGCTAAATCCAGCTTCAGCATCGAAATGCTCTATCCAACAGAAGCAGAGGTGACTTGCCTTGATACCCACTTGTTTCAACTCTACGGATTGGATCAAACAAAGCACAGAAACAAATATCAAGAGATCGAGCATCATTGGGTCAAAATGTGTTTCGAGTATGATGTTTCCTGCTATGTAGCGCGTTGCATTTATTGGGATAGGAAGCAGGGCTACACCGATTCACGCTACTGGTCTTATGTTCTTGAGGAGGGAGACTTCACAGATGAAATTCAATACTAACAACAAACCAAAATGGAAACAACAAGCCCGTCATTCGCACTAATCGTAATCCTTGGAATCATTCTATCAGCTTTTATAAAATGGTGAATTGACAAAAGAATAAAATTAGATTAAATTAGATACTCAACCAAATATCAAATGACAACAATACCACAAAAAGATACAGAGCAGTCACTATTCTATTCGGCGGTTAATGCCCTGCGAATCGCTGGGCAGGAGAGGATTGCAGACGACTTGGATCAGCGTATGGAGAATCTATTGCCAGACAAGCAGATTCAGAAAATTGCAGTTTATATTTCAGGCGGCATAGTCCAAGGAGTTCGTTCTAATATTGGACAAGACTTGGAAGTGGAAATTGTAGATGAGGACAATGAGCCAGAGGAAGCAGGAGATCGTTGGGAAGAGCTTCAGAGTGAACTTGAATTTGGAAACTACTAAAATAATATGAATAAAATAAATCAAATTATCGAGATGCTCAGAGTAAGAGGAGAGAGTCCAGAATATATCATCGCCTATCTCCAAAAGATCATCAGCGGTCTTGAAGCGGTTGCTCCCAATCCTGTTAAAGGTTATCTGGAGATTGCCATACGCAACATGACTCCAGTAAAAAACAAGTAAAGATAACTCTTAAGTCGTTGATTATCAGCGACTTAGGGGCCCCTCCGGCCCGCAAGTGCCTGGACAGCAACGAGTTATATAGAATAAAATACCCTTGACAATAGAATAAAATTCCACTACATTGAATACTCAACCAACCAAAAACCACAAACCATGTCAACCACCAAAATCCAAAATGCTATTGATTCTTGCTTGAGTGAGGATCAAGAAATTACTTTAGCCACTGGCTATGAAGATGCCTTTGTTGGTATCGCTACTCAATTCAACCGCGTCTTTGCTGTGTATGATCGCGCCAAGTGTATCGACATTCTTTCAAAAGATATGTCTTACGATGAAGCCGAAGAATACTTCCAGTTTAATGTTGAGGGGGCTTATGTAGGTGAAAGCACTCCTGCTTTTATTTGCTTTGAAAGGAACTAAAATGACTCCATACAAACACGCTCAAAGTTCAGCCGCGAAATGGAGCGGCGAACCAGAAGACTACATCGCACTTCACGACTGGTTTGACGAAACCAAAGCATACACGGGAGACTGGACGCACAGGGCATTGAGACATCATTCTGCTGGCGTTCAGTGGTCAATCGAAAAGTTCGGGCATACTATCACCAACTCCAAAGGTCAAAAGATTCCCACAAAGTTGCTGGCAGAACAGCATCTCATGGAAGATTGCGGCTTCATTCCAACGCCGCAACAATATCTTTCCCCCTTGACAAAACATCCAGAAAAGTGGATGCTACAAGTCGGAAAAACAACCAAAACACAAACCCTCGAAATTAAATAGAAAAAATACCAATATGACTATTAAACCATTAGGCAAGAAAATTCACGCCAAGGCAAAAGAACTTGGAATCGAAACCATCGTTCTCAACTTCAGCGGCGGCGACGACGAGGGCTATCTTGATGTTGGCATGACTCCAAAGTATAACGAGAAGTTTGCCGCAGAAATCGAAGATTGGGTATGGGAGACTTACGATTATTCCAGTGCTGGCGATGGCAACGGCTACGGAGACAACATCGAGTATGATCTGAAAAATGGCAAGGCTCGGGCTGAAGAGTGGTATATGACAAGACAATCTGGCGATTCTGAAGATCACAATTTACAGATAGAAGCATAAGGAGAGAAAGAAAATGAAAGACACTAAAATAACTCTCAACTTCAGAGAGAATGAAATGAAACATATTGAGAACATGATGACCAAATACTTTGGCAGGAAGATTAAAAATCAAAAACAATTAAAGTCTGATCTTGGAATGTTTATCAGCATAATGTTCAGCAAAGGAATGTATGCAGTGGAAGAAGACAAAGATTATATGGAGGTAGCATGAAAACAACAGAAGCAATCGCAGCCGTAAGCATTGGAATCGGCGCAGTAATTTTAGGCATTGCCTACATCAGCTTAATGCCTTTTGCCATCATCTGGGCATTGAATACCTTGTTCAGCCTGAGCATTCCATTTACATTTTGGACATGGCTATCATCATTCGTTCTACTTGGCGCATTAAGACTGAAACTAACAAAATAGAAACAACAATATGGAAAAGCTAATCAGAAAAATTCTAAATAAAGTATTGAGTGTTATGTTCCCATTCAAAGAGCCAAATCCTCAACCATGGTATCTCTTTCCAGATGAGACCCGTATCCAAATGCTTTTCCGCACAGGAGAGATTGAAAAATTTACAATTAAAAAGTAATAAAATATATGACAAATAAAGAACTTCTTGATAAGGTTGATAGTATGCTGTATGATGATGAGAATGTGATGCTTGCCGACGGCTTCGAGGATGCCTTCCTTGGAGTGGCGCGTCAGTTCAATAGTCCTCCATTTGCTGTGTATGATCGAAATAAGTGTATTGAGATTCTGACAGAGCAGGGGATGGATGAGGATGAAGCCGAGGAGTATTTCGCCTTCAATGTCGAGGGCGCATATGTTGGAGAGTCTACGCCCGCCTTCATGGTGAGTTGACGCAAAGCCTTGCAGGTCAATGACTTGCGGGCCCCTCGGGCCCATAACTCTTTGAGCTATAGACACTTACATTCAGAAGACAATGGCTGTTTCGCCCTGTATCTCTATCTTGCTGGCTTTACCTGCCATTACGCAGCGCGGCTGAATTTTTCTGTTTCGCGTTTTAATTGGAACGCGGCAATCCAGAGCCTCCACAAAATGACAAGCGCCATCAAAGTGGATAGTCAGCATATTTTTCTTCCTCTGAAGCGATAGAGGCTTATTGTAGTGAAACCAGAAGGCTTTCTGTTTAGGGGAGGCGATCATAGTTCATATCCTCCCTGCAAAAAGCTAAGAGAGTATTTGTCTTTTCGATTATACTGCTTCTTGTCTTTCATTGTCTTGTTAGGGGGAAGAGGTTTCTTTCGCGCCTTGAGTGTTGGCGCTTCGATTTTAAATGGTTTTATTTTCATGGCTGTTCAATGGTAAAGGTCTGTTTCCTCTTGGATGCTGTCTTCAACGATCCTGTAAAGTTCTTTGTCGTCCTCGGTGGCGATCAAGATTTCCTCAAGTTCCTCCTTCGCGCTCTTTTTAGAATCAAAAAATTCAGTTTCATATTCAGAGCCGTCTTCTGAAAACTTCAAGTCAGCCCATCCCCAGAGTGTATTGGTTTGTATTTTGTATTTCATAGTATTATTTGGTTGTTTAGTTGTTTGGTTTTTGTTTGGAAAATCAAGTATGGCTTGAACTATTCAGCACTTTCTAATCACATTCAGATAGAAATACTAAATGCTTTTTACATTTTTTGCAATTATATTTTACCCCCTTTTGTATTTTATTATGGCGGACTTGTCCGAGGCTATACTTAGTGCAACTGCAAATATACTTGAACTGCTTAACATTCTTACCGATGCCAGCAGTATCGAGGGAATGACAACGAGTTGGCTGAAGCCCATAAACTCGCCGCATAACCATTTTCCAAGTCCTGCCGTGCGCTCCTTCGATACCGAGATTGTTATGGATTTGAAATTTTCTTGCAAAGAGATGAGCAACCTCATGCGGGATCGTATCATTCTCAAAGTGGTGACGATTCTGCTTGACAAGCTCAAGATTAAGATAAACAACGCTACTCTGCATTGGCATTACATATCCTGCTGTTCTACTTTTCTTGAAAAATTTAACACCCTCAAATGGGATGTTGATATTAAGTTTGGATGCTCCAATGGCGAGGGCTTTTTTGACATTATGCTCGGCAAACTCCATTATATCTGAGGGGACAAGTTGTGGTGAAACAAGGTTGCTCATAATAATAAGAAGATACCTTTATTTTATACAATGGTCAAGAATTATTTTGAATAAAAATTCATTTAATATAACTCGTTGGCGCCCAGGACTTTACGGGCCGGATGGGTCTTTAAGTGGTTAACATACAAGAACTTCGAGCATGAAAGATTTGAACTTTCGACCTCCTGCTCCCAAAGCAGGCGCTCTACCAAGCTAAGCTAATGCTCGTAAATGGTAGCGGGTGAAAGAATCGAACTTTCCTAGAGATGCTTATGAGACACCTGAATTCGCCAGAATTCTAACCCGCAATATAAAATTTATTACCAAGACTTCTCATTCACTTGTGTCACGATGTTCAAACAAACTGACAAGAAGAGGAGAAGTTCCTTACAGGCTAAATGTTGATTTGCAACTCATTGCATTGTCGCCCATCGCGGTAGAGCTTTGTAGGCATCTACGTTTGGTAAAGGATCATTTGGCAAGCGGCTGCGAATACACTCGAAACGCTTCTTTTCAGATACCGCCACTCTTTCGAGCGCACAGCGATAGGTATTACTACTCTATCTACCAAACAAAAAATGGGAGAAGTGGTTGGGATCGAACCAACGGCTTGCTTTTACCCCACAGCGTTAGGTCCTTTACCATGAGTGGGTTGCTGCTCTACCAACTGAGCTACACTTCTCTTTTCTGCAATAGATGGACTTGCACCATCACCTCCCCGAATACAAATCAGGACTCTACTACTTGAGCTATATTGCATACTAAAATTAAAATGTCAAAAATCAATTTTCCGATTTTGTGTTCGACCGAGCAAGCCCAGTCCCATTGGATCATCGGGAACCAATTACCTTATGAAACTAATATAGTGATATTTTACACTCATGTCAATAAAATTTATAAAAAAATATCAGAATTACGGCCTAGGTGGCCGTAAATAATGCAAATAATAAGTTTGGGGATAGTTCCGCATACACTTGTGGATATGTGTGCGCATTCTTAACACGTTGAATATCAACCACTTACGGGCCTGAGGGGCCCCTAAGGGCTTGAAGCTCAACTACTTATGAAGACCAGTAAGTTTCAGAAGCGACCGAGAGCGTGAAAGGCGTATTCACATCCTCTGTCATCCATCTGCCGTCAAATGCAGAACATACAACTTTCTTACTAATCATTTTGTCTGAACAAATTTTTGCAAGAGTATCATGGTCAATGACTAATCCACAGAGAGTTTTAATGCTGACAATCTTTTCTGTTGGAAAATTATATTCATAAACATCTTTCCCATCAAAGAGAACATCATGAAGTTGTCCTGCTAAATTCAATACCATTAGCCACTTATTTTGTGATGTTGTATTTCTCATACAAGTTCCTCCTCTTGTTCATTTTCGGAGCCTCCAAAAAGCTGATCCCATTCCTCGCCTGTGATCCCTGTTTTGACGAACTCCCTGTCGTCTGCTGACAAATGCGGCATTGCATTCTGGATGAGTTCTCCCATCTCCCACGCGAGGATTTGCTCGATGGTGACATCGATCTCTTTGGTGCGGGTGATGCCTGTCAATGGTGATTTTCTTGTGATGGTCATATTAGTTTGTTGGTTTGTTGGTTGGTTGAATTAAAATTAGATTAAATGTTTGACTTGATTGAGACTTTGAAAAAATTACTGCCGCGACGAAGTGCAATGATTTCGGTTGGCTTTACTTTTCTGACATATCCCTCTCCCTCAAAAATGTTGGTGAAGATTCCCGCGATAGTTTTGGAAAGAACGCGCCCCTCCTTGTCGTCGTTCAGTGTGATGTCGTCGCCGATGTTGATTTGTGGTGTTCTGGTGATGATGTTCATAACAGAGAAGAGTATGCCAGTATTTTATACAATGGTCAAGGGTATTTTTTTAATTTTTATTCTTTTTTTTCCTTGACACCTAAGTTGTTCATTTGCAACCACTTAGGGGCCTGAGGGGCCCGTAAGTCGTTGATACTGAGAGACTTATGAAGAAAGATTTCTGGGCAAAAAGAAACGCGCCCCACCACAAGGCGCGTTTCTACCCTATCCCATTTGCCCTTAACCAATTACAAAGTTTTCAACTTCGTTAAGTTTGAAGCGTTTGACGACGGCGGTAGTATCCTCATTGTTAGGAACGCCTTGCAAGTAGAGATTATTATTATGCTCCACGATTGCGCCGTTTGCGTAGGTAGTGCCCCATGAAGTGCCCCCAGCGAGGCGGTTAGCAAGTTTAATTCCGAGGGTGACATTGCGGCGTTTGCCGTTGTAAGTGAATCCAGCGAAGCAAGTTCCCTTGTTAGTTACGATTTCGGTGATGAGACCCGCGAGGCGAGCCGCTTTGGTGTTTTGTGTGTTCATGTTGTTTGTTTTGTTGGTTTTAGTGAGGTTGATCATATTATTAAGAGTATTAAGATTAAGAGTTTTGGTTTGTTTTGTCAAGTCAATTTTTTTTGATTTAATTTTTAGAAGTATAGAGCATAAAAATGCCAAGTATAACGCCAAGAATGATAACGAGTTCCATTTGCTTGTATATTCTTTCATGTTAAGGTTTTACTACGAAACCCGAATTGTCTTTCTTTCCTCTGCCCTTGGCTTTTAATCCAACTATAACTCCTTTAGCGTCGAGGAATCGCAGGTCGGTTGCATCGCCGTCCACAACTTGCTTGCCGAGATAGCTTTGTGGCAACTTGTTAAAAACTACGGCGACATTACCTCCCATTGCCACTACAAGCTCAACTTTAGCCTGATTATTTTCCTTGCGGCTGAATGTAAGATGATAGTTTGCAGGGAGTTCTCTATTTAAGAACTGGATCATTCGGGCGAGGTTCGGGGTATAGTCATAAAAGTAAAGATTCTTGAAACTCTCCATGTCGATCATATTGTGCCAAGGAAGATCAGAAAGAACATTGAGACGCACAGCGATTTTTTGCCCTTTCTTTGCTCGTTTGTTCAAATTGACAAGTTCCTTGTTCAGAGCAACGAGAAAATCGGCGCGGCGTTCGATGAGAAAGCGGGATTTCTTGATTCTTGCCTCTTGAACATTGGAAAAAACCCCCATTCCAGAAAGATTGAGACAAGCAAATTCGCACCCCGCCGAGCGGTGGGGACAAAGCTGTTTTCCGGATAGGTTGGCAGGGGCAAGTGAAAGACCCTTTGTTGTCCAATCGAGTTTAGTTCCCTTTTCTAATTTAGTGTTGGTGGCGAGTAGTGTCATGGTGTTTGGTGGTGTTGATTACAAGTAAGAATATAGTGGTATTTTATAGAATTGGCAAGGGATTTTTTTATTTTTTTGCATTTTTATTTTTAGCCCGCCCGCAGCCATTTAAGAACTATGCCAGGCCTGGGATCGAGCTATTCAAGAAGTGTGCCAAGTTTTTTTCTTCGTAAGTCGTTCAGCCTCAACCACTTGCGGGCCCGAGGGGCCCCTAAGTCGTTGATATTCAGCAACTTAGGAGAATTTCCTCAACTCACATGGGCGTGAGTCGAGAAGAAGTTAAGCGATGACAAGTCGAGGGAGGGTGCGCCGCCGTCAAGTTTCTTGAACGCAATCTGTTCCGAGGTTTTGTAAAGCATGAAGTTCTCGCGCTTGATGTTTTTGTAAAGCCCCACAGCCAATGCCTTTACTTCATTAAGAATGCCATCTTTCTTGCCTTTGTATTCGGGATTAGGTTTTGCATTCGCGTTCATAAGCTGTTCAGTCTCAAGGGCTTTAATCATAGCCTCTTCATTAGAAAGAAAGTATGCAAAGCGGTCGCTCAAGAAGTGGATGTAGTTGTCGCCAGCGTCCGAATCTTCCGAGCAGAAGGCGGCGGTGCAGTTTGGGGCTGCCCCTCCCATGTTGAAGAAGCGGTTGAACTGCTGATTGATTTCTTCCTTTGTGCCTTCGATGCCCACGGCAATTTCCGAGCCATAGAGAGAGATGACAAGGTTGGAGTTTTTGGTTTGGGTGTTTATTGGATTCATTGAAGTTTTAATTTAATGGATTGAGTTGATGGTGTCAAGGATTATTTTGCTGGAACGAATCTCGCCCAGCTAATGAGAATCATATCCCTGCTGGAAGGAAAGCGGGGATTTTCGGGGACATTCCCTTGGTAATATTGAAAATACCAATTATTGAGTGCCTCGCCTCTGGTTTTACCAATCGCGAAGGTTTCTATGATGTCTTGCCCTACCCAGTAGGACACGGCTAAACTCCAGTTGTGCGCGATCTTTTCGCTGGTGGTGATGGTGTTCGTTCTGCTTCTTGGTGTTGTTGTCATGTATTTAAGGTATCAGAAGGCTTGAGAGTGTCCAGATATTTTTTCTATTTTTTTGAATTTTTATTTTCCCCTGTAAGCAGGTGGCGTGCCAAGTTGCAATTTTGGGTATTCAAGAATCGTGCCAATCGTAAAGCGTTGAGCCGCAACCACTTGCGGGCCGGAGGGGCCCCTAAGTCGTTGAGACTCAGGGGTTTATATTACCAGACCGAATTTACAGCGTCAGCTTGGCGTTCAGCCCAGACCGACACTAAATCTTTAAAGCCTTCGAGGGCTTCTTCTTGCGACTCATCATCTTCAAGAGTCTCCATGATGGCTTCGATTGTCCAGCATTCAACAATCACATCCCAGCCGCCATCGTTGTAATGTTCTTGGGCGTAGTTATATATGTATTTAGCGATTTCTTCTTTGTTCATATTAGTGGTAGTATTAGTTATTAGTTTAGCGTTTGATGTAGGGTTTGATGTAGGGTTTGATGATGTTGAGGTCTTCCAAGATGGTGCTGATATGGTCAACCCAGTTGAGTCCGTAGACATCCGACATTTGCAGGTCATAGTAAGCCTGAAGGATCGTCTCGCGTGAAGCCCCCTCATAAAGTCCATCCCCGTTCATTGTTGACTCGATCTCGGCGTAGACCTTGTGCTTGTCTTCTGGGGTCAAGCCGATGAGTGTGTAGGCGGCGATGTTGAAGAGGACGCTGTGGTGTGGTGCTTGCTGTAGTGTGGTCATGGTTTGGTTGGTTTGTTTCTGAGTCTTTAAGATACCCCTTTTGTATAAAATTGGCAAGGATATTTTTTACATTTTTATTCTTTTTTATTTTCACCTATTCAATTCCTGTGCCAGCTTTGCGATATTACGGCCTACATGGCCGTAAATACATCAAATAGTGTGCCAGGCCCGGGGGCGGGTCGTGGTGATGGGCGGCAGGAATCGTGCCAATCATAAGTCGTTGAATGGCAAGGCTTTACGGGCCCGACGGGCCCCTAAGTGGTTGACACTCAAGGGGTTAAGGTTCGTTTAGATCGCGCCACACCGCTTCGCATAGGCGTGAAGTTTCTTGAACACAAGGTCTTGCGATGCCTTGTCAGTCGGAAAGTCGGTGAGTTCGCGCCTGCACATATCAATCTCCAATCCTGTGATGTCATCCCAGCCCCCTGGGGCTTCGTCGTGACCAACGATAGTTCCCTTGGACTCATTGACTATTGTGACACGGAACGGAATATCCGTGCGGGTTTGCGGGTATCTGTAGAGGACAAGGTCTCCGACCTTGGGTGTTCGGGTTAGCATGGTGGTTATTGCTGGTTGAGGGTTGCGCTGTGGTGATCGAGCATGATCTCGCCGAGGATCGCGGTGTTGAACTCATACCACTGCTGGAGGGTGAGATTGCCATTGCCAGCGTCCGCGAGCTTGGCGTTGTAAAGAGCGACGATGTCGCTGGTGGTGGTCAAATTGACCTTGGTGGATTTGGGTTTCGTGTTCTGCATGGTTTTAAGGTATCACGGGAGGCTTATGAGCGCAAGGATTTTTTTGAATTATTTTTCGGGCTGTAAGCAAACGCTGTGCCAGGCCAGGTTGGCATGGGTTATGCCCCCCAGCAAGAGGCGTGCCAGTCATAAGTCGTTGAATAGCAAAGCCTTGCGGGCCCGACGGGCCCCTAAGTCGTTGATGCTCAGGGACTTACGCTTGCCGTTTAAGATTGCCGCGCCTTCTGCTTTTTCTTTGGTAAGGTTTGGGGCGAAAAGTGCCGCGATTGCGTCACTTCTTCCTTCTTAATCTCTGGAAAGTCAAAGACTTGCGCGGCGGCGTTTCTTATTTTATTATTTTCGTTTTGTTTAATTGTCGCAACGGAATAGAATGAGCAAGAAGTCATTGCCAGTAACACATTAAGAGAGAATGAGATGATGATGATTTTGTTTTTCATTTTGTATTGTATTGTTTTTTATTTAATTTGATTGTTCGCCACAAGAAAGACACCAAGGATTAAGCCGAGAAGTAGAGTGATTTCCATCTTTGTATCCTCCTCTTAATCAGCAACAAGGGTGAGTTTGTGTTTTTTAATTGCGGCGTCTGCCTCTTCTTTCCATCTTGGCAACTGCCTATCGTGGAACTCTTTGAGAAGAGTCCCTTCAAGAATGATGTCGCCTGTTTCAACTTCGATGTTTTGAGATTGCGCGTTGAGAGCGTCATAGAGCAAGCCAGCCGCTTCGTCTTGGCTAATTCTCCAAAGGTCGGAAAGGTTTCGGCTGTTTGCCTCTTGCCATTTTGTGAACCCTGCCCAGTATCTGCCATTCTCAAAAGAGTGAAGGGGTTTGCCGTCAATGTCGGAAAGGTGAAGGGCGGCGATGTCCGCAAGTTGGGGGAACGCTTTCAAGATTTCTTCGTGAATCGCTCCGCTGTAAGATTCGCGCCCTTTTTCCACAACGCGACCAGTCAAGGAAAAGTATGGCTTTTGATTGCCGATCTTGTGAAGGATGGCAGTTGCTTCGATGTAGTTGAGGGGGTCTCTGTTTCGAGTGGTGAGTTTCATAGTTTTGGTTTTAGGGTTTTTATTTTACTGGTTGGTGATTTTATTGCAAGGATTATTTTTTGAAAATTAAAGTCCGTGACGCTCGACATATTCAGCGAATGCTATAAACAAGTTAAACATGGTAATGATGAAGATATAGCCGATGATGTAGGGAATGAGTTTGTCAATGGTGTTTATTGTTTTCATGATTTTAATGTAGTCTGTTCTGTCTAAAATGTCCAGATATTTTTTTAATTTATTTTGATTTTTATTTTTACCAATTCAATTACCATGCCAGGCCTCGAATCGAACTATTCAAGAAGCGCGCCAGCTTGTTTGTGTAAGTTGTTCAACGCCAACCACTTGCGGGCCCGACGGGCCCCTAAGTCGTTGATACCCAACTACTTACGGGCTTTGGCTTGTTAGTAGGAAGCGTGCCAACTAATCCTCGCAGGGATCAGAGGGCGGATCGAGTGGCATATCCTGTGGAGGTTTCCGCGTAACCCCATTATAGCCAAGGTTTTCCTGTGCCGCGAGCGAACGAAGCTCCTCGCGCTCACCTTGCCTCGCAAGTCGTTGAATATGACGATAATCGGCGGCATCCTCAACCTCACCATATTCCATCATTCTGTCCATTCTCTCCTCGTATGTCATGTATCTTCTTCTCATAAGTATTTGATATTGTTAAAGTTATGGGCTTAATCCCAGCCGTTGTCCTCCCCATAGTAGCCATAATCCTCGTCCGTGCCGTAACCCGCTCCAGCCAAGGCATTTGCATCCGCGTCCACATCATCGCGGAAGTTATCCTCACGCGGTTCGCGGTTGAAGCCGTGAGCGTCATCATCGTCGCCCTGCTGGTCATCCGCGAATTCGCTCATGTCGTCGCCGTCCGCAGGCTCGCAATCGGGGCAAGCCGCATTGAGAGTGTCGAGGAAGGCATCATAGTCTGGAAGATCCGCATGAGTAAGAGCGGCGAGGGAGAGGATTTCGTTGTCGGTGGTGGTGGTGGTGTTCATGTTTTTAAGGTATCACGGGAGGCTTGCGAACGCAAGGATTTTTTTATTTTTTTTTCGCGTCCGATTCGACCTATTCAACTCTCGTGCCGAGTCTAGAACCGCACCAATCAGGAAGCGTGCCAGGCCCGGTATTGCGCCAATCAAGAAGCGTGCCAAGTATTTTCTGCGTAAGTTGTTGAATGCCAAAGCCTTACGGGCCCGACGGGCCCCTAAGTCGTTGATACTGAACAACTTACGAGGATCGAGGGTCGCTATAGTCAGCAATCGCCGTGCAGGGCTGGGCATAGCAAAAAGCGTGCCAGGCCGGGACCGCTACGCAGTCGCCGACCTGACAATCATCGTAAGCTGTTGTTGCGGAGGATTTTAGTCGCTCCAGCAGTCATAACTGCCATTGTAAATCCAAGAACCATCGTCGAGTTGAATACCATCGTCGCAGGTAAGTGATTGACCGCCAACCCCATACATCCCGCAGATGAACGCGAGCTTGTCAGCCTTCTGTTTAACCAGTTCGAGACGAGTCTCTTCCGTGCCGTGGTAGTTGCCAATGAAAGAGCCGTCGGGCTGTTTCACAGCGAACACATGGAACAAGCGAGTCGAGGAGTGAATCTGGAATTGTCCAGAGTCGCGTGTGCCGCGATCATTTGAGATGCGCGTTGCACTGAATTTGATGAAGTGCTGAGGGTGAGTTACAGCGTGCAGTGGGATTTTATTTATTGGAATCATATTTTTAAGTATAGTGGAATTGAGTTAGGTTGCAAGGATTATTTTACAGGGAAAATTTCATCTCGTGCGCTTTTCTTGCCAAGCGAATGAGCTTGATGGTGGAGCGGATTTCTTTAGCCATCCACTTGTCGAGCTTGTCGTGCATATCGTGGCGAATTGCAAACAACCTGCTCACGCGATTGACCAATGCGCGGATGATGGTGGTTTGTTCTGGAATTTCGAGGCTGATTGTGATGTTCTTCATGTTTTTAAGGTATCACGGGAGGCTTGCGAACGCAAGGATTATTTGAATTTATTT
>Ga0247840_10005080_pt1 | contig 20117 bp, 21 predicted proteins | sample LaCruzMarch2015__FD_192404 | JGI IMG/M metagenome (GOLD analysis project Ga0247840, IMG submission 192404) | Freshwater microbial communities from meromictic Lake La Cruz, Castile-La Mancha, Spain - LaCruzMarch2015_17m | ecosystem: Environmental > Aquatic > Freshwater > Lake | place: Spain... | reverse complement strand
GTCACTGATGCAGGAACAGATGAAGATGAGTCACCTAGAATCAGCCAAGAATTTGCAGGAAAAGAAGTCGAAATTATTCAGAAACATGTGATATGATTTGGGTGTACTTTAGCGATTAGAAAATACTCAAAAATGGCTATTTTGAAACCATAAACTTATTCAAAACAGTCGTAGCAAATCACACAATTTATTCGTATTTTCTTTATAAAATATTTATGAAAACTAAGGGGATAAGATGATACGATATCTTCATGGAAATTAATATTAATGATTTTGAAAGAATTAAAGAAAAAGTGAGAAAGCTTATAGAGAAGTTAAAGAAATTTTTTGTCCTTATTTTAAAGAAAAAGTTGCTTTTACACATCACGGATTAAAACACCTTAGATATAGAGGGAAAGAAAACTTTAGACCTCTTCAAGATCAATACATGAGATTCAAACTTCTCCCTCTAGCTTCTGAGATTGTCAGAATGTCTAATACATTACAAGGCTTACTGGAGACAAAAAAATTTGAGAAAATAAGGATTCATAGTAGGAATGATACGGTTTTAACGTCTGTAATTTATTATGAATTTTTAGCTGTAATCAACAGAAACAGAGTTAAAATCATATTAAAACGAATAGGTAATGGAAAAGTATTCTTTTGGAGCATTATTCCCTTCTGGGGGATGAATAGAGATACGATGAGTAGAATACTTCACGATGGGTTGCCAGAAGAAGACTAAGGAACAAAACACTGCCTGCGCGATGTACTTTGTTAAATTTTGGTTTTATATGAGGTATCAGTGCGTCAGCAATTCCGACACACTGAATTTTTTAAATTAAAACAGAAACCGTGATATAATATTCCCACAAAAGAACCACGCGAGGTGTGCAAACACAAGCGCTAACGCAAAAAACATCAAAACAAAACAACATGTCTTCAATCTTCAAAAATATTTTTAATAATGGATATGACATAATCACCATCGGCGATATTGCTGTTGATGCTTTTATTAGACTTGGACACAACAACAATGGACACAGCGGAGACGTTCACACAGGAGGGGCACGAAGTGGAACAACACAAAACCAAGTCAGAGAGTCTATCAATCCAATCACAGGACATCGTGAACTAGGGCTCGCATTTGGAGAAAAAATTCCTTATGAGGAATCTCTGGAAGTATATGCAGTTGGCAACAGTGGGAATGTGGCGGTTGCGTGCTCTAGGCTTGGAATGAAGACGGCAATAATAAGTAATGTCGGGAGTGACATATATGGACAGAAATCGGTTGAAAAATTAAAGGCGGAAGGGGTGGGGGCAGAATTCGTAAAAATTAATACTGGTGGAAAGACAAATTATCATTATATTCTTTGGTTTAAGGATGACAGGACAATCTTGACCAAACATGAGGAATATCCGTATTCCCTACCACCTGCTATTAATACTAAGTGGTTATATTTGAGTTCACTTAGTGAGCACTCCGCCGTCTTTCATAAGGAAATTGAAAAGTTTTTGGAGGGGCATCCTGATGTAAAATTAATTTTTCAACCTGGAACATATCAGCTAAAGATGGGACGAGATGCCTTGGCAAAAATTTACGCAAGATGTGAATTATTTTTTTGTAACTTGGAGGAAGCGGAAAATATTTTAAGACTTGAAATTGTGAAGGCAAGCTCAAGTATTCAAGAGCATTCACAAAATATTAAAAGATTGTTATTAGAACTTTGTGCACTTGGCATAAAATTGCCAGTTATCACTGACGGACCAGCTGGAGCTTATGTTTTAATAAATAATGAACTTTATAAAATGCCGATCTATAGCGATATTAGCAAACCAGTAGAGAGAAATGGTGCCGGCGATGCTTTTTCCGCCACCTTCTCTGCTTGCTACATGCGTGGAATGGAAATTGAAGACTGTCTAAAGTGGGCCTCTATCAATGGAATGAACGTCTGTCAGCATATTGGATCTCATGAGGGGCTATTAAGAGAATCTGAGATTAGCGAGTTTTTGGGTAAGGCGCCAAAGGGATGGGGTTTAATGAAGATGAGTTAGGGTTGCGGTTGGGATTCGACCTAGGTTACATTGATGCAGCCTAAAATAAATAAGGTATAAAAAAAACCGCGGTATGTCCGCGGAATATGGTGAACTTATAATTTTATAAGTTAAGATCGCTGAGGCTTGGGCGCCATCAGGTGCGACACAGATAGCTTATCCAAGTGATTTGTGCAACCCTCTCTTTTACACAGCAGCCAAACCGGGTACAGATTAAATTGCTCACCTGAAGACTTTCCATGCCGCACCCTCCCTCGCCGTTGATGTCCCGATCGGACGTGACGAGTTAGACGTCGCTGGGCACTGTGTTCCAGCTAAGATATTGTAACACATCAGATCAATAAGTCAAATTCGATTTAAAACAACATGATACCGTTTGACACCTCATGACACCTTTGATATGATATTTAACATGACAGATGAAATAAAACAAAACGCTGTTTACACCACGCTCGAAACTCAAGAACTATTAAAAATAAGTAGCAGTACTATTAAACGTCTTCTTAAAAAGGGTCTGCTTAAAGCAAATAAAGTTGGTGGTCAATATAGAATTCTAGGAAAAGAAATTCTTCATATGATTTCCCCTGCCGTAGAAGACGAAGCTACCAAAACATATTTAAAAATAAAAAATAAGGTAGTTAACAAAATTAATAAGTGGTAAAATAATTTTTATGAAAAAAGCACTAATAACAGGAATAACAGGTCAAGATGGGTCTTATTTGGCAGAACTTTTATTGGAAAAAGGTTATGAAGTACATGGAATCGTACGCAGAGCGAGTTCATTCAATAGAGAAAGACTAGAGCATCTTTCTAAGTTTTTTGCTGATCCTTCACCAAATACCCCAAGGCTTGATTTACACTACGCGGACCTATCTGACGGTGGTAGACTAAGAGATTTGATAAATAAAATAGAACCAGATGAAGTGTATAATCTTGGAGCTCAAAGCCATGTTGGAATTAGTTTTGAAATACCTGAATACACAGCAGAAATCACTGGAGTAGGAACACTTAAGCTTCTAGAAGCTATTAGACAATCAAAGAAGAAAATAAAGTTCTATCAGGCTTCATCAAGTGAGATGTTTGGCAAAGCTCATGAATTACCTTTGAAAGAAACATCTCCATTCCACCCGAGGTCACCTTATGGTTGTGCAAAGGTATATGCGTACTGGATTACCAAAAACTATAGAGAAAGTTACGGTATATTTGCATCTAATGGAATATTATTCAATCACGAATCCCCAAGAAGGGGTGAAAACTTCGTTACTAAAAAGATTACTCTAGGTCTTTCAGAAATTAAACTAGGGATAAAAGATAAAATTTATCTTGGAAACTTAGATGCTAAAAGAGACTGGGGTTACGCAAAAGATTACGTCTATGGGATGTGGCTAATGCTTCAACAGAAAGAACCTGGTGATTACATTTTGGCTACCAATAAAACTTTTACTGTACGAGATTTTGTTAATGCATCTGCAAAAGCATTGGATATGAATATTATATGGAAAGGAAAAGGCTTAAATGAAAAATGTATTGATCGAGATACTGGAAAAACAATTATTGAAATAAATAAAAATTACATAAGACCAGCAGAAGTAGATGTGCTTCTTGGTGATTATTCAAAGGCCAAAAAAGATTTGGGATGGAAACCAACTACAACTTTTACAGAACTAGTCAAGATAATGACACATTCAGACTACGAGAAAGTTAAAAAAGAGCTATCAAAATGCAAACAATAATAAGACCAAAAAAACTTTTTTCCTTCAGAGATATTACAGAACTTTGGAAATACAAGGAGCTGATGTATTTCTTTGTCTGGAGAGACCTTAAGGTTAGATATAAACAAACTTTCGTTGGAGTCGCATGGGCTGTTTTTCAGCCATTCATAACAATGGTGGTGTTTTCTGTCTTTTTTGGAGGACTAGTAAAAGTTCCATCCGATGGAGTTCCCTACCCTATTTTTGTCTATGTAGGTCTTTTGTTCTGGCAATTCTTTTCCACGGCCGTAAGTGATGCAAGCAACACGCTCGTAACAAACCAAGCAATAATTACCAAAGTCTATTTTCCTAGATTAATTTTACCAATCTCAAGCATTGCAACTAAATTTATAGATTTTGCAATAGCCTCCGTCATATTAGTTGGTTTAATGTTTTATTATGGATATATGCCACACGTTCTAGGATTACTGATTCTCCCCCTTCTCCTTGTTATAACCTTTATGTTAGCTGTTGGGCTTGGATTATTTCTCGCATCAGTAAATGTCAAATACAGAGACGTTAGATACGCTCTACCTTTCTTTATTCAAATCATGCTGTTTGTAACTCCAGTTATATATCCTGCATCAATTGCTGGGAAATACTCATATCTCCTTGCTTTAAATCCAATGATGGGCGTGATACAAAGTGCTCGGGCAGCCCTGCTTGGAACATCACCCATCAATTGGCTTTTAATCTTAATTTCTTTCATTACTACTTTTATCATTATGCTTTTCGGAATTTATGTTTTCAAAAAAACCGAGAGATACTTTGCTGATATAATTTAAAAACAATATGCAACAACCTATAATTGAAGTAAAGAATATCGGAAAAAGGTACAACATCACACATAGACATGGTGGGTATGTCGCCCTTAGGGATGTATTAATGAATGTATTAAAATCTCCTTTTACTTTTTTAAAAACAAAAACTAGACAGATAGCAGGAATGGAAACTAAGGAAGATTTCTGGGCACTAAAAAATATAAACTTCACTGTTAATAAAGGTGAAGTAGTTGGCATCATAGGTAGTAACGGAGCTGGTAAGTCTACACTCCTCAAAATATTATCTCAAATAACTCCCCCAACAACTGGAGAAATTAGGATTAATGGGACAGTAGGTTCTCTACTTGAAGTCGGCACAGGATTTCACCCTGAATTAACTGGCCGAGAAAATATCTTTCTTAATGGTGCTATTCTAGGTATGGCCAAAAAAGAAATATCTGAAAAGTTTGACGCCATTGTTGAATTTGCTGGAGTTGAAAGATTTTTAGATACTCCAGTAAAATATTATTCTAGCGGTATGTATGTTCGTCTTGCGTTTTCCGTGGCTGCGCACATGGAACCAGATATCTTGATAATCGATGAAGTTCTTGCTGTGGGTGATGCAGAATTTCAAAAAAAGTGTTTAGGAAAAATGGAAGAAATAACTAAAGGTGAAGGAAGGACAATATTATTTGTCAGTCACAATATGGCCGCGATCCAACAAATGTGCAAAAACGTTATTCTATTAGAAAATGGCAAAATCACCAAATCTGGTGACGCAATGAAAATATCCCAACAATATATTGAAAAAAACTATGAAGACACAAAAACTAGCCTAGAGAAACAAAATGCAAAACATATCAAGAATGTTGTTATCAGAAACGTAAACAACGAAATTACAAATTCTTTTTTTATTAAGGACAGTTTTTCTATAGAGGTGGAATTGTTTAGTGATTTTTTTGTTGAAAACCCAGCCTTATCTATAGGAATAAATTACTTAAGTGGATATAGAGTCACTACATTAAATACAGGAATTCAGCAGAACAAATCTTGGGGTTTTAAAGGGAGCAAAAAAATCACCTTTTATGTAAATAATATTATGATAAATCAGGGTCTATATGAGGTAGAGGTTAATCTGTGGAATGGTAACAAGGAGATGGAGCACGTAATTGGATGTATACATATAGAAATCTTTCCTAGAGACATTTACGGAACGGGTGTATTACCCAGCAAAGAACAGGGAAATTACTTAGCGGATGTTACAATTAATATCGAATAACCATTACGCATGAAAAAAAATATCAAAAAATTTATTTCAAGAGTTGGAACCATCAAAAATAGTATCTTTAATGTCCACCAAAAAATCGGAATAAAAGGATTAGAGTTTGTCGGAAACAAATATATATACAAAGATCAAGCTGCTTCCGATTTAATTACCAAGGTATTAAATCGGAATGAACCATGCCTAATCGCAAGATTTGGAACTACCGAATTATCTGTTATTAACTTTTTTTTACAAAATAAAAAGTTAGGGTGTAAATTTCCAGAAGATCTGAAGAAAAACATCAGTGAACTTTCGGGCTTTTTTCCAAATTCCGATAATTCTCTAATAAGATTTTGCTGTGAGTCTTTAGCCTGTATAGATAATATCGATGTATTAGGACTACGATCTAAACCCTACGAAGAACAATTTTATGAGTTGGAAATAAAATTTGTAAACATGTTAAATTCAAAATCTTATTTAACAGACATTGAAGATTTAACTCCCTTTTTTGCTGAAAAGCCATGGACAGCTTGTTTAGAAAATAAAAAAGTTTTAGTTATTCACCCATTTAAGGATTCTATCATAACTCAGTACAACAAAAGAAGTTTATTGTTCAAAGATGACAAAATATTACCAAGGTTTGAATTAAAAACTATTAAAGCAGTGCAAAGCCTAGCTGACAGCAAAAATAAACTACCTTTCAATACATGGTTTGAAGCTCTCGAACACATGTACGAAGAAATTGATGAGATCGATTTTGATATAGCGATTATTGGAGCTGGAGCTTATGGCTTATTTTTGGCCGATTATTGTAAAAAGAAAGGTAAAAAAGCAATTGTTATAGGAGGTGGCCTTCAGGTGCTATTTGGTATAAAAGGTAAAAGATGGGATGAAATACCTGAATGGAACAATAGGATGTACAATGAGAATTGGATATATCCTCTTGATAGCGAAAAGCCAACTAATTATAAAAAAGTCGAAGGCGGGTGTTATTGGTAAAATATTTTTAAATAATATGGAAAAGTACTTGATTAAACCCAAAGAAGTTTTTTTAAAAAATAAAAGATTTGATCTAATGTTTAAGTTATTATATCTGAAGTATAACTTTTTGTATTATTCAAAGACTAGTTTCTTCGAAGATTTGTATAATGAGCATATTAGAGCTTTTAATAACTTTATTGAAACACACCCAAGTGACGGGCTACCAAAAGATTCGAAAAATGAGTTTTTAAAAAGATTTGATGAGTGTTTTAATGACATTAAAACACATGGATTTAATAAGGAAAAGTCTGTTTTATATTTAGGAGAAGGAGATGAATTGTACGATGGATCACACCGCCTAGCGATTTGTACATTTTTAGGTATTGATGCTTATGCAACAAAAAAAGACATCGAGGAGTATTATGATTACAAATTTTTCAACAAAAGAAATATTGACCCTTTCTATGCTGATTATTCTGTATTAGAATATGTAAAATTTAATCCAAATTCTTATGTAGTCAACCTTCATTCCGCTACCGACCCAAATAAAGACTCAGAAGTCGAATCGATTTTATCTCAACACGGCTTTGTTTATTTTAAAAAAGAAATAAACTTAACACTTAACGGCTACATAAACATCAAAAAATTATCTTATGGTTTCGATGACGAAGGAATGGATTCCTGGATAGGCAACAAATCAAACGATTTTGCTGGCGCAAAAGAACACGCGCAAAAGTCAATGGGTGAATATCCTCTAAGAATTTTTGTCTTTGTTTGTGACGACCTTGAGAAAGTAAAGCTTGCAAAGAAACAAATACGAGAACTTCACAATATAGGTAACTTTTCAGTGCACATCAACGACACCAGAGAGGAGGCCATCGAATTAGCTCAGACATATTTTAATGAAAACTCTTTATTTATATTAAACAATCGACCCTACAATTTAACAACTAAAAATATTGATAGTTATATTAAAGAAGTTAAATCATACGCAAAGCAAGAAGGTATAAGTTTAGATACCATTTGCGGAGCAGGTAGTACAACCTTGGGTGTTTTAGGAATCCGGAAATGTCGAGACTTTGATCTATTGTCTTGTTCTGACGAACTACTTGGAATAGATAACCCTGATATTTCTAGTCATGATTCTGAATTAATCTATTACCCACAGAACAAAACTGAAATGATAATGAATCCTAGATTTCATTTTTATTACAAAGGTTTTAAATTTATTACACCAACTATTTTATGTAAGATGAAAAAAAATAGAAACGAAAATCCAAAAGATGTTCAAGATGTTATATTAATTAATAATTTTATGGAAGGAAAAAGTATCAAAATACAAAGCACATATTTAAATACAAAAAATAGACTTAATCTTATGATTAAAAAAATAAGAAGATTTCTAAGTAAGATTAAAAAGATAATCATAAAATTAAAATATTTACACACACAGAGAAAAAGACCAGAAATGGTTGGTGATGGAATTATCAGGATTGGTAACAACTCTAAATTCGAAGATGGAGTCAAGTTTGAAGCCGATGGGAAGGAAATAGTCATAGGTCCGAACTCTTATTTTGAAAGATTTTCTTATATCAGATTATGGGGTGGTTGGGTAAATATAGGTGAAAATTTCTTTATTGGTCCGTTCTCAATAATCTATGGACATGGAGGAGTCAATATTGGTGACAATGTCTTGATCGCATCTCACGTTGTCGTAATACCAGCAAACCACACATTTTCTGACATCAACATACCAATTGTTTTTCAAGCAGAAACCAAGAGGGGTATTACTATAGAGGATAATGTTTGGATTGGTAGTGGAGTTACCATATTAGATGGCGTACACATAGGAAAAGGGAGCATTATTGCAGCTGGTTCTGTAGTAACAAAAGATGTTGAAAGAATGTGTGTTTATGGAGGAATTCCAGCTAAATTAATTAAAAAAAGATTAAAATAAAACATATGCTATATATAGAACAAGTGAAAACGCTGTTATACCTAATAATCAATGGATTAATTAAAGAGTCCCGAATCTTTACACATTTAACAAACAGTGAAAAAGTAGTTTTAAATAAATTATCAAAAGCCAGTAAAAATAAAGAAATCACCGCTGTTGAGATAGGATCTTACCTTGGGGCTAGCTCTTGTTTCATTGCCAAAGGATTATGTCGTAATAATGGCTCTAAACTATACTGCATCGACACTTGGGGTAATCACGCCATGACTTACGACGTTGAAGATAAGAGTGATAATAAACTGATTGAACAAGACACTTACCTAACATTTAAAAAAAATACAGCAAAACACAGAGATAAAATTATTGAATTAAAAGGCTGGAGTACTGATGTGATTCATGAACTAAAAAACAAAATAGACAAGATAGATTATTTGTTTATAGATGGTGATCATAATTATTTGGGTGTTAAAAAAGACTGGATAATGTATTCACCCTTATTAGTAGACGGTTCAATAGTTATATTTCACGACACTGGGTGGGCTGAGGGTGTCAAGCGAGTTATACATGAAGATGTTTTGAATGTATCAACCCTGATTAAAAAGTTACCAAATCTTGAAGCTTACAAAATAAAAAAATGAAAGCCTCTATAATTATACCTACTTACAATCGTGCCAGCCAACTTTATCGAACATTACAAAGTTTAATGAATCTAAAGGCTGATTATAATCAATATGAAATAATTGTCGTAGATAACGGTTCAAACGACAATACTAAACAAATAGTTTATAACTACAAAAAAGACTTTCCCCACATAAACCTCAGATACTTTTTTGATAATATTCCTGGCTTATTAACAGGAAGGCATCGTGGAGCAAAGGAGTCTGGAGGGGATATATTGGTTTTTATAGACGACGACATTCATGTAGATAAAAACTGGTTAGTATCAATAATTAGTACTTTTACGAAATTCCCTGATGTCCATCTGGTCGGAGGTAAATGTTTACCCCTTTATGAAACAACACCACCAGATTGGATAAACAACTTCTGGCACACCCTACAAAATGGTGACAAAATGTTATGTGAATTAAGCCTCTGCGATTTTGGAGATGTTGAAAAAGAAATTGACGCAACTTATGTATGGGGACTAAATTATTCAATTAGAAAAAAAACTTTTATAGAATTAGGTGGTTTTAATCCAGATTGTATACCCTCAAAGTATCAGTGTTATCAAGGGGATGGTGAAACAGGATTATCTTTTAAAATTAACAAAAAAGGGTACAAAACAATTTATCAACCAAAAGCCCTTGTTCAACATGAGGTACCTTCTTCAAGGATGACTTTAGACTACTTTGATAAACGTTTTTTCTATCAAGGTGTCTGTAATTCCTATACAGAAGTTAGACAAAACAATGGAATTATTAAATCTAGGTTTGTCAAAGATATCAAAAAAACAATACATACATTTTATAAATCTCTACTAAATAGACCAAACGAGATAACCAATTTGGAGACCTTCGAAGGAGGGGTACTAATGGAAAGGTTCAAGTCTATGGAAAGAGCCGGTTATCTTTTTCATCAAAACATAGCAAGAAAGATTCCTGGTATATTAGAATGGATTCTAAAGAAAGATTATTTCGACTATAATCTCCCAGATCAATTATAAAAATAAAATGAACACTACTATGGAAAAAATAACATTCAACGGCAAGATCCTTGCAATTGTAATCAAAGATAGTTACAAACAAGAAGGTATTTCCTTCTTTACAGACGACACCTTCTCTCAACAATTAGGCTACATGAATAGACCCGAAGGATACACCATTACTCCTCATCGGCATAATTTAGTACCAAGAGAGGTAATACTGACACAAGAGACATTGTTTATTAAATCTGGTAAAGTTCGCGTTGATTTCTATGATGATGAGCAAAATTATCTAGAAAGTAGGGTCCTCCTAAAAGGTGATATAATACTTTTAGCTACAGGTGGACATGGATTTAAAATGTTAGAAACAAGTGAGATAGTTGAAGTTAAACAGGGTCCATACGTTGGAGAGTCTGACAAGGTGAGATTTGAACAAGTTGAGGAAAATGAAATAAAAATTAAATAATATGTCAAACAAAAATTTTCAAATATATTCAAAATATTATAACTTGCTCTATGGTGATAAAAATTATAGAGCAGAATCTAACTACGTAGCTGGTAATATAAAAAAGTATATCCCAGACGCAAAATCTATCCTAGAATTTGGCTCTGGCACAGGTGGGCACGGTATATTGTTACAAAAAAAAGGATTTGCGGTTTTTGGATTAGATCAAAGTGAATACATGGCAGAAGAAGCCAAAAAGAAAGGTCTACCCTGTATGGTTTCAGATATAAGTAATTTTAAATTGAATGAAAGGTTTGATGTAGTTGTCTCACTATTTCATGTAATAAGCTACCTGACAACCAATGAGAAGCTAGTGTCAACATTTCTTAATGCGAACAAGCATTTGAACAAAGGAGGTATTTTTCTTTTTGATGTTTGGTATTCTCCTGCCGTGTATGAACAAAAAGCTGTACCTAGAATAAAGAAAATGCAAAACCAAGAAATTGCCATTATTAGAGTTGCTGATCCTAAAATACACATAAACGCTAATATTGTTGATGTACGATATACAATAATTACAAAAGATTTATCTAATAATGAAGTCAATGAACTTTTCGAAAGTCATCCAATGCGACACTTCAGTATTCCTGAAATAGAATTATTAGCAAAGCTCACAGATTTTGAAGTAGTTAAAGTCGAAGAGTTTTTGACAGCAGATGAACCGTCTGAGAAGACTTGGGGGGTTTGTTTTATCTTAAAAAAAAATATAAACATATGATACCAGTAAATACACCACTATTAGACGGCAACGAAGAAAAATATCTACTTGAATGCATCAGGACTGGATGGATATCTTCTGAGGGACCATTTATAAAAGAATTCGAAGAAAAATTCTCTGCTTATATTGGATGCAAATTTGGAATAGCAGTCTCAAACGGTTCAGGGGCGTTAGACATTGCAGTACAGGCATTAAAGCTGAGCGTGGGAGATGAAGTCATTATGCCAACTTTCACCATTATCTCCCCTGCCCAATCCGTAATTAGAGCTGGGGCTACACCAGTGTTGATAGACAGTGACCCTGTAACTTTTAATATGGACGTATCACAAATTGAAGCCAAAATAACTTCTAAAACTAAAGCGATAATAGTAGTACACATTTACGGTCTACCTGTCGATATGGATCCAGTTCTAGAATTGTGCAAGAAACACAACCTACATCTAATTGAAGACGCAGCTGAAATGCATGGGCAAACCTACAAAGGAAAAAAATGTGGATCATTTGGTGATATAAGCATCTTTAGCTTCTACCCCAACAAGCACATCACTACAGGAGAAGGTGGGATGTTATTGACCAATAATTCAAAGCTAGCTGAGCGATGCTCTAAACTTAGAAATCTAGCATTTGAACCCAAAGGCCGGAGATTTATACACCATGAATTAGGTTGGAATTATAGGATGACAAATATGCAGGCAGCACTAGGTTTAGCCCAACTTGAGAAAATTGAGGCTCATGTGACCAAAAAGAGAAGTATCGGAAGTGAATATCAGTCAGGGTTAAGAGAAATAAAAGACTTCCAACTTCCATTACCTTCAACAGATTACGCTGAAAACATTTATTGGGTTTTTCCTTTAATTGCAGAATCACAGGAACTATGCGAAATTACAACAGAAAAATTAAATAAGATAGGTATCGGCACAAGACCATTTTTTTGGTGTATACACGAACAACCTGTTTTTAAGGACATGGGATTATTCATCAATGAAAGTTATCCGGTAGCCGAAAGATTAGCAAGAAATGGTTTCTACATACCAAGCGGACTAGGCTTAAACCATGAGGATATTCAACAAGTAATTTCCAAATTAATATAATAAATATGAAAAACTTAAGAGTCGGCGTTTGGATAACAAATGATTTGGTCCCTGAGACAGGTGGAGGGCACGGTTATTATATGGAATTACTAAGGGCTCTTAATAATCACGACTTTAAAGACGCTGAAATTATTTTTTTGAGTGACAGAAAGATATCTGTTCATGGTTTAAAAATCCAAAGATTAACAAGAAGTTCACGTCAATTAAAGTTTTGGCATTCAATATCAAGCTTCTTAGCAAAAAAAAGATTATTATCGAAAATTACGCTCATACCAAATAAAGCAATCGATAAATCCAGAAAAGAGATATACCGATATGTCGATATTATTTATTACCTGACACCACACTGTGCATATCCTGATTTCCCCTATGTATTCACACTGTGGGACCTAGGATACATGAATACATATGCATTTCCTGAAATCAGCATGAATGAGAAGTTTGAAATACGTAAAAAATACCTTAACGCCTTAATACCTAAAGCGCTAATGATATTTACAGAATCAAACACAGGTAAAGAACAATGCAAAAAGTACTTGGCCATCAATGAAGACAGGATTAGGGTTGTTCCAATTTTTCCATCTGGAGTTATTGACCCTGCCTGTATTTCTATAAAACCCACAACGATAAAAGATGATATTTTTTTTATTCACTATCCTGCGCAATATTGGGCACACAAGAACCACTATAATTTATTAATTGCAATGTCTATTGTTGTAAAGAAAGTTCCTCAAATTAAATTAGTTTTAACTGGATCAGATAAAGGCAATAAGGATTACATACTAAACGCTATCAATGAATTAAAAATGGAAAAGAATGTACTGGATCTTGGCTTTGTATCTACAGAAGAATTAAAGTGGCTCTATGAAAATTCACAAGGATTAGTAATGCCTACGTTACTTGGTCCAACTAACATGCCACTACTTGAAGCCGCAGAACTGGGATGTTCAGTGGCCTGCACCAACCTTCCTGGACACATAGAGCAACTAGGAGAATATGGTTACTATTTTAGTGGATTAAGGCCTGAGGACATAGCTAAACAAATTATATTAATGATAAACAATAACAAAAGTGGAATGAAAAAAACATATACAAGCAAATTCAATATCAATAATGCAATAAAGGCCATCGATGATTCTTTTTCTGAACTAAAGAATATAAGATTCTGTTGGGGAAAAAATGATAGAATATCGTAGTGTAAGTTAATACAAACAAGTTTTGTATATTAAAAACTAATATGAAAAAAGTCTTAATCCTAAACACAACACTAAACAAAGGCGGAGCCGCTAGAGTCGCCCATGATTTATATGAATCACTGGGATCAGATTTTGAAATGTTTTTTGCTTATGGTAGAGGTAAAAAAGATAGTGATTCAAAAACTTTTTACTTTGGGAACAAATTAGAAATGTTTATTCACATTTTTCTTGTTAGGTTCTTAGGAATGGAAGGCTTTGGCAGTTATTTTTCTACCAAAAAGTTAATTAGATTTATTAAGAAGGAAAAATTTGATCTAATTCATATGCATAACTTACACGGATATTGTTTAGACTTTTTTATGTTGATTAATTTCCTCAAACAAAATAAAATATCCGTAGTATGGACACTACACGACGAATGGACCGTTAGCCCCCTTTCTGCATACAGACTTGGATGTAAACATTGCACAACTGGAACCGGCAAGTGTTTGAACAAAAATAATTACCCGAAAACTTATTTTCCGCTAATGGAAAAATGGATGTTAAATCAAAAGAAAAAAGTATTTACACACAACTGGAACCCATCATTAGTTTGCCCCTCGGAATGGCTCGGAAATCAAATTAGACAATCTTATTTACAAAATCTACACATAAATGTTGTAAACAACGGCATAGATACAAACTTATTTAAACCCTCCACGGATAAGCAATTATTAAGAGTTAGATACAACCTACCTTTAGACAAGAAAATTATTCTTTTTATTGCAGCCAATTTTGAAGACAAAAGAAAAGGTGTTTCATACATCGTGGAGGCTGCAGAAATCTTACAAGACAAGAACTACCTTTTCATAGGTTTAGGCAAGGGAAAACTGCAAGAATCTATAAATATCAAGAATCTCGGCTATGTAAATGATAAAACAAAACTAGCGGAAATTTATTCACTGAGTGATATGTTTTGTTTTACATCCACAGCCGAAACTTTTCTCTTAACAGTAGCCGAGGCCTTTTCTTGTGGTATACCAGCATTAGGTTTTGACATACCAGTAGTGAGAGAACTTGTTCGTAATGGTGCTGGTATTTTAACAACTGAAAACACCAGCCAATCTCTCGCAAAAGAAATCAATACACTGCTCGACAATAGTTCCAAGCTCTTTGAGATGAGTCAAAATGGAAGAAAACTAATTGAAGATAATTATTCAAAAGAAAAATTTAAGACAGGATATTTAAAGGTGTATAATGATATATTGAAGCAAAATGAATGACAATAATAACAAACCAAAGGTTACGATAATCACACCCTCCTTTAATTCTGAAAAAAATATTGAGGAGACGATACTTTCTGTCTTAAATCAGACTTATGCTAATTTGGAATACATTATAATAGATGGTGGTTCCACCGATGGAACTGTGGACATAATAAAAAAATATCAAAATAGATTAGCTTATTGGATTAGTGAGCCGGACAAAGGAATTAGTGATGCTTTCAACAAGGGTCTTACTAAAGCTACAGGTGACTATATAAACTTTCAAGGTGCCGGTGATTACCTAATTAGTGATACTGTTATCGAATCCATAATGGCTGATGTCGATCCAGAAGAAGATATGTTGGTGTGTGGCAAGATTGAAAGGATAAGGGATACAAAGAAAAAAGAAGTCGTATTCACAAGTTCCATAAATTTTAAAAACAAAAGATCTCTACTTTTCAGAATGTCTCTCCCCCATCAAGCCTTATTTACCAACAAAAAGTTTTTTGAAAAATATGGTAATTTTGATCTAAACAATAAATTCTGTATGGACTATGAGATACTTCTTCGTGCATACAAAAATTTTCCAAAAGTTATATTAAAAGATATTATAGTGTCAGCCTGGAGAGAAGGAGGTGTTGGGAAAGATAAAACTTTAGAGATTTTCAAAGAATATCTTTCAATAAAAAAGAAAAACGAGGTTACTCCCGTTTGGATTCTTTATATTATTCACGGGTGGTCAATATTTAAATACTATATTAAAAATAAATTAAAATGAAAACCATCTACAATATAATAAAATATATTTTTGAGAATAATCCATTGATTAAGACACCGTTTTATATAATTAAAGCTGTATCGTTTCAAATCTTTAAGCGGATTACAAAAAGCATAGTTTCCATGAAACTCTTCAATGGAAAACAAATATTTCTATATCCGGACAGTAATGTTTCAAGTATGTTTGCATATACTAGTATTCCAGACAAAAAGGAAATTGAAATATTAAGACAATATAGTACGCCCAATACAGTTTTTTTAGATGTCGGGGCCAACATAGGATCTTACTCAACTTTATTGATGGACAAAGTAAAGAACATTTATGCTTTTGAACCACATCCTCTTACCGCCAAACAATGCAAGATGAACTTCTTGCTAAATAATTATGATGAAAAACAAGTGATTCAACTGGCACTAAATGACACCTGTGGTGAAGTATATTTTACAGACAATAAAACACAGACAAGTATTAATAAAATATCTCATGAATCAAGGGATTGTTTCAAAGTCACATCTGACACTTTAGATACTTTCGCTAACAAACACTTAGATAAAGATTCAAATTACATTGTAAAAATTGACACTGAAGGTTTTGAATATAACGTATTAAAAGGTGGAGAAACATTTTTTAAAGAGTATAATGTAGATTGCATAGTTTTTGAATGCTTTGGAGGTCCTGATTCTAGCGTATTTAAGATGTTTCAGAATTATGGCTACAAAACGCTTAAGATTGATTCTAATAATTATTATGCACGAAAAGATATTAACTAGCCAGAAGGATTCTTCAGTAGATATACTCAAAGGTATTGCAATAATTGCCGTGATTTTTGGTCACATTGCGTCCCCTATTGGTTCCTTCCTTTATTCATGGCATATGCCACTGTTTTTCTTTATATCAGGCTTTTTCATAAAAACCAATGAACCTGTAAAAATATTCTTGATTAAAAACTTCAAAAAAATATTAATCTACTTTTTTATTTTTGCCACCATAGGATTTATGGTGACATACTTTAGAAACATATTTCAAGGACGAGAACACGAATCAGCATTACAAGGCCTAGCTGGAATATTTTACTGGATGGACATGGGACATTTAAATAACTATGGTTTTGTACTCTGGTTTTTACCAGCATTGTTTTGGGGGAAATTTATTAATCTTACCTTACTTAAATATTTAAAGAATAGAGTTATTATAGGAGTATTAATTGCGTCTATTTTCTCGCTCATCATCAGCACTCAAATGAGGCTACCTTTTGCATTGGACATAGGGATACTCGCATCTCTGTGGATTTACATCGGATACATCTTTTATAATTATTTAAGAGAGCCTGTTTTAAAATATTGGTATTATGTATTAATTGTCATTGCTCCATTTTTGGTATTTCTTCAAGTTCCAACTCTAAACTTATCTGATAGATCATTCTCATTTCCAGTTTATAATGTAATATTTAGTCTATTTATAATAATTCCATTATATATATTTGTGGCAAAAATCAATCCAAGGTTGAATTCCAAAAATAAAATAGTCAAAGTGTTGTCGTATTGCGGACAAAACACGATGTTCATATTTGTCTTCCACCCTTACACTAACAACATTGTATATCTAATAGTTAATAGATTTTTTAAAGATATTTGGTATATTAAGTTTATATTATCATTCGGCCTGATATATTTAGCATTAATTATCACCAGAAAGTATTTAAATAAAACGATTTTAAAACATGTTTGATTATATATTTATCACCCACCTACCTTCATTCTATAAGCTAAATCTTTACAATGAATTATCAAAAAAACTAAAGATTCGTGTAATTTTTGTTGGAAATAAATCTAGTATTAGAACAGGCGATTTCACCGCCGGCGATCTTAAATTTGATTATGACTTTTTATCAAATCAAGAATTTGAAAAAAGAAATAAGATAAGGTGTTTATTGAAGCTGTTTCAAATTCTAACAGCAACTAAATATAAAAATATTGTTGTTGGCGGGTGGGAATTACTAGAGTTTTGGCTTGCTGTCTTGGTTAGTAATAAAAACCAGAATTCCCTAGCCCTAGAATCAAGTATTGAAGAAAGTGTACATTCTGGCATAAAAGGCTTTATCAAAAAAATGTTTCTTAAAAGAGTCACAACAGTTTTTGCATCTGGAGTCAGTCAGAAAGAATTACTGGACGAGCTTGGATACAAAAATAAAGTGTATATAACTAAAGGAGTTGGAATAATGAATAAGCCAAATATTACAGAAAATATAAATAATTTTGATCATCATTTTAGAGGAAATTGTTTGTATGTAGGCAGACTATCTCCAGAAAAGAATCTCTCAACACTTATCAAAGTTTTTAATGATCTACCCCAATTTAAATTGACAATCGTTGGTTCTGGTCCGCTAGAACGTGAGCTAAAAGAAATCGCCAAAGAAAACATAAAATTCTTAAGTCACGTTATCAACAACGATATACGTAGAATATACATGGAAAATGACATAGTTCTACTTCCGTCAAAAAGCGAAACGTGGAGCCTTGTCGTTGAAGAAGCTCTATATTATGGTCTACCTGTAATTATTTCTAACAAAGTCGGGTGTGGTCCTGAATTGGTTAAAGGCAAGGAAAATGGTATTATTTTTGATGTAGCATCTAATGAAGATTTAAGGGATTCAATATTAAAAATGGCAGAAGATTACAATCATTATCAAGATAAGGTTAAAGATTTTAATATAAATAAAAAAGATCAAGAGCAGGTAGATTGTTATGTAAGAGCACTAATTAAGTAACATGCCCCACCTCACCCTCATCACCGCCACCTTCAACTCCGCGAAAACTCTATCTGACACAATAGAGAGCGTTTTGGAGCAAATAAAAAGCTATCCTGAATTGGCACACAATTTGGAATATATAATAATAGATGGAGCTTCCACTGATGAGACAATCAAAATTGTGGAGCGTTATCAAAACTCGCGCCAACTAAACATTCACCTAATTTCTGAACCAGACCAGGGAATATTTGATGCGATGAACAAGGGTATTAAACTAGCAACCGGTGACATCGTGGGTATAATAAATTCCGACGATTTCTATCACAGCCCCACCGTTCTGCAAAAAGTTCTGAAGGCTTTTGAATCCAACCCAACAATTGATGCAATTTATGGGGACCTAATGTATGTTCAGAATGACGATATTACTAAGCAGACTCGATATTGGAAAGCTGGAGAGTATAGAGAAGAAAATCTAAATTGGGGCTGGAGTATTCCCCATCCAACTTTTTTTGTCGCGCGAAGGGTTTACGAAAAACTTATAGAAAAGGATAATAGGGTTTTCGATACAACCACTGTAATTTCAGCTTGCTACGAGCTAACGTTTCGTCTACTAAAAATTTACAAAATAAAAGTAAAATATTTGCCTGAGATCTTAGTAACAATGAGAGACGGCGGTACAAGTGCCAGCAGCCTAGGCCAAAGAATTACTGGCTGGCGAGAACAAAGACTGGTTTGGAAAATTAATCATCTCCCTGTCCCCTACTTTTTTATTACAAGAAGACTCACACACAAAATATGGCAGTTTATCAAATTACATAAATAATTTTACTGACCGGCTTACATTAACACCCTCGTATCCCCCAAATCGACGTCTATGGCAAAAAACTCTTTTATTTTTTAAAAATGGTATAATTATTATATTATCAATTTAACAATAAAAATATGAAAGCATTACACATAGTTACGTTCATTCTTCTTGTAATAGGAGGTTTGAACTGGTTATTAGTTGGGGCATTTGACTTTAATCTAGTTACAACAATCTTTGGAGCAGGAAATGTTGCAAATGTTGTTTACGTTCTAGTTGGTCTTTCAGCTCTTGTTGAAATTTTCACTCACAAGAAAAATTGTACGATGTGCTAGGTTAGCGTCCGCGCTTTGCCGAGTGGCATCAAAAATATGGGGGCGTATTACACGCTGCACAACCATACACATCGATACGCCACCACAATTTTATATTTATGGTTCACAAAACACTTCCGCAAGGAGGTGTTTTGGTTTGGATAATATTTCTATAAAAGTCTAATGGATATTTATGAAAAACAACTGAATAAAGCTCTAAAACAATCGTCAATAATTCAACACCTTAAGACCCCAGCGTCGCTCTTGACATCCCAAATAAAGCATAGTAGTCTTTTAGTGTAATAAGGTCTTTGACGCCATCCTGAC
>Ga0247840_10005077_pt1 | contig 20118 bp, 15 predicted proteins | sample LaCruzMarch2015__FD_192404 | JGI IMG/M metagenome (GOLD analysis project Ga0247840, IMG submission 192404) | Freshwater microbial communities from meromictic Lake La Cruz, Castile-La Mancha, Spain - LaCruzMarch2015_17m | ecosystem: Environmental > Aquatic > Freshwater > Lake | place: Spain... | reverse complement strand
TTCTTCAACATTTGTTATCCTAAAATACTCTAACAAACCATCAGGCAAAAAATAACCAATCAATTCTTTTTCCAAACCTTTTTTCCACAAAATTAATATTAATCCCCAAATATTTCACATGACCCATTGTTTTTTAGCGAATTGTTAATCGAATAACAATAGGGAGTCAAGCTTAAGCACAACCCGTCTGTTGTTTTTAAACTGAAGTAATGAATCTTCTGATTTGCTTTTTTGAACGCGGATAAAGCGGATCCCTAAAGGGAAACACTGATTTAAACGAATTTTAAATAACAACAAATCAGAATATATATAAAGTCGCAATTATTCGCGATTACGGAACGTATCCGTTTCATCCGCGTTCTAAAGTTTCATTACATAATTTCTAAAATTTAAAAGACGCATAATAAATTTTCCTACATTAATATTGAAAATTATATAACTTTGCTGTATCTACATCAAGCACTCAATAGTAAATAGTAAACTTTCACAATATGAACAACAACGATATATTGCGCCGCATCCGTTATACCTTCGATTTCAGCGATTACAAAATGATTGAAATATTCGGACATGCCGATGTTTTGGTTAGCAGGCCTCAGGTTAGCAATTGGTTAAAAAAGGAAGATGATCCCGCTTATCAGGAACTTAATGACAAAGAGCTGGCAACTTTTCTTAACGGACTGATTAACGACCGACGGGGCAAAAAAGAAGGGGAACAAGCTATTCCTGAAGATTTTTTGGACAATAATATGATTTTTCGCAAATTAAGAATAGCCCTAAACCTAAAGGATGATGATATTATGGACATTCTTAAATTAGTGGATTTGCGTATAGGAAAACACGAATTAAGTGCCTTTTTCCGCAACCCCAGTCAAAGCCAGTACCGCCCTTGTCAGGATCAGTTTTTGCGTAATTTTTTGCACGGGATGCAGTTGAAGTATAGGGGGGATGTGAAATAAAACCCTGATATATATTGTGGTAAATATTTATACTAAAAAGCCGATCAATCTCTGTTATCGGCTTTTTGAGTTTAAGATTGCAAATTAACCTCATCCCCAGCCCTTCTTTTAATAGAAGAAGGGAGGTTCTTCGAATATTTTTATTGCTTAATGCAAAGTGGTAAATATATTATTAGGCTCTTAACTGCTCATCGGTTTATAAACTTTTATTCCTTCACAAATTTATTTACCATGATTTGTTTATCGTTATTTACTTTTACTATATATATGCCTTTGGCAAATGATGCTATATTAATTTCAGTTTGCAGATATTTTATGTCTTGCTGTAAAAGTAATTGTCCTTGGATATCATAAATGGAAACTGTGGTTTTTTGCAGGTTTTTGAATTGTTGTATATCTAAGGTTAACTTATCAGAGGAAGGGTTTGGGTAAATAAATATATTATCATCTATTTCATTCTTATCTTTTATCCCCAAACTAATATTATTTGTATATAGTTTAATACCACTTAAAGAAAATCCAGTAGTGTCATTAACAAAAAATATTTTAGAGAAATTTTCGGTAGTATTGGTAAATTGTTGACTCCAGGTATTTCCGCCATCAATTGTTTTCATAATTAATCCATAATTACCAGCTATGTATCCTATTGTATCATTAATAAAATAGATACTGTTTAATTTAAGATTGGAATTCGAAAAAAGTAATTGCCAATTTAAACCTGCATTTGTAGATTTAATAACTTTACCGGAATCAGCAATAGCATAAGCTGTATTTATGGAAGTAAAAATCAACTTTTTTATGTTTATTGTACTATCCGTAAAAGCAATTGTAAAGTTTGATCCTCCATCAATTGTTTTATAAATATTTGAATGATTCCCTGAAATTAATGCTGCTGATGTTGCTATATAACCAGTATCATTGTTTGAAAATATGATAGAGTTTGGATTTCCAATTAGATTAATATTAATTCTTGAAAGTGTACCATTTATATATTTAATTAATGTACCATTTTCAATAAAAAAAAGATGAGATGTATCAATTGCATAAAAATCCAAACAATTAAAGCAAGAACTAATAACGTTCCAAGAACTTCCATTGTCATCTGTTTTCTTAAGCATTGTTAATGTAGTATGATAAAAAGTATTTTGGTTTTTAACTGTATATATACCATTTGAACCAGTATATTGTCCAAAGATGTAATCAACTTCATGCCAATTTTCCCCATAATCATTTGTATGCATGAGCCACATCAACGATCCAGAACCTGGTGATTGAAATTTTGTATAACTATACATACCATTGTTCTCTGAAATAAAATTCACATCTCTTAATACATCACCATACGTATTTAAAGTAACAAATTCATGCCATTGTGCATTAGCAATGTTCCCTAAGAATAATACAATAATTAAAATGTAAATTCTTTTCATAATTATTGATTTTGTTTATTCCTTTACAAATTTACTTACCATGCTTTGTTTATCGTTATTTACTTTTACTACATATATGCCTTTGGCAAATGATGCTATATTAAGTTCTGTTTGTTTTAAACTTCAACTATTCTTTTTACTGTCTATTTATTATAAATTTACCGGAATAGTTATTTTTTAAACTTTCTAATGAATAAAAATATATTCCTTTCGGTAAATGATTTGTTTTATATTCAATTATATTATTCCCATTTTTAATCGGATAATAAAAATTATCGATTTCGGTACCGATTGAATTAAAAATCCTAATTTTAAAACTACAATTTTCATCAGAATATAATTGAAAATTTACTAAATTTACTGAGGGCGTTGGATATACTTTAAATTTATTTTTTTCATTTTCATTCCCTGATGTTAATGTAATCCACACAATTTTGCATGTAGTATCATTATGAATATTATTATCGTTAGTTAAATTTGTATAGGCACATATAAAATAGGCAGACCCCCATGGGAAAAAAATTCTATTTGAAAATGAATAATGAAGAGTATCTTCAGGAAGTAGATATCCAGTCAAGGTATCCCAAATTGGAGGAAGATTATTTTGACTAAAAATAACAGGAATAGTAGTAACGGGAATAGTTCCAAAATTTTTAATGACTACTTCTACATTAACAAAGTGACTATCTATAGGAACAAATAAACCTGGACTTTTAATAGAAATAACGCCAACATCTATTTGTGCTGAACATATTAATATCTTAAATATTAAAACTAAAAATATTATTTTTTTTTTCATAATTTCTGTTTTTATTCTTTTAAAAATTTTCTTATCAAACTATTATTTTCATTACCAATCTTTACAATATAAACACCTTTAGCAAATTGACTGATGTTAAACTTTGTTAATGATTGTGTTATGAATTCATGAAGAAGTAACTGTCCTTGTATATTGTAAACTGAAACCTCAGTATCTCTAGTTATATTATTTACTGATAAAATACTTCTAAAATTATCAAAAGTAATATTTACATTGTATAAATTATTTTCTGTGACACTCGTTTCTAAAATATTTATTGGGTAAGCAACTGTATCTGAACACCCATATATTGTTGATGCTATAAGCACAGTTGTATAAGAATTAGAATTAAAATTTGGGAAAGAATGAGTTGGATTCTTATCATTCGAAGTGACTCCGTCACCAAAATCCCAAAACCAGTTAGTTGAAATATCTATTGGGGTACTTAAATTCACAAAATTAATTACGGGATTTGATAATGTACCTATTGGAGGATTCCAGGTAAAATCTGCAATAGGTTGTGGATATACAGTTATTAAATTCGGAATAATAACTGTGGCTGTGCATCCCTGAGTTGTAGTAGAAGTTAATTGAACATTATAATTTCCGGGTAAATTGTAAATATGTGTTGGATAATTTAAATTGGATGTTGACCCATCTCCAAAATTCCATATACAAAAAGAGCTAGAAGGATAAGAATTATCTGAAAAAGCAACTGGTAAAGGCTGACAACCATTAACTGAGGTTGTATAAAAACTAACTAAAGGAAGAATGTTTACAATAACAAATAAAGAACTTTCAGTACCATCTCCGCTGCTATTGTGTCCTTTTACTGTGACACTACCACTTACAGCTGTAGAATCTATAGTTAAAATTATACTATCAGTATTACTTACACCTGTAAAACCTGAGGGTAAAGTCCAGATATAAGATGTAGCCCCTGAAACTGGAGGTACTTTATACGTTACAAATTGTGTTCCCTGGCAAACAGAGTTTAATCCAATGATTGTACCAGCTGGGGAAGGAACAGACTTATTTATCTGATAACAAGGTAAAATATCTGAATTTATCATTGTTTGATTATTTTGAATTATATTCTGCCCATAAATATGGACAATAAATATACTTTGAATCATGATTATAAAAAATTGCTTTTTCATTGTTTTTTGTTTTTATTTTTATTCTTTTACAAACTTATTTACCATGCTTTGTTTGTCGTTATTTACTTTTACTACATATATACCTTTAGCAAATGATGCTATATTAAGTTCTGTTTGTGGCTGTGTTATGCATTGTTGCAAAAGCAGTTTTTCTTGTACATCGTAAATGGAAACCGTGGTGTTTTGCAGTTTGCTTAGTTGTTGGAGGTTTATAGTTAGCTTGGAGGTGGCTGGGTTGGGGGAAAGTATTATATTTTCGTTTGTTGAAATTTCTGAAATATTTGTGACACCACCATTAATTGTTTTATAAATAAAACCGCCACCACCGAACTGCTTACTACCAACGATAAAACCAATATTCTCATTAATAAAATAGACTGAATTATAAGCATCATATGAACTATAAGCATAATCTTGAACGGTCCAACTTGAGCCTGCATTTGATGTTTTTAATATTAAACTATGATCTCCAATTGCATACCCTGTATTAATGCTTGGGAAATAAATGTGTGTAATTGAACCTATATAAGGAGAATAATAAATAGGTACCCATGTATGCCCGGCATCAATAGTTTTACATATACCGGCATCAGCAGTTAAATATCCAGTATTAGCATTAACAAAAAAAAGAGAATATAAATTACTTGGGGCGTTTATGGTATCAATCCAAGTTAATCCTCCATTTGTAGTTTTCAAAAAAACGTTAATGCCTCCTGCATAGCCATTATTTGCATCTGTAAAAAACACAGAAGTTATGCCCGCATTGTTGGGTCCAAAATATAGCTTTGTCCAGGTTGAACCTCCATTTACCGTTTTTAGAATTATACCATAAAAAATATAATTAGAAATTGAATCAATTGTTATACCAACCGCATAGCCATTATTTGCATCTGTAAAAAAAATTGAATTTAATTGATAAGCGGTATCATATGATTTAATTTCCCAAGTATTACCATAATCAATTGTTTTTATGATAGTACCATTAGTTCCTACAGCATAACCTGTACTTGGATTTGGGAATTGTATTGACAATAATACTTCGGATATACCTGTTGTTAAATCAGACCAATTATTTCCACCATTAAGTGTTTTAATTATTGTACCATTTGATCCAACAGCATAACCTGTATTTATATCAGTAAAATATATTCCATATAATTCATTATGAGTTCCTGGATTTAATTCAATCCATTGTGCATTTCCTGCATTAAATGCAAATAATACAATCATTAAAATGTAAAGCTTTTTCATAATCTATTATTTTAAATTGTTGTAGTTTAAGTATACCTATTTATTCTTTCACAAATTTACTGACCATACTATTCTTATCATTATTTACTTTTACTACATATATGCCTTTGGAAAAAGATGCAATATTAAGTTCTGTTTGTGGTTCTGTTATGGTTTGTAGTAGTAGCAGTTTTCCTTGTACATCATAAATAGAAACTATGGTGTTTTGGAGGCTTGTTTGTAGTTGGAGATTTAAAGTTAGATTGGAAGTGGCAGGGTTGGGGTAGATATTGTTGCTGTTTGAAGATTCTTGCAATACTGATAATTCTAAAAGTGAGCGTTTCCATATTCCACCATTAAAAGTCCCAGTATATATATCTTTACCACAAATAAGTAATGCCGAAACTTGAGTATTTAATAATCCTTGATTCATCATAATCCAATTGCTTCCATTGTCTGTAGAGTAGAATACACCGCTTGAACCGCCAGCAAAAATTATATTATCATATTTAGCCAATGCATATATATAACCTGAAGTCAAACCCGAAGCAAACCAGCTATTACCATTATCTGTTGATATATAAACGCCAGATCCATTCATTCCTGCAAAAATATTATTTCCACTTACAATAAAAGAATAGACGACATAATTAACAGGAAACCCATTATTTTGATAAGTCCAGTTGAGTCCATTATCCGTTGATGAGTAAACACCATTTCCTGTTCCTGCATATATTTTGTTATCTTTAAAAACTAATGATTGAATATAGTTATTTTCTTGATCAGGCATTGTAAGACCCCTGTGAATCCAATTTGCACCATTATTTGTAGTTAGAAAAACTCCTAAACTATTTGTTCCTATAAAGATATTATTTCCATTATTTGTTGATGCCCAAACCATAGTATTAGATGGAATGCCGTTATTTATAGTATTCCAATTGTTTCCATTATTAGTTGACAAAAACATTCCACTTCCTTCCGAAGCAGCTAATATATTACTATCATTGATTATAAATGACCAAATAGCATTATTTGGTAAACCCGAACTCTTATTTACCCACGTATATCCATTATTTGAAGATACATATACTCCGTTAAAATAAGTACCGGCATAAATATCATTTCCTTTCATTACTAATGTCATGATATAAGTGGTATCTAAACTTGTTTGTTGCCATTGTGCATTACACATATTAAACGCAAGCATTACAATCACCAAAATGTAAATTCTTTTCATAATCAATGGTATTAAGTTGAAGTTAGAATACTTGAACAAAAATACATAATATTTTATATGTAAATGGTAAAATGTAATTTTCAAAGTACATATTTTACATTTCCTTTCACAATCCTTTAATAAAACTTAATCTTTCCTTACCTTTGCCAAAATTTTAAAGCAATAATCAATTGCAAATATTAGATTTAACAAAAATATATGCCGGGGACAAAAGAGTTTCCGGCTTAACTGCTTTGCTGCTTAAGGGGAAATCTATGCGGTACAGCATCAAAGGCTTAAGTGGTTCTGCCCTTTCGCTGGTGGCAAATGCGGTAATCAAACAAAGTCAGGGCATTCATTTATTTATCCTGAGCGATAAAGAAAAAGCTGCCTATTTTTACAACGATCTTGAAAATTTAAGCGGTGAAGCTGCATTTGATTACGACAACAAAAACATCTTATTTTATCCCACTTCTTATAAAAGACCCTATCAGGTAGAAGCTGTTGAAAACGCCAATGTATTGTTGCGTTCGGAAGTACTTAATCGTTTGAGTCATGCCAAGAAAACTCTTGTAATCGTTACTTATCCCGAAGCCCTGTGCGAAAAGGTTATCACTCAAAAAAATCTGATACGTAATACCCTAAAGTTAAAAAAAGGAGAAAGTGTTAATCACGAATTTATTACCGATTTACTGATTGAATACGAATTTGAAAGGGTTGACTTTGTTACTGAACCCGGGCAATTTTCTATTCGGGGTGGTTTGGTGGATGTATTTTCGTTTTCCAACGATTTCCCGTATCGTATCGAGTTTTTCGGCGATGAGGTAGAATCCATCCGAACGTTTGATCCCGTAAATCAATTATCGAAACAACAGTTAGATGTAATTTCAATACTTCCTAACATACAACTTCATAAGTTTGGCGAAGTTCGCGAAAGTCTGCTGCAATTCATCCCAAAGCCAGCAACAGTTTGGGTTGAAAACATGGAATATGCTTCCGAAAAAATAGATGCTGCCTTCGAAAAAGCTGAACAAGCGTATGATGAAATTGAAACAGATACCGGGCATAAAAAACCATATCAGCTATTTGTTACCGCTGGCGAATTTTTAAAAGATATCCTCGATTTTAATATTTTTGAAATAGGGAATTATCCTTTTCTAAAGAACAATAAAGAGCTTGTTTTCAATACAAGTTCTCAACCTGTTTTCAATAAAAACTTCGAAATGCTTTTCCGCAATTTAGTGGAAAATACCGAAAACAGCTATACCAATATCATTGTTTCGGAAAACCAGAAACAATTTGAAAGATTGGATAGGATTTTTACAGAAATCAATACCAACAAGGAATCTGTTACTTATACCCATCTCAGTTGTGCTCTCACCGAAGGATTTATTGATAAAGATCTTAAATTGTGTTGCTATACCGATCATCAGATATTCGAACGTTATCACAAATATAAGCTCAACGAATTTTCGCAAAACAAAGAAGCCATCACACTCAAGGAAATCTACGACCTTAAACCCGGCGACTTTGTAACCCATACCGATCATGGAATAGGACGATATGGAGGTCTTGAAAAAATCAATAACAATGGCAAAGAGCAGGAAGCCATCCGTTTGATTTACAAAGACGATGATATTTTGTATGTGAGCATACATTCTTTGCACCGTATTTCGAGATATTCAGGTAGAGAAGGTGCAATGCCTGCATTAAGCAGACTGGGTTCTCCTGCATGGCAAAACCTGAAAAATAAAACCAAACAAAAAGTCAAGGATATTGCCAAAGACTTAATAAAATTGTATGCCGAACGCAAAACTGCTAAAGGATTTGCTTTTAATGCCGATACTTATCTTCAAAATGAACTAGAAGCTTCTTTTATTTACGAAGACACTCCCGATCAGGTAAAAGCTACCAATGATGTTAAAAAAGACATGGAAGCTGACTTCCCTATGGATCGTCTGGTATGTGGAGATGTGGGTTTTGGTAAAACCGAAATTGCTGTTCGTGCTGCTTTTAAAGCGGTCAGCGATAGCAAACAGGTTGCGGTATTGGTGCCTACTACCATTCTTGCGCTGCAACATTCCAAAACATTTAAAGAAAGGCTCGGAGAGTTTCCTTGTAATATAGAATATATCAACCGTTTTAAAACTACTGCTCAAAAAACACAGATATTAAAAGACCTTAAAGCAGGGAAAATAGATATTCTTATAGGAACCCATCGTTTGATAAGCAAAGATGTAGATTTTAAAGATCTTGGTTTATTAATTATAGATGAAGAACAAAAATTTGGTGTAGCGGTTAAAGAAAAACTCAAACAAATCAAGGTGGACGTGGATACACTCACCTTAACAGCTACTCCGATACCACGTACTTTACAGTTTTCATTAATGGGAGCAAGGGATTTATCCATTATGAATACGCCACCGCCCAATCGTCATCCTATTCACACCGAGTTGCATTCATTTAATGAAGAAATGATTAGAGATGCTGTAATGCAAGAAGTTTCTAGGGGAGGTCAGGTGTTTTTTGTCCACAATCGTGTGCAAAGTATTTTAGAAGTTGCAGGAATGCTGCAACGCTTGTTGCCCGATATTAAGGTTGCGATTGGTCATGGGCAAATGGATGGGCATAAATTAGAAAAAATCATGCTCGATTTTATTGATGGAGAATATGATGTATTATTAGCAACAACCATTATCGAAAATGGACTGGATATTCCGAATGCCAATACTATCATCATTAATGGAGCACATACCTACGGATTGAGTGATTTACACCAATTGCGCGGTAGGGTAGGACGTTCCAACAAAAAATCCTTCTGTTATTTAATTGCACCACCGCTTACTGTGCTTACCGACGAAGCCCGCAAAAGACTAAAAGCCATCGAAGAGTTTTCCGAAATAGGAAGTGGCTTTAATATTGCGATGCGAGATTTAGATATTCGCGGTGCCGGAGATATTTTAGGTGGCGAGCAAAGTGGTTTTATCTCTGAGATAGGTTTTGATATGTATCATAAAATATTGGACGAAGCCATTACCGAGCTAAAGGAAAACGATTTCAGAGAATTGTATTACAAAGAAGACGAAGAAATTGAGTTTGTAAAAGAGTGTACCATCGAAACCGATTTGGAACTGATGATACCCGATGAATACATCATAAATATTACTGAAAGATTAAGTCTTTATAAAGAACTCGACAACTTAGAAACGGATGAAGAACTCACAGCTTTCAAAACCAGACTTGTTGACCGTTTTGGCGAAATACCCGAACCTACGGAAGAACTTATTAATACTATAAAATTAAGAAGAATTGCCAAACATATTGGTTTTGAAAAAATGATTTTAAAACAACAAAAACTGATTGCATATTTTATAGCTAATCAGGATTCACCTTATTTCCAATCAGCAGAGTTTACTAAATTACTACAATATCTACAATTCAATCCTCGTTTGGTAAGAATGAAAGAGAATAAAGGAAAGCTTTCCATTGTTTTCGACAATGTAGGAAGCATCAGCAAAGCATTGAACATATTGGAACCAATATAAACTTTTCCAAAGGAGAAACTTTATATTAATGAAAATTTAAAACTCAAAACAATTGGGAAACTGCATTATTAAAATATTTCTTTAATTTTGCAAAACAAATAGCGAAAGCAATCAAGACTATGGAAAATAAATTACAAGTTTACAATACAATTAGCAAAAAGAAAGAAATATTTGAACCAATAAAACCACCTTTTGTTGGCATGTATGTTTGTGGCCCAACCGTTTATGGAGATGGGCATTTGGGCCATGCCCGCCCTGCCATTACTTTTGATTTGGTGTTCAGATATTTACAACATCTTGGTTATAAAGTTAGATATGTAAGAAACATTACCGACGTAGGTCATTTGGAAAATGATGCTGATGAAGGTGAAGATAAAATTGCAAAAAAAGCTCGTTTAGAACAACTTGAGCCCATGGAAGTTGCTCAATATTATATCGACAGATATCATATAAATATGGATCAACTGAACGTAAAACGTCCTAGTATTGAACCAATGGCATCAGGTCATATTATTGAGCAAATTGAGATGATAAAAAAAATTCTGGCTAATGGGTTTGCTTATGAAATAAATGGTTCGGTGTATTTTGATGTTAAAAAATACAATGATAAATTTGCCTATGGCAAACTTTCGGGCAGGGTGTTGGAAGATTTATTATCCAATACGCGTGTATTAGAAGGACAGGATGAAAAACACAATTCTTATGACTTCGCTTTGTGGAAAAAGGCACAACCGGAACATATCATGCGTTGGCCTTCGCCTTGGAGCGATGGTTTTCCCGGTTGGCATGCAGAATGTTCTGCGATGAGTGCAAAATATTTGGGCGAGCATTTTGATATTCATGGAGGTGGTATGGATTTATTGTTTCCTCATCACGAATCTGAAATTGCACAAAGCCAAGTTGCAAACAATTGTGAACCCTGTAAATACTGGATGCACAATAATATGATTACCATCAACGGACAAAAAATGGGAAAATCATTGGGTAATTTCATTACACTCAACGATTTTTTTACCGGCAATCATCCTTCGCTGGAAAAAGCCTATAGTCCAATGTGTATAAGATTCTTTATCTTACAAGCACATTATCGCAGTACACTCGATTTTTCTAACGAAGCACTTCTCGCAGCAGAAAAAGGATTGAAAAGACTGATGCAGGGTATTGAAACACTCCAAAAGATAAAACCATCGACAACTTCAAGTAGTGATATTTCTAAATTATCTGATAATTGTTACGAAGCGATGGATGATGATTTCAACAGTCCTATTGTTATTGCCAATTTGTTTGAAGGTTTAAAAATCATCAATTCTATAAATGATGGCAAAGAAAGCATTTCGGAAAAAGATTTAGAAAGCCTGAGAAATTTGTATAATACTTTTGTTTTTGAAATATTGGGTTTAACCAACGAAACAGATAATAATCAGTTTGATGTAATGGATGGTTTGATGCAGATGGTGCTTTCGTTTCGCCAACAAGCAAAAATAAATAAGGATTATTCAGCTTCCGACAAAATTCGTGATGAACTTCTTAAGTTAGGTATTGTTGTAAAAGATGGTAAAGACGGATCTGTTTGGACATTAGAATAAAAAAGTAAAGTCTTTTCTGAGGCTAAAGTATTAATATCAAAGACTATGAAAAAAAGCTATGTTTTTTTTGCTATTGTATTAGCATTGATTGTTTCTTGTAAAGAGAACAAAAAGAAAGTTGAAGAAAGTCAACAAAAAACTGTTGTCAAAAAAGTTGAAATACCTGTATTTAATGCTGATTCGGCGTATTATTTTACAGAAAAACAAGTTGCATTCGGACCAAGAGTTCCCAATACTAAAGCTCAGGAATTATGTGCTAATTATTTGGTTTCTGTCTTAAAAAGATATTGCACAAATGTAACTGTACAGGAATTTCAGTCAAAAGCATGGGATGGTAGTTTGTTAAAAGGGAAAAATATTATTGCAAGTTTTAATCCCGATACTAATAATCGAATATTCTTTTCTTCACATTGGGACTCCAGGCCTTATGCAGACTATGATCCTGATGAGAAAAACAATAGAAAACCTATATTAGGAGCCAATGATGGAGCTGCAGGCGTTGGGATTTTAATGGAATTAGCTCGTTTATTCAGCGAGAAGCAGCCTAAAATAGGCGTTGATCTTATTCTTTTTGATGTAGAAGATTATGGAGAACCCAAAGGAACTACAGGCAAAGGAGAAGATAATTGGTGTTTAGGCTCACAATATTGGGCTAAAAATCCTCACAAACAAGGCTATTCTGCAAAATATGGGGTATTGTTGGATATGGTAGCTGCAAAAAATGCTGTATTTACAATGGAAAACACATCCATGTATTATGCTCCTGATATTATGAGAATGATATGGGATATTGCCAATTCATTGGGTTATAGTAATTATTTTTCTACTGAAAAAACGGGTGGATTAATAGATGACCATTTATACATTAATAAAATAGCAAAAATACCAACCATTGATATTGTTCATCACGACCCGAATACGGCTTCAGGCTTTTTCCCATATTGGCATACCATTAAAGACGATATGAGTAATATTGATAAAACAACTCTTACAGTAGTTGGGAATACTCTGTTAACAGTTGCTTATGGAGAAGAATAAATCAAACTTACTCATCTATTAGTTTGCAAATTCTTGTCAATTATTGAAAAAATATAATAAATTTGCAAAAAATGAGTTATTAAAACCAAAAACAGGCTTTGATTCGAAAATTTACATACCATTTTGCTATTCTAATATTAGCTATTGTTGTTTTAGTTGCTTGCTCAACAAGAAAGAACACTTTTACCCGTAGGGTTTATCATAACTTAACTGCCCATTACAATGCTTATTGGAATGGAAACGAAAGTTTAAAAGAAGGCATTGCGGAATTATCTACAAGTAGTAAAGATAATTATACAGAAGTTCTTCCTATTTATAAAACTGGCACTAAAGAAGAAGCTCAAAAAATTAATCCACAAATGGATAGAGCTATTGAAAAAGGTGTGAAAGTAATTAAACTACATTCAATATACATTAAAGGTAAAGAACATATCAGGTGGATTGATGATGCATATTTTATGATTGGGAAATCCAATTATTATAAACAGGAATATCGCTTGGCTATCCGTACTTTTAATTTTATTATTAGTCAATACAAGGCCAATCCTATTAAATACGAAGCCATGGTTTGGCTTGCAAAAACCAATAATCAATTAGGTGAGTTCGGAGCGGCGCAATCAATGCTTGATTTGGTCAAGAATAAAATAAGTAGTGGCGATGCACCAAAATCAGTAGAAAGAGAATTGAACATGGTTTATGCTGATTATTATATTAAGCAAGGAAACTATTCGCCTGCTATAGATTATTTGATTCCTGCCATTAAACAAAACCGAAAAAAAGACACTAAAACACGTTTGCGTTTTATTTTAGCACAAATTTATCAAAGAAATGGTGATTTAGCGAAAGCTACAGAATTATATCAACAAGTAATTAGGAAAAACCCTCCTTATGAAATGGCATTTAATGCCAGGATTAATTTGGCAATGAGTTATGATGCTGCAACTGGTGATAGCAAGGCATTAGAAAAACGCTTGATGAAAATGCTTAAAGATGCCAAAAACAAAGAGTTTCTTGATCAAATTTACTACGCACTTGCCGAAGTAGCATTAAAAAATAAAGATAAAACCACAGCGATAAAGTATTTAAAGTTATCTGTTAGTACAAGTGTAAGTAATAATTATCAAAAAGCAATTTCAGCACTTAAACTTGCTGATTTATATTTTGAACAACCAGATTACGAAAATGCACAAGCTTATTATGATAGCACCATGATGTTTTTACCCCAAACGTATAGGAATTATGATTTAATAAAAAGCAAAGCAGAAGTATTAAACGAATTGGTGAAAAACATACAAATTGTTAAAGTTCAGGATAGTTTGCAGGCAATGGCTCTTATGTCACCTGCAGATAGAGATATGAAAATTAATAATATAATTGCTGCAATTTTAAAAGAAGAACAGAGGAAAGCTGAAGAAGAAAGCGCTAATCGGCAGGCATTAAGTGTTTTGCAAAACACTCGGCAAAACTCAGGTGGCAATATGGTAAATGGAGCTGGCGAATGGTATTTTTACAATACCTCAACCATGAGTTTTGGGTTTACTGAGTTTTCTAAAAAATGGGGTAAGCGTAAATTGGAAGATAATTGGAGGATAAGTAACAAGCAAACTGTTGATTTTGGAGATAATCAGGTAGATAAAAATGATGAAACCGAAGATGGAGAACCCAAAGACACATCTGCTTTAGCAGCGAACCCTAAAAATAAAAGTTTTTATCTGAAAGATGTTCCACTTACAGAGGAGAAGATGAAAAAATCTAACGACAAAGTGGAAAAAGCATTGTATAATATGGGTTATATTTATTATGAAGGATTGAAAGATTTGGACAAAGCTAAAGAAACTTTTGAAATTTTAATTAAACGTTTTCCAAAAGGAAAGCAAGTATTGGGTTCATATTATCAATTGTATAAAATTAATTCAGATTTAGGGGATAAAGCAAAAGAGGATTATTACAAGGATTTAATCATGAAAGAATATCCGGAAAGTGATTATGCAAAAATAATAGCTGATCCAGAATATTATAAACAAATCCAAGCTAAGAAAAATGAAATAAATATATTTTATGATGAAACCTACAAAGCATTTATTTTAGGAAGTTATAATAAAGTAATAACTAATTATCAAACAGCTACTTCAAAATATAAATTAAGTCCTATTTTCCCAAAATTTGAGTATCTAAATGCATTATCCTTAGGAAAAACGAAAGGAAAAGATTCATTGATTATTTCATTGAATTCATTGATAACAAAATATCCTAATCACGAAATTATTCCAATGGCTCAAATGGTTTTGGCTTATATAAATGGTGGAAATGAAGTTAATCTTGCTAAAAATGGAACACCAAATATAACTCCCGAAACTAAAGGCAAACCAAAAATTATTTCTGAAACACCCAAAAATAATGAAATAGGAAATACTGTCAAAAAAGATACTGTTATTTCGAAAAGAGTAAATAATGAAATAAAAGACCAACTGTCAGTTTACAAGGATAATATGGAAGGTGTGCATTTCTTTATTTTAATGGTGGACGCAAGCAAGATAAATGTAAATGTTTTGAAAATCAAAATATCAGATTTCAATCGTAAATATTATAGCACAAATAACTTAGAAATTACCAGCATAATCTATAACAAAAATATACATTTGATTTCAGTTACTCAGTTTGAAAATGCTGAAAAAGCAATGCTGTATTACAAAACTATAAGATCTGACGAATATATTTATTCAACACTTGACACTGCTACTACTTCTGATTTCTTGATATCATCTGAAAATTTCACCACATTTTATAAGCTAAAAGATTTGGATGGATATCAAAGTTTTTTCAACAGTATTTATTTGAAAAAATAAATCTATTGTAAAATTTTGTTTTTTTAATAAAAAGATGTAGGTTTGTAGTGTAATTTTGTAAAAAAATAAATCATACTTAATCATGGCAAAAATAAATGAGATAGACTCCTCATCCATTAATATTTTAGGTGCAGGCACAGCTGTTAAAGGAGATATTACAGCAAATGGAGATTTCAGAATTGATGGTTCTTTAATTGGAAATATCTCAGCAAAAGGTAAATTAGTAATAGGGGCTACTGGTTCTGTTGAAGGGGAAATTACATGTCAAAATGCTGACTTTTCTGGCAACGTAAAAGGGAAAGTAAATGTTGCAGAGTTGCTTTCTTTAAAAAGCACTTCAAAAGTTTTAGGAGATATTCTTATTAATAAACTTTCAATAGAACCAGGTGCACAATTTTCAGGTTCTTGTAATATGGAAAGTAGCAAAAATACTTCTTTATATACACAAAAAAGTGAAACTGAAGAATCCTAAAAAATCACTTAACGATTATGCAAAATATTCTTCCATTTCTTTTCAAATGGTGGCTATTATTTTAATTGGTGTCTTTGCAGGTGTTAAATTAGACGAATGGATGACCAACAAAACACCTATTTTCACTTTGGTATTTACTGTTTTAGCCGTTGTATTGGCTATTTATTATGTAATAAAAGACTTAATCGGGAAGTGAAAATTAGTTTATAAATTTGCGGCTCAGCTTTAACCTTTGATCTTTAACCTTTAACTTAGTCCAAAATGGATTCTACATATCTTTCTTTTGTAAAAAAACTTTTATTTTTTACTATTACAATTAGCAGTATAACTGCGGTTTGCTTTTTTTTGATGCCAAAAAACCTCATAACACCCACTTTGCCATTTTTAACGTCTTTCTTTTTTGCCATTACATTGCTTTCGCACTATTTACAAATAAAAGCTTCACAAAAAACTTTTGCCCGTTTTACATCTAATTTTATGATGATAACTTTTTTAAAGTTAATGATATTGATGGCTGTATTACTGTTGTATGTTCTTACACATCGCAGTGACGCTATTCCATTTATAATATGGTATTTTGTACTTTATGTTTGTTTTACAGCTTATGAAGTAATAGATTTGCAACGGATAGCTGACAAAAAATGAAGGCATAAAATTTTCTTTTGAAAAAATATTAATTTCGTATTCTAAATTCAAATTTTATTCACAAAAAAACATTACACATGATCAAAAAATTAATCAGTCCGATTGCTTTGGTAATCATTTTGTTTGCAGTAACATCATGTAACAATAAACCAAAACAAAATGCCAATACCAATGGCGATTCAACAGCGGTTTCTATGAAAGATAAAATTGCGCAATTTGCAGTTGTAAAACTTACCACTGACCTTACAAAACTTAGTGAAAAAGAAAAACAATTAATTCCCGTTTTAATCGACATAGCAAAAATTATGGACGATTTGTACTGGATGCAAACCATAGGCGAGAAAAATGCTTTTTTGGACACCATCAAAGATGCTGATCTTAAACAATTTGCTGCAATTAATTATGGTCCATGGGAGCGTTTGGGCGATAACATACCTTTTATGCCAGCTTATGGTGAAAAACCTAAAGGAGCTTGTTTTTATCCTGCTGATATGACCAAAGAAGAATTTGAACAGCTGAAAGACAAAAATAAAACAAATCAATACACAGTTATTCAACGCAATGCTGATAAATCTTTAAAGGTAGTTTGGTATCATGAAATATATAAAGATCAATTAACCAAAGCTTCAGAATTATTAAAAAAAGCAGCTGAATTAGCTGAAGATCCAGGTTTGAAAAAATATTTTGAATTACGTTCAAAAGCAATATTAACTGACGATTATTTTGCCAGTGATATGGCTTGGATGGATATGAAAACCAATGGAATTGATTTTGTAGTTGGTCCTATCGAAAACTATGAAGATGAATTATATGGCTATAAAACTGCCTATGAAGCAGCAGTTTTGGTTAAAGATAAAGATTGGAGCAAAAAATTGGAAAAATTCTCGGCGTTGTTGCCTGAATTACAAAAGCAATTGCCTTGCGATGCTAAATATAAGAAAGAGGTTCCAGGAGCAAATAGCGATTTGAATGCTTATGATATTGTATATTATGCAGGACATACCAATGCTGGTGGCAAAACCATTGCTATCAATTTACCTAATGACGAAAAAGTTCAACTAAAAAAAGGCAGCAGGAGATTACAATTAAAAAATTCAATGCAAGCCAAATTTGATAATATTCTTACGCCTATTGCCAACACTTTAATAGATAAAGCACAATTAAAAAACATAACTTTTAATGCTTTCTTTTCAAATGTTATGTTTCATGAAGTTGCTCATGGTTTAGGAATCAAAAATACCATTACAAAAAAAGGAACTGTAAAAGAAGCTTTGAAAGAAAAATATGCCAGCTTTGAAGAAGCAAAAGCTGATATTTTAGGTTTGTTTATCGTTACTAAACTAATTGAAATGGGTCATTTAAAAGATGTTACTGTTGAGGACAGTTATGTAACTTTTATGGCAGGTATTATCCGTTCCGTACGTTTTGGTGCTGCCGATTCACATGGAAAAGCCAATATGATGTGTTTCAATTATTTTGAAGATGCTGGTGCTTTTAGCCGCAATGCTGACGGAACTTACAAAGTGGATTTGGAAAAAACCAAAAAAGCCATGAACGAATGGTCTGCAAAAGTCATTAAATTTGAAGGTGAAGGTGATTATGATGGAGCATCAAAATATTTGGAAGCAAATAGTAATATCCGAAAAGAGTTACAAGAAGATATAGCAAAACTAAAAACTGCAAATATTCCTGTTGATATTATTTTTGAACAAGGCAAAGAAGTATTAGGACTTTAACTATTTACTAAATAGATTTTCTGAACATTACTTATAATCTCATTTCCTACTAAAATTATAATAGGCTGTCTGAAAAAAATCAGGCAGTCTTTTTTTTGTGAAAAACATCCTCAAAATAAATAATTTAAAATGCATAATAGCAATGATTTAAGAACAATTGTTAATTAAAAAATATTTATGAACAATTGTTAATAACTCTTGTTTCTTGCTAACTGAGATTTTTCGTAAGAAAAAGCTTACATTTTGTGAGTTTTTTCTTACGAAAAACATTTATATGTAGTATATTTGTAGCGAAAAAATATTTAAAAAATGTTAAAGCACCCTATCTTGCTGATTAGGTGAATGTTAATAGTATTGTCTGTCTGTTAAGGATTTTAATCATTAACGGACTATTGTAGTTTTAAAAACACCAGTTCAAAAATAAATAAAAATGAAAAAAGATTTACATTTTGCAAGCAAACAAAAAATGACTACAGGAAAAACTTTTTCTGTAAAATTATTCTTTGGAATAATCATTTTCTTAATGATTATTGTACAGCAGGTAACTGCACAATCTGTTTTATACAGTGCAGGAAATACATCTATATGTTATGGTGATAGTACCACCCTTGCTGTTAATGTTGATGGAGGAGCAGAACCATATACGGTGGTTTATTCTGATGGGACTAGCAATTTTACTCTTAACAATTACTACAGTAATGACATAAGTGGTGATAAACCAATTAGAATTTCACCTGCATCTAATAAAACATATTCTTTGGTGAGTGTTACTTTTGGGGGTGGAATTTCTTTGGATGTAAGTTCTGCTACTGTTAGCATTACAGTAAATCCGCTTCCTTCTGCAATATCGGTAACTACAAACCCTGTTCGTCCTGTTTGCCCGAATGTAAACTTTACAATATCGGCAACAGCCACAAATGGTAGTACATTCCAGCTTTGGAATTCAGGAAATACTGCAATGATAGATGTCATGCCTTATACAACAAACATAAGTTCAAGCACAACTTATACTGTAAGAGCTATTAGCAGTGCAACTCCAGCTTGTACAACCTCACAGGCTTATACCGTTAGTATTGATACCACCAGACCAACTATAACCTGCCCCAGTAATCAGAACCTGAATACAAATACTGGAAGTTGTAATGCGACTTTGCCTGATTATACAAGTAGTGTTACCGTTCATGACAATTGTACCGCAGATGGATCTATTTCAAAGACTCAAAGTCCTGTTTCGGGAACAACGCTAACAGGAGGTCATAATTCAACTCAATTAGTTACCATTACAGCCACTGATGCAAGTGGAAATAGCAGAACCTGTTCTTTTACTATTACAGGTGGGTTCTAAAAATCCATTTTTTTGATTACTTCATGCACAAATTTGAACCCATTTAAATCTGTGCTGAAAAAGTAAGACAAATTTACATATTATTTTTAGTATTTGTTGAAAAAACTTAAA
>Ga0247840_10005075_pt1 | contig 20121 bp, 20 predicted proteins | sample LaCruzMarch2015__FD_192404 | JGI IMG/M metagenome (GOLD analysis project Ga0247840, IMG submission 192404) | Freshwater microbial communities from meromictic Lake La Cruz, Castile-La Mancha, Spain - LaCruzMarch2015_17m | ecosystem: Environmental > Aquatic > Freshwater > Lake | place: Spain... | reverse complement strand
TGAGAGCGCTCTGTCGCTCCAGATACGGCATCGTCCAGCACCTCATTCGTCGCTCAAGACCCACGGAGCCCGCTATCTTTGTCGAAGTTATTTTCATTTTTTATCGATGGGGCCCAGTGAAATCAGTTTGCAAAAAAGTTCCTCGTATTTCGTGGTGATGTGGGCCCAACTGTAGTGATTGGCGATGCGGCTCCGCGCCCTGCTCGCATAGCCGACCCGGTCGAAGGATTCCAAAGCAACTTCCTTGATCTTTGCAGCGAGCGAAGGCACGGGGTCTTCGCCGCCGAACCAGACTGCGGCATCGTCCAAAATATGCCGGTTTGCCGCAGTATCGCGAGCGAGGATACAACCGCCCATGCCCATCTGTTCTAGAAGAACCGGGCGGGTTGCCTCAATAGTCGTGGGAAAAACAAAGGCACGGGCATGGAAGCTCAATTGGCGGTAGGCCTCACCGAACTGGTAACCCGTCATGATGATTTTCCCGGCACCCTGTTTTTCCAGAGCCTTGAGTTCTGCCTGGAAGGCGGGGAGATATGGGGCATCGCCAACTACAACCAGCGGCAAATCCGATTGGGAGAGCAGATAGGCCTTCATCACCAAATCTGCTCCGTTCTCCGGGGTAAGTCGCGATATATAAACAAAATATCCACCTCGGTTGAGGCCAAATTTGACGAGCGCCTCATCTCCCGGATCCTCGGTCACGACATCTGCCCCATAGCTGATAAGTTCACAATCGATACCAAACTGCCGTTTGTAACGGTCTCGGATGATTGGGTGATCTGCGATCACAGAATCAGCCAATCGGGCTGCCATACGCTCGCTCCAGCGGAGCCATGTCTTGCCAATGAGACCCCACTTTGCCCGTTCCCAGTCAGCACCGTCCACATTGACTACTGTTCGGGCACCGCGCAGCTTAGCCGGGAGGCTGAAAATTGCGCTTCCGACGCCGCAATAATAAACGATGTCAAAATTACTCAGCAAAGTGTCCGCCGTGCACAGCGCGGAGTGAACGAGGGTGTCAGTGCCCTTCGCTTGGATTGTCGGCACCCGTTTGATCTTGACCCCTTTGAAGTTGGGTTTGTCGAAGGTATTGAAGGGGATGCGGTTGTATACGATGACCTCGTGCCCTCGTTCAGCGAGGCGAATGGACAGCTCTTCCACGAAGGTTTCAAACCCGGAGTAACACCGTGGGATGCCCCTGCTGCCGAGGAATGCGATTTTCATAATGATTTTCGTGCTATTTCCGCGATCCGCTCAAAATCGCCCAGCCATACGAGTTCATTGGCGTTCTTCTCAACCCATCGACGGCCAGCCCTGCCCATCTCTTCCGCGAGCCCGGGTGTATTTTCGAGTTGTTTGACATGGGCAGCCAACTCTGAGCGATCCCCAGGGGCATGCTTGAACCCGGTCTCCCCATGCAAAACGACTTCCTGGAGACCGCCGGATCTGGCTGCAAGAACCGGCTTGCCGTAGTCGAAGGCCTCATACGCCACCAGTCCCAGCCCTTCCCACCAGAGCGAAGGCACAACAACCGCTCGCGCATTCATCAAAAGCTCCTGCTTCTCTGTTCCGTTTACAAACCCGCGCAGCTCCACGAGCGGGTTGAGTGCCTGCGCCGCCAGCACCTCAGATTCCAAAGGACCATCCCCTGCGAGGATCAGCCTCGGGCCGCTGTCCCCAAGCGAGCGATAGATATCCTTCCATGTCTCCATGAGAAACCGCACCCCCTTCTCTACGCTCAGCCGTCCGAGGAAGAGATAATACCCCCCATCCGGTGAACTTTCTAGGTTCAAGTTGTCCAAGCGGCGAAAATGCCGTAGGGTCGTGATTTTCTGGGGGGAGACACCAGCTTCAATAAACCGGTCGCGAACAAAATCGGAAATTGCGACCCAGTGCGAAACTGCATCAAAATGCCTGCGACGATGAGCGAGCCAATACATAGCCCCCAAGGCCAGCGTTTTGATCCGGGATCCCTGCCATGATCCCGCGAGGATTTCGGGCCAGAAATTGCCCTTCAACCCTTCAGGCTCGACTCGGTCATTGGCCCAAAGGTAAGAATTCACCGAAAACGGCCGGAAGTTATGGGCGTATTGGATGATTGGGATCCCCAATTTGGAAGCGAGCGGGTATATGCCTAGGCTGGCAACAGGAATAACTCCATGCACCAGCCAAAAATCTGGTTTGAACTCGCACGTTTCCTGCTCAATCCTCCCAAGAGAAGTCGGATTCTCCCACATCAGGAAGAGTTGCCTCAACCGACTTGGACCCCCAGGCCCTAGCCAATCTTTGGAATCAAACTGACATCTATGGATGTCATGTCGCTGGCCGAGCGCCGAGGCGATGGCCTCCGCTGCAACATCCTCGCCACCCCAGAGCCGCTTGCGGTTGATGATCTCAATTATGCGCATGATTCGTTTGAAACCGGATCTTGACCGACCGCTTGGCGAGAACGGAGAATTTTAGCAGGAACCCCACCGACAACGGAATATGGCGGAACGTCTTTGGTGACGACAGCCCCAGCGGCAATAATACTTCCAGTTCCTACCGTAACGCCAGGTAGGATTGTTGAGGATGAACCGATCCAACAGTCGTCCTCGATTGTGATAAAGCTTCGGGAAACTCCCTGGCTCTTCATGGGAATCTCAGTTGCAGCAAAATTGTGAGATTCAGCCAGCAGAGTGACACGTGGCCCCATCATGACGTTAGAGCCAATTTTCACATATCCGGAACAACCAACGTAGGCAAATGCGCCTAGGTTTGAATTGTCTCCCATTTCAAGACCCTCTCCAGCCTCGTCAAAGAGCACGTTGGAAGGGCGAATTATTGCATGCCGTCCGACTGTGCAGCGTTTTCCGAACACGATACCACGCTTCGACAGTCCGACGATTTCGCACCCGTCCTCCAAGTTCAGACATCCTTTTGCACGAATGTGTCGTCCATGCGTTATGCGGACGCTGTACCCGCAAAGAGGAATGCCCTCGCAGAAAATATGCGATTTGAGAAAAAGTCCACGAAGCAGGCGGAAAGCAATTTCAAAACCGGAGTCGCCAAAATCTCGAAAACTCCAGTCAGAAAGACTTCCGGCGGGCAAGCGTTTAAGGCGTTCGAAGAATAGCTGAAAAATGTGACGCACCGCAGTCATTTGCCAATAATTATTTTTAGGTATTTTGGGTAGATCGCGCTGGGTCGCTTGACTCGAAAACTTTTCCTGGCAGAAATCCCGAAGCGCGGAGTGTATACAGCATATTCGAATGGATCACGCGAATAGTGCCCTGCAAGAAGGCGACGAGCCAAATGATGGATGATCCACAGCGGCCAGACAGTGCGTTTCCACCGTGGAACAGTCTCCCGAAGTCTCTCCCTTTCAGCCATGCTTTCTTGGGAAATACCAAGATTGGATTCTGCTTCAAAGAACGCAGAACTCAAGAATGGAACCGCCTTGATCTGCAAGCCTGACTGCAAAGCTCGCAACGCCCACTCAGCATCACCCAATGCCAGAAACTCAGTTGAAAAATATAGCCCCTTCTGCGTGATAGTTTCGCGGCGAAAGAAAGTGCTGGCAGTGAGCGTATGAAGGTGTGAGATACAGACGTGGGTCGCGTTGGGGATAACAGGGTCACGTTGACAGATATACTCCCCATCCCTCCTTAAGATAACCGCACTTGCGTACAGAAGATCCAAGTTTGATTCAGCTGAAAATATTCCAGCAATAGATTTGAATGCGGCAGGAAGATACTGTTCATCGGAGTTCAAATGTGCGACAATCTCCCCAGTTGCCTTAACCAAACCCCGATTGATCGCATCATACATTCCGCAGTCAGATTCGCAGTGGATTGCGATCCGATACGGTCGAGAGTCGAGGGTCGAGGGTTGATGAGTGCTAACATGCGCCTCTCGACTATCGCCACTTGAAAGGGGGCTCGCAAAGACGAGCGCTCCGTCGCGGTAGAAATCCGCCTTCACCTCGCGGGCAAAGTCCTCGATTCCCGGAGAACCGGCATCTTGGATGATGTGCTCCACCGTCAGAGTGTCCAATTTAAAACACGACATTTGGAAGTCTGAAGTGGAATTTGCGATTGTGGTTGGAAAACCGGATCGTTCTCGCTGCGCGAAATCCGATACAACTGAAATGGCATTCCTCATTTCACATTCCGCCTTTCTCATTTCGTTGCTAGCAATGTTAATCTGATCTCGAACGCTGGCTACGCAGAGACGAAGCCAGTCTAGCTGCTTGAAGCTAGGGGTAATTATAGAAAATGTCATAGGCCACAGAAACGTCACTAATAGAGGGTCGCTCGGTAGAACTCTAAATGACGAGAGGCAATGGACTTCTCCGCGTATGTTGAATGGGCCATCGCAGCAATCTGGCACCGCGCAGCAGATATCGACGCGAAATGTCCGATGATCGTTGATGCCATAAATTCCGCAGTGGATTGACTTGCATCTAGTCCGATAACGCCATGAGAGATCATTTCTGCCATGCAACTCCAAAATTCAAAAGTGCAGATCTTGCCCTTTGTTCAAGAAACTCGGAAAACCGAATAGACAGTTCAAATGATCTTGGAATTACCCTCGGTAATCCCCCCATGGTTTTACTTAGAGTCGAAGGGTTTTTTTCATCAGATTCCGGAAGAATGCTTCCGATCTTCAGGGCCGCGATGCCCCTGCTCAGGCAGAGCAAAGTGAGCAAACTTTGGTCGTGGCGGTGTTCGATGAATCCCGGCAGCTCAGGCAACCCGCAAATACCAGGATCGTCTGAGACGAGGCAGCGTCGAAAGCAAAGCTGCATCCATTCTTTCGCGAACTGTGTCGCTCTCGGGTCAGCCACCCAGAAAGAAAAAGAGGCTTGAATAGGGGTTGATTCGTGAATCTCTTTAGTATCCATATTCAATGCAACAAAAGCATCTCGCTTCGTCCAACACCGCATTGGGCCATGCCAAGGAATTTGAAGACCAGGCATTACCCATTGACCATGATCTCTCATCCAAGAAATCAAAGGAGCCAAATCGTGATCCAGCACTTTGTAGGGAAAGGATCGCCCAACGTCGCAATATAAAAGGACGCTGCCAGGGACCATTCTCCGCAGACTCTCGTAAATTATGAAAGGTTTCCAAGACCAAAATCCCGCACCTCGGTCGGCCAGATGAATTTCGTGTGCAAGCTTTTCAAATCCAGCTTTCTTTAGCTTCATAGGATTCCATGCCTGGTGGTGATGAATGCCTTGGGTGAGTGCTGCAGAATGGCCCAGAAACAATTGCCGATGCAGATAGCGACGTGTTCCAAATGTGACAAGCTCGGAGATCACGATTTTTTGATGACGACTTTCAAGCCAGTGTTTCCATGCGCCTTCGCTGCCTCACGTTAGTCGAAATGAGCGGACCCCGCAAAATTAGACGCCCGATTTATCACCAGGGAGTTCGTGCTGGCGGAGACCATGTCTCCATTAGCACCTTCATGGCGTCCCTGAAAATGAGTATTTTGCATAATGCCATTGCCCATCCCCAACAGGAGCAATGCATTAAAGTAATCCGTCCCGCCTCCATTCATTAACATTTGACCGATAACAGGAACTGCCGTGCATATGATAACGCTGGAAGCGAATCGAGTCTGCTGCGAGACCGTCCTGCGTGCAAAGTTGAGGAACTTGGTAAACAACCCCAAAATCCCAATCGTAGCCAGAAATGCGGCAGGCACGCCACAATTAACTGCCAATTGGAGAATGCTGTTATGGTAATTGCCGCTTAGTGCAAGGGCTTCCGCCACTTCTTGAATTTCGCCAGTATTTTGATCGCCTGCACGTTGAAGTACTTTATTGAGATCGGAAGCGCTGAATCCAAAGCCGGCTCCAATGAATGGCGAATCGGAAATCTTATCTATCGCCAGTTGGTTCATTTGAGCTCTGAATTCTGACTTCCAACCGGTTTCAGAACTCATCCCCTCCGTTACATTTAGAGTTCTCGAGTCTATAGGGACAACCGTGGAAAGTGAACGCTGGACAGTTGATGGCAACGCATCAAACCCCACAGCAATTGCCAAACATAGCAATACAAATCCTGCCAAACTGATAGGGAAAAGAGAGCTGACGCCTTTTTTAAAAGCAAACGCTGTCACGATAAAGCTAGCAATGACAAAGACCGGGCGACTTCTATGCGGCGTCAGTGCGGCAAGACCGACAAATACCAACAGCACGACGCTTCCCAATAAAAATGCAGTGAATGCATCGGATCTCCTTGTTTTTTGAAATGCAAAATAGGTAATGCATAATGCGGATAACAACCATGTTCCTCGCGAGTATAGCTGACTCAGCACTCCCAGCTCCGCTGAATCTTCCGCTTGGGCCAAATTGGTATAAAATGTGGTGATACCAACCGCGAGTCCGATTATTGAAAAGACTACAATCCACCGATAGTTTTGACGGATATCCCAGGGCTGGGCCGCAATCCTCGTGGCAACCCAAAAAGCAAGATATGCTAACACATATTTTACAGCTTCACCGCCGCCTCCAGATCCGCCCAGTTCAGTAGAACCCGGTCGCTCAACAAGAAAACGAACAATTACAATAACGCCGCTGAGAACAAGAGAAAGTGAAAACCAATCCCACGACAATGATTTTCGGCTAACTTTGAAGCAATCACCGAGGATGATCATAGCCAGCAAAAGACATACCCAAAGCATTGCTGGCGACATGCGCCAAATTATCGGGAGTGGGAGGCTAAAGTAAACAGCTGTAGAACCCAAAGTGAGCCCCACCCATTGACTTCGGAACGAGATTATCCAAAATAAAATCATCGGCACGAAGATGAATGCAAGGATTAAAATGGTGCTTTTCGATAAACCGCTGGGAATGGCTGCTCCTATAAAAATAGCAAGCACCAAGAATACAAAAGTAATTAGGACAAGATATAAACGGGCCATAGGTCGTCAGCAGATAGATCAGGGTATATGGGCGTCGATCTGTTCGACCGACCAAAGGGCTAGACGTTTATCCGTCGCACCTACATCAGTGCAATCTTCTATGATATAATCCAAGGGGGCCGGAAAATTAAATGGCGGCAACGTGAAATTGATCGGCCGCCACTGTCCGGTTGCAATATTGCGGTTCTCAAAGCAATCGGGAAAGTCCGTCGTGAGAAGATATCGACTTCGGGATCTTTTAATGTTTTGCAGAGCATTGATAATATCCGAGTTTGAAAGGTGAACCAGGCAATCACGGCAAAAGACACAGTCAACTTCAGGAAGAGGGTCAGTCACTAAGTCCAAACAAACAAAACGGATGCAACTGGATCCAAATTGTGAGATGTTATTGTCTATCAGGCTTTTCACAATGTCGCCTCCAACATAGGCAATGCCTCTTAATTGAATTCGCTGCATCCAGTTCCAATCTCCGCATGGAACATCCAAAAGGCTTGTCACTTGATATTTTTGCAAAAATGGAACCAGAGAAGCGACAACAACTTTTGTCTGTTCAAATTCCGACCCCGTTCCAGAACGGGATTCCGCCGATTTCCATGAATTCTTGTGGTAGATTTTCTCGAAAATGCTGTTTCGCTTTTTAAGGGAAAGCAGTGCTCCTTCGATCGCTTGAAGCAAAGAAACAATATTTGAAATGATTTTTCGTTTCATTTTGTATGGATTGATTTAGTAGCGGCACCTCATCAGTGGTATTGAATTAAAGGACCTAATGTGGCAATTCTGCTGGTGTAGATTCCCCGAACAATCCCAAAATGGAATACAGTTGAAGGTATCTCTTTGCAACGCTATCAAGCGAAAAGTAGCGCTGGACATGTTCCATGCCCTTCGATCCAATCTTTTGCCTGGTTGCAGGATCCGACAACAGTAACACTAGAGCATCTACAAAATGATCCACATTGATATTTTGCACTCTAAAGCCTTCTTTTGATGTTGGGATAATGTCACACGTAAGTCCGGGAAGGTCGTTCGCGACAATAGGCACACCGCAGGCCATTGCTTCTATTTGCACAGTACCAAAGCCTTCCTGGCGTGACGGAAAAATGAAAATATCAGCAGCTTTCATATAATTTGAAATGCGATCAGTGAAGCCAACATATTTAATGCAGTCGTGTCTGATTGCCGCGGCATTTCCCCCAATCTTGTCCGCATACGCTTGAATTGATCCTCCAATTTGCTTCATGTCTGTATAATCACCGACAAGTAAAAGATCGAAATCTTTGCCGCCTGCCCAGAGTCTGGCGCAAACCTGTAGCAAAACATCGATGCCTTTTACGTATCCTAGATAGCCACTATATAAAATAACGGGACGGGTCTCATGAAGAGCAAATTCACAACGCAGCCGCCGCTTTTCTTCAACGGTCGGAGGTCGATACTCGTTCAAATCAACCCCATTTGGTATAATATGCAAATGGCCATTATAACCCGCATTTTTGATTTCATCGGCAATTCCGCTCGTCATGGCAACAACTGCATCCAAACACATGTAGCTTGATGTGCAGAAATCACTCCATTTATACTTTTTGATCCCGTCTGGTGTATCCCACCCCTGCAAAGTCGTTTTCATCAGGCAGGGAATGCCAGTGGTGATTTTTAAAAATCTGCTGAGCAATAGATTCATATGCCCACCTCCATGGAAATGCAATATACGGGGAGAATTTCCAGAAAAACGCAATGCAAAAGCCACCCGGAATGCAGACAACAATTTTCGAACCGGCCCTCCAGAGTTCAGCCACATACTTTCAACAGAAAAACCGTCGTAGGATTCAACCGACTGACCGTTCGGAACTCGGTCAACAAGCCATTTGACGTCAACTCCATGTTCGCGCAGTTTGCACGCCAGCCTATATGCAGCGTGTGTCGCGCCAGTTGGCTTCGGAAAAAAACTGCCTGCAATAAACAGCACGACAGGTTGCTGCCCTGTTTGCAAATGTTGATTATTGTGAAATATATGGGATTTCATTATTGCGTTTTTGCAAACCGAGTGACTGCTTGTTTGTAAAGACTCTCATATTTACCCAAAATACTGTTCGGTTCACATTTGGCGAGAATATCTTTTTGTGTGACTGAGCAATCGAACTCAGGCCCTTCCGTCCTGGCAAGTGCATCAGCAAGCCCTTGAGCCATCTGTGCAGGTGACAGACCGTTGACGACAAAAACGCCTTTCATTGAGGCTAACAAGGAGGCACTTCCCTCCGCCTGTTCAGCCAAAACAACGGCGCAATTCGCCATAATCCCCTCTATGGGAACCATTCCAAAAGATTCTTCCAAGGAGGGGTGAAAAACAACGCGCGCATTCCAAACCTCATGGAGAACTTTGTGATGTGGAAGAACACCACAAAAATCAACGTTGTGGTGAAGATTGTGCCTTCTGGCCCAAATTTCCGCAATACCACCTTCTTCCGTACCCGGCCCGATAAGGCGGAGGCGTGACTTGTGTGGGTAGGAATTACATAGAATTGAAAACGCCTCAAGAGCATTCTTTTGGTTTTTTAATCGACAAAACGGACCTATGCAAACAATGCAATGTGGTCGTTTGCACGCAAATGTCTGCACCCCGGAAGGCAGCAAACAGCACTTTTCTGTCACGATGTTTGGAATTACGGCAGGCAAATTGCCGGATAAGAATCTCACCCACGGGGCAATATACGAAGAAACAACCGAGGAAACATGGGTTTTCCGGAGAACAAAAAGCGACATTGCAAAATGAGTCACGAAATTTATGCCCTGTAGTCGCAAGCACCTCAAACTGTGATCGTGAACAGTGACGACGGCAGGCAGAAGTTTTTGGATTGTTGCTGTCAAACCATATTCATAGGTCCAATGGGCATGGACGACTTCTGCAGACGATTCAGAAAGCGCTTGAATCATGAGCTTCGTCTCCTCTCGGTAGAAATCTCTTAGACGGTGCTTGCGTCGCGCCCTGACAACCCAGAGATTCAAGATATCGCCCTTCCATCGTGCGATTGGAACCGGAAGCGAATCAACACATGTTACAATATCTGTTTTCAACCCTCTAGCGAGTCGTGCTTCAATAATGGCGAGGACGGGATATCCCCCGTATCCACCTGTTGGAATAGCGATGTTCTCCTCACTGGCCGCTGGAAGAAACGAGGAGAGGGCCAATGGCTCAATCGGTGTTAAAAATGCGACTCGCATTAATATTTTACCCCTGTAGCAACAAGTCGCAGTGAGTATTGCTTTTTCAGCGAAGCACTTCTGTTAGGCGTTTTCATGCGTTATGCCCGACCAATGTTCAATGTTCTTCCCAAAGGGGAATAAATGGCATTGCCCTATGCATCAATGGGTCGCCCCAGCAACTGAAGCGCCATTTGAAATAATTCGCGATTGGCTTTGTAACTAAACATTAAATATAGAGGTGTAAACACCAATACAGCAACAATAAGCCGGAGAATACTTTCATCGAATTGAATAGACACAAAGTATGCCGGGACGACGCTGAAAAGAGCCAGCACAATAGGACGAAATGAGGCAGCAGAATATTCAGCCAAACCGGCCTGGCACAATGGCCGAACGAGGATCTTCCATCCGGGAACAAACAAAATCGCTTGAAGACAAAACAATGCCCAAGCCATTCCCAGTGCATCATATTGTGAGCCCAACCAAAGAAACGGAACCGCAACAAATATTATTGCAACGTTCCATTTGAGCGCCAGTTTTGCCCGCCCCATTCCCAATAATAAACTGCCCACAGGATTGCCAAGGGATCTCAGCATCCCCCACATCGCCAATATACGTAGAAGCGGCCCCGCCTTTTCCCACTTGCTCCCGAGCAACACGGTAACAAGATCCTGCGTGAAGACGGCCATTCCAACATAGAGTGGAGCGTTTACTGAAATAGTCATATTTACTGTCTTGAGATAAATGGACCGCACTCTGCCAACATCATGTTGAACTTGGGAAATAAGTGGGAAACCCACACGCGTAATAATCGGGTTTACCAAAAATTGTAACTGCAATACCAAGTTCCGGGAAATACTGTAAAAGCCAAGCTGCGTGGCTCCAAGGAGTCGACCACCAATGAGCAAGTCGAAAGTTATATTTAACTGATTTACAATGTTGTTGGCTACCAGCGAGAAACCAAACTCCATATATGGGCGAACGTCTGCCATGCGCATGCGCCTCATCGGTCTCCAGCCTTTTGCTACAAACAGCCAGGCTAATGATGTGACGCTCACGGCTGAAACAAGGTTTCCGAGCACAAGAGCGAACACTCCCCATCCGGCGAGGGCGGCAAATATGGCCGACAAAAACCCAAGCACGGCAGCCCACAACTCGATCAAGACAACGGGACGGAAGTTCAGTTCTTTCTCTGCTGTCATACGCACCTGCTGGCCCAGGGCATTCACAATGAAGATTGGGGCACATATTATCACTAACAGCGTCAAGCGAGGATCTCCAAAAAACCAGGAAATGCCCGGACTGAAAGCAACCACTGCCAGCGACAACGCGGTGCTCACTCCGACATTTAACCAAAAGAGACTCGATCTCACCTCCAGCGATACGTTTTTCCGCTGCACGAACGCGCTGTTGATACCCAGGTCGGAGAAAGTACCGACGAACCCGAGCACAACACTTACAATAGCCATCAAACCATAGTCTGTCGGCAGCAGCAAACGTGCCAATACCGAAACTTGTCCAATTTGAAGCAGTGCACGCGCAACGGTCGTGATCGCTGTCCAGCGGACAGCGGAAAATGTCTTGTGTTTCAGGCTCACGGTTTCCGTGCAGTCACGAAATACCCCGATGCTTCCATCGGCCAGCATTTATCCAACTTGTCTAGGTACGGCGCTGCGATCTGATTGAGATACCAGAAGGGCCTTAAAAGACTTTTGAGAATCCAGCGCAAAAACCGGCCCCCACGGATAAGTCGCAGGGTAAAATAGTTGATTTTCATCAGCCACATAGTGAAGAATCCAGCCTGCGCCTGAATTTTCACATCCACAAAGCCAGCTTTTTCAAAAATATACGATAACCCATACTGCGTGTAGCGATAATAGTCGAACGGTGCCTCGTGAATCTGCCATTGCCAAGGCACCTGTAATACCATCGTTCCCCCGGTTTTTAGGATGCGGAATGCTTCGCTGATCATGGTTTGTGGTTCACACAGATGTTCCATAACAGAGAGGGAAACAACTGTATCGGCCACCTCAGACTCTATGGGAATGGGTTTGTTCAAATCGGCGGCAATGTCTGAACTGGTAGAATAATAACTCCCGGACCAATCAACTGTGATGTATTTATCAACGTGTTTTAGAAAGAATTCTTTGTAGGGGGCATCACCTGCCCCGAGGTCATACATCACACCTTTGTAAAGCGGTGCATGCAATGCAAGAAAGCGATCCCCAATATCGTATATTAGCCAGTTGTAGCACTTACGATTTGAATGGTTTTTGCTAATCATTTTAGAATATTCAAAATATCTGTGGGTTGAAAAGGCTCCGCTCTGAATCGAATGGAGGAGATTAACCAGCTTGATGGGGCTGTGCACTCCCGAACCCCACACCGCTCGTCGGGCAGGCGTTCGGGGGGGGGGACAGCAATGAGGGCCTTAGGCCCATCGGCAGGAAGGGCTCGCGCTTCGCTGGCGAGCGTGCAAGGTTTTTCCGCGCATGTATGCGAATATTTTGTTCGAGATGGTTCTCGGGTTAGAGCAGGTGGAATGTGGACAAAAGCAAGATGAATGTCGAATGATGAAGTCTGCAGTTGTGGCATTTTTTATTCCTATAAGCCAATAGCCGTGTGCTTTATTTACACCTGAAGCTGATCGATGCCTCAATCACCCGTGCTTGTTCATCGTGTGTCATGCTTGTGAAAAAGGGAAGCCTAATCAAGCGATCACTAACATCTTCCGTAACCGGACAATCCCCTGATTTTCCTCCCCATTTTGCAGCGTATTCACTCAGATGCAAGGGGAGGTAGTGAAAAACGGCCTTAATCTCGTGTTGTTTTAGGTGCGCAATAAACGCTGCACGATCTTTTTCTGTGGGCATTATCATATAATACATATGGTAAGCCTGCTGGCAGTGTGCCGGGATTATCGGTCGCCGTATCCCGTTGGAATCTGCCCAATCCTCAAGACAGGTCGAATAGCGATCCCAGATTGTCTGCCGCTTGGACTGAATTTCCCGCCATTTTTCCAATTGGCCATAAAGAAATGCCGCGAGCACATCGCTCATGACATAGCTTGATCCCAGATCAACCCAGGAATATTTGTCCACCTCACCTCGAAAAAAGCGAGTTCGATTTGTGCCCTTCTCGCGAATGATTTCCGCCTGATCAATGTAGCGTTCGTCGTTCACGAGCAAAGCTCCGCCCTCACCACATGTGATATTCTTTGTTTCATGAAAACTTTGGGTCGCCAAATCGCCAAAGGTTCCCAGCCAACGACCTTTGTATTTGGCGAACAACCCGTGGGCATTATCCTCCACCACTGCGATTCGGTGCCGCCGGGCGATCTCCAACATCGGATCCATTTCACACCCGACCCCAGCGTAATGCACGGGCACAACGGCTTTCGTTCGAGGTGTGATCAGGAATTCAAACTTTGTTTCATCAAGATTCAGGGTGTCCGGACGCACATCGCAAAATACGGGACGTGCACCACGCAGGACGAAAGCATTTGCGGTAGAAACAAAGGTGAACGCTGGCACAATCACTTCGTCACCTTTTTGAATATCTAGCAGAAGCGCTGCCATTTCGAGTGCGTGCGTGCAGGAGGTAGTTACCAATGCGCGGCTGCAACCGATCTCCGATTCAAGCAACTGTTGGCACCTGCGAGAAAATGTCTGGTCGCCAGCGATCTGCCCTATTGCGATTGTCTCATGAATGTATGTAAGTTCTTGTCCAACCAGTGCCGAGCGATTGAATGGTATAGCCATAATAAGTGGGTCAGAAGCGCACTCGAAATTTTGCCAAAGGCAGCATATCCGCTCCAGATGTGTCTGCCGTAAGTTGCAAAACCTTCAACAATCCTTTGCCACAAACAACAACCGGCATGCCATCTTCGATAAAGATTACTTTTCCTGGAGTGCGATTTTCGATGACGACATCGGGCAGCTCCAGGCACAATCGAATACGGCAAACCTTACCACCGACAGATACTGCGGCACCTTTGTATGGATAGCCAACTCCATCGACAAAGCGTCTTATTCGCTCTGCATCCCATGACCAGTCAACAAGATAATCTTCCTCATCGCGCCATAGACTATACGACGCCATCGTTTCGTCTTGAGGCAATCCTTCAATACTGTTGTTTGAGATCATGACGGACAGGGTGCTAGCCAATCTTTCGTAGCATGGCGTAATCAACTGAATAGCTTCGCGAACTGTTAGCGGATAATTAACCCCTATGGCTTCCTGTGCGATGATCGGTCCGCGATCATATTCAGTTGATGCGAGAAGCGCGGTCACCCCTAATGTGGTTTCTTTGTTAACTAATGCACTTACCAAAGGGGCGAATCCGCGGTAGCGCGGCAGCAAGGAGTCGTGAAACACGATCAGCTGTTGCCCTGTTCTTATTGGAATAAGCCAGCGCCATGAAACGGCCAACAGATATCGCACTTTCGGCAGCGACTCAGGCGCCTGCTCTCGTTCAAAGGCGGGGATACCTGCTTCATGGGCTACCTGAAGAATGTCTTCACTTCCATCGTATAAAGTTGCGGCGTCTCGTGCCACTACGACAAAGGCTATGCGCCCGCTGCCGAGCTCAGCCAAAAGCTGCTTGATGACAGCCAGGCCTTTAGCTGTCATCAAATAGATGCCAAGCTTGTCTTTAGTTGTCATCACAAGTGTCCGAGGTCAAGTCCCTCAATATCCCGTGGATAAAATCAATCGACCCCAAGTCGCTCGAGTTGAATTCAGCAAGCAGTTCATACATAGGGGGAGTTTGTATACTGATGGAGGCTCAAAAGCAAGGCTCGTGGTAGGCTCAGCTCATTAAGAGTTGCACAGACAAATAGTTAACGGTGGCAGAATTGAGCTCCTTCGATATGAAAATCGCCTGCGAATTGACGGCTTCAGCTTGATCGATCAAATGGAGGCACTGGCAAGAGGGCACAATCCTGTGTACCAAACCATTACTTGAAGATTTCTTGATAATCCGCAATAAGCCTTTTCTCTGAAAAACGTTCCGCTATATTTTTCTTATTTGCTAAAGCTGTTTGTTGGTCAATGGGATTGATGTCAATACTATCAACATCGAATACTTTAACTCCTACTCCAGTGAATAGCGGCCACTGAGCGACATCTCTGCGCATAAACACTTTCTTTCCTAGCCCCAGCAAAGTGATGGTATTTCCCATCGCCTGTTGGCGTCGATGAGCGAATACTGCAATATCGATTTGCCCCAGCAGGTCAAGATACATCGGCAGGTGCATGTACTCCGTCAACGGTATAAAATTATTACTGAACAGTTCTTTCCCTTTTTCGACTATTTTCTTTATATACAGGTCGGTGCCGCCGTAAGACAGAGGACAATAGATCACCATGTTCGCGTCCTTGAATACAGCAAGCTTTTCAAGGATCTCCATGTGCTCATTTGTTGGGGCTGCAGAATTGCCAACCAGAACATTGATTGTCTTACCAGTTTTTGGCGGGACAGCCAACTCGGTGTAGATATTACTGGTATACAGCAGGCATTTATGGTGCAGGCCGCGCGTGCTATACCATTCTTGTGCCAAATGATAATCCCCTTTGACATAGGTAACAAGATGTCCAATACGCTTTATAACAAATGCGCGAGTAGCTTCGTATTTGTCAGACTCAGGAGTTTTAGCACGCATATTGTAGTGATATAGATCGCCGCCCCATATCAGCCAATAGCATTTGTTAAGCAGCCAGGGTTGGATCGCAAGCAACTTTACTATCCTTGGCACACAAAGGCTGTGGAGAATAATCTTCCTTGCAAAAATCATCTTCCATATCAGCGGAAATATCTGCATTTTTCGATTGCATAAATAAATGTTGGATTCGAGTTTAACTGGAAACATATTAATGTCTCCGATCAATACAAATGCATGTTCTTCAAATGCAAAGTGTGTTTTAACAAATTCAATATACGGCGATATGAATTTGTCTAGTGGACTAATATGTAGTATTTTACGCACTATTGCCGGGAGCTAATTGCTTGTGTGTTCCCGCAATCTATTATAGTCAGTTTTTTGAATACGAGCTGCGGGGGTCGGGTTAATCCTTGAATAATAGCGCGCGTGTTTGCAACATCTCGCCCTCGTCCAACGCTTTAGCGTTTGGATCACATCTAATTTCATCCGAGATGTTGAAATACACGATTATGTCCCACCCTCAGAATTTCAGAGAATTGGGGTTGACTGGACTGAATCTCCTTGGCCAGCCGTGACGGTCCAGGATGTCCTGCGGTTGCAAAAGCAGGGGGTCGGTAGGAGGTTTCCAGAGCGGAGTCATCAAGAACTATTATCCCATTTGTGGAAAGAAGCTTGCAGCACAGCTGCCAGTCGGAGGAAGCAACAGAGTAGTCGTGATTTCCATCGATATATATGCAATCCCATTGGCGGGAAGCTGCAAATTCACTCGCCTCTGGATCAGTGGAAAATGCACGGCAAAGACCGGGGCTGCGTAGTCCGAAATGGGAAAAATTGCTTTGGGTATCAGCAAAATAGTCGATGTCTGACCGATAATTGGAAACAGAATCGCCAGCAGGAAGGAATGGAGATATTCCTGCCACTTCACAGCGAAAGCCCAATCGCTTGGACATTAGCGAGACCAAACTCAGAGTTTGTCCTCGAAATACACCGATCTCTAGAAAACTCCCGGGACGGAACTCCCTGCAGAGCAGAAACCAAAGCACATGGAAAGCATCCTCTCCAAATCCCCTCCCTGTGTCCCGAAAATACTCCCTGTGGGAGCGATACTCCTTTTCAAGAGCAGTAAAGAAATACCGGACGCAACATTCATAAAATGTTGTGGGATCCGAAAGACTGCGAACCCATGTCGGTCGACTGAGGCCGTTCAGTCCCTGCGCATTCTCAGTATGCAAAATGCGCAACAGATCCAATCGACCAAGCAATCTGCGGCGAATGCAGCCTATATGGTTTTTAATTTTAGATATCATCGAATGGTGCTGACGTAGTTAAAAGGGAAGGGTGGGAGATGAAGATTGGTTGTTCGCTTCGCACTCGTTCTTCGTTCGACGTTCCTAGTTATAGTTGTGGCCTGAGCGTTGGAGGTATCTTTCCAAGGTTACACCCGCTTTTGCATTCTCCACAACGGCCTCAGGACAAGCGACGCTTACGTGATGTATACCCTGTAGCAAACTGACGGGCAAGCATTCTAGCCAGGGTTTTCGCGAGGAGAACGCCCAAGAAGATCCCGCAAGCATTGAGGGCGAGGTCGCCGACATCAGTCAAGGTGCTTGGCTGGCCGAAGAGGATTTGGGAGGCCTCGGAGGCAAGCGCGGTGGCCGCGCATAGGGCAACGACAAGTTTCCAGTCTACCAGAATCGTGAGGGCGAAGGACAACGCCATGAAAAAGAGGAGGTGAAGGAGGGGTTTCACCTGGTCACGCGCAGCGCGGAGGACGGAAGGGAGGGAAATGGATGAAGGCTCGGCGAAGGCCGAAGGGGTTGGATGGTGTGTTGATACATCGTCCTTTTTGCGTTCTGTTGGCGGATGAGGGGTTTGGATCGGTGGTTTGCCTGTGTTCATGACTGCCGGGGTGCCGACGAGGAAGGGTGCGAAGACGGGGTGTCTGATGGGTAGCGTCCAATCGCGGGTCAGGGCGTAGAGGGAAAGAACGAAGAGGATGGAGGCTGCGAGGCTGCGCAGTGGGGTCTGATGGGCGATCGTGTGGATGAGGGCGCAGGCCCAGGCGATCCATACGATCCACAGAAGGATGCCTGCTGGTAATCGCCACCAGCGGGAGTGGATGGGGAAAATGTTGAACTTCTCAACCACCAACTTGCCGGTTGTTGCGATGTTTTGGATTTGAATGACGCAGCGGCGGTCAGCGGCAGGTTGGATGATGAATTCACCGCTTTCTGATCGGTTGCCGTCAAGGAGGAAGAGGTAGAAATCACTCCCGGGGATGGGCTCGTTCGGCAAGAACCGAGCCCGTGCACGGAGCCAGCTTTGTGCTCCCGGGACAATATCAATCGCCTTGGCGGAGAAGCTGATATGGGCGCCGTCGGCGAATTTCGGAATCGTGAAGGTGATGTTGGCAACAGTTTTGGACGCGGCTGTGGCGGTGAAGGTGGCGGGAAAAGAAAGGGAGGAAGGCTGAAGCGTGAAGGTTGAAAGCGGAGAGGCGGTGTAGGAGCATTGCCAGTAGAGCCAGGTGGCGAAGAGAAGGACTACGAGAAGGCAGAGTGCAACCGCTGATTTTACGGATGAAGACTGGTCACTGGTCACTGGTCAGCCTCTGAAGGAGGAGGCGGGAGGACTGGCTAGTTTAGGAGGGGAAGTCGCACTCGAATGCGGTTTTATTTAGGTGCAACATTTGCACCGTTGATCAATTGCTCAAGATGGGTTGCCGTTCCCGCGTGTTGTGTCATGTCGATTTGCGGGCAGGGTTTTGATCTTTTTCAAAGGGGTGAGGTTCTCGTTGTCGCTTTTCCAGACGTGAGTTTCTTGCCTTACCAAACCCGCTCGGCATGCAGGGCAGCTACCGCTTTACCTTGGTGCGCTCATCGCATTCATTCTTTCTGATCACCCACTTATCATCAAGATGATTGATCTGAACCTTCCTCTCAGCGGCAAAGCGGGTCACGGCAGAGCGAACACCCGTCCAGCTCCAGTCGTCCCCGAAGAGAACTCCTTTGGGGCTCACCAGCTCGTAGTAGTCAAGCAGGTCCTGGTAAACGTCCTCCTCCTCGTGGCTGGCATCGACATAGATCATGTCTGCAAGAACTCCATGCATCATCAGCCAAAGAGCGGCAGACGAGGAGTGAAGCGGGAAAGGGACAATGAAATCCTGGAGCCCGGCATGGCACACGTTTGCGAGAAATGTAAAATACACCTGAGGAAAGCCCTGCTTGCACCTGAGGGAAAGAAACCGCTCTGGATCCGACTTGTCATTCCACATCTCGACAGCCCCAAGCCAGGTGTCCACACAAAGAACGATGCCCCCCCCCGACTCCCTGAGCGCGTTAGCCATCGTAATCGCTGATCCTCCCTTCCAAGTCCCAACCTCGATGATTAACCGGGGCCGAATCTCCTCGATCAACTTCCCAAAGGCCTTTGAATCGCTCCCCCATCCTTGCGTGTCAGGAGGAATCTCCTTAAAATCATAACCCTCGTAAATATTTTTGCCATGAAGAAGAAGCATCAAGTCTGCGGAATTGATGGCTTCGGCCAGAGTGCCCCCTCGCCGCTGGATTCCAGAGCGCCGACGCTTCACGACATACCCAAATCGACTCAGCAGCGAGATTCCAAGTTGCTTGATCATAAGTTTAAATGCACTGTTCCTGCCTATTGACACCTTGCGCCGTCTGAACTCTCTGACCCACCTCACAGGCCGAGACGAACCGTCGAATTCTTCCCGGACGCCAGAGCGAAAAGATGAACCGGTAGATGCTTGTCAGAAGTTTTTGCATGGGAAGAGCGCGACAATCAACGATTGCTCCTATTTGGGGCCTCTCTCAACCACGCCGGGCTGGCCTCCCAAGCAGGACGCTTGATGGGGATCGGACTTTCCAGAAAGATTTGCCCACTTTTCAGCAGCGGCCAACAAAAAAAACTCGTCGAGTGATAAACCATGGATTTTGGCGGTTTCAGCGAGCTGCGAGGCTAGTAATTCTGGAATTTCAAGCGAGATCATTGTCATGAGGAATGGAAGAGAAGGCGGAAGCGCCGGGGGCGGGATTTTGGATTTTGGATGATGGATGAGTTCTTTAGACAGGATTAACAGAATTTACAAAATTGACAGGAGGGAAGGGTAATTTGGAATGGCCGGCACCGGAAGTTAGTCGAGGGGGGCAGTGGGAAAGGAAGAGCGCCGGGGGCGGGATTTTGGATGATGGATTGCTTGGCCGCTGCGCGGCAATTCGAAATTCGAAATGGGCAATGCGAAATTGAGGAAGCGAAGATGGAAGGAATGAGAAGAAAAAGCGGAAAGCGGGAAATGAATTCAGCCGCAAGAGGGCACAAAAGGCTCAAA
>Ga0247840_10005073_pt1 | contig 20130 bp, 25 predicted proteins | sample LaCruzMarch2015__FD_192404 | JGI IMG/M metagenome (GOLD analysis project Ga0247840, IMG submission 192404) | Freshwater microbial communities from meromictic Lake La Cruz, Castile-La Mancha, Spain - LaCruzMarch2015_17m | ecosystem: Environmental > Aquatic > Freshwater > Lake | place: Spain... | reverse complement strand
GTTCCATTCTTCGCTTTGCTCATCACTCCACTCCTTTTCTCTCTATTTTTTGTATATTTCTTTGAGAAATGAGTGCATTGGATATTTATAGCGATGCACAAAATGTATTATACTCTCTACGAAAAATCAAAAATTTAAACTTGATTTAAACTTATTTTATATATTATTAAATAATTATTTTTTAATATAACATTTATGAAAAGTATATTTTTACTTGTTTTATGATTATTTTTAATAGTTAGTTGTTCTACTTGATGAGAAATACAAACATCAGTAATACAGGAAGGAAATCTAAATATAGTTCAACCAGATAGAAAAACTGATATTTATGGTAAAATATCTTCTATGGAGTGAAATGAAATAACATTATTGCAAGTTGATACATCAAAAGATCCAACTTTTAGTATGACCTCAGAAGAAAAACAAAAATATATGAGATCTTTAGATGAATCTGCTAGAACTACATTAAAAGAAGAAATAAATAATTCAACAATGTGAGAAGTTAAATTAACTATCCCAGTTTGAATACCTATGACTAAAAAAGAAACTTCTTGACCAGATTCTCCTACTATTGAGGCTAGTATTGCAGATTTAAAAGTATGACAATTTATTTCAATATGGTTAAATAATCAAGTAAATGATCAAAAAATTGCTGAATTTGTAAAAATTGCATTTACTCAATAATTTATAATTTAATTTAAAAAAATGACATTATCTGATGAAATAAAAACAAACAAGAAAAAAACATTTCAAAAAAAGTTTATTTTTATATTACTTTTTATATGTATTTCTTATTTTATTTATAGTTACTTTTTTCAAAAAGAAGTTAATAAAAAAGTAGTTGATACAAAGACTTTTAGTGTAAAAAAGTCTGATTTAAAAACATTTATAGAATCAGATTGAAATGTAATTATAAAAGATGAGTTTAATCTAGATTTTCAAATAGATTGAGTTATAAAAAACATTTATAAAAAAGAATGAGATTTTGTTGAAAAATTAGAATTAATTGCAGACTTAGATGATACATATTTAAGTATAAATATAGAAAAGGCACAACTAGCATTGAATACTGCAAAAACAAATTATGAAATAAAAAGTAGATGAACAAGTCAAGATGAGATTGATATTCAATCAAAACAAGTAGATGCAAATGTTGTATCAATTGATAGCTTAAAATCTATACTAGAAATTGATTTAAAAAATGCTTTAGAAAACGAAAAATTATTAAAAACTAGTTTAGAGAATACTAAAAAACAAAATGCAATTAACGTACTTAATGCAGAAAATAATTTAGAAATTGCTAAAATAGATTTAGAATCAAATAAAAATTCTTTAGAGTTAACAACTTCTCAAGAACAAGAAAAATATGAAAATACTTTAAATAAACTAGTTATGGAAGCATGACAGCTTATAAGTATTTATAAAAATAATTTGTTTGATATAGATTTGCTTTTATGAATTTCGGACATTAATAAAAGTCAAAATGATAGTTATGAATTGTACTTATGATCTAAAAATACAAGCTTAAAACAATTAGCTGAAAATAGTTACATAGAATCAAAGCTTGCTTTTGATAATTTTTATAAAGATTGGGAAAGTTCTAGACAATCTAATGATCTAGAAAAACTTGAAGAATATTCAGTTAAACTAAAAGAAGTTTGAAGTTTAATTAATAAAAGTATTAATAATACTATAGATGTATTAAAAAATTCTATATATTCCACAACATTTCTACAAACAACTATAGATAATTATATAATTGATTTTGAAAAAGCACTTTCAGATAATAAAAATTCTACTTCAACTTTTGCTTCTTTTATACTAAACAATCAAGAATCAATAACTACTTCAGATTTAAAAATAGATTCGACTAAAAATCAAGTTTTATCATATGAGCAAAAATTAAAAACAGCACAATTTAATTATGATAAAATAGCTATAGAGAATGATATTTCTTTATCTATAGCTACTCAGAAATTGGAACAAGCAGAAAATTTAGTAGAAAATACAAAAATAAAAAATGAATCTTTATTATCAAAAGAAAATTCAAGTCTAGATATTTCAAAAACAGTCTTAGATAGTAAAAAACAAATAGATTATTTAGAATTAGAACCGTATAGAGTAGCAATACTACTAGCCCAGAAAAATTTAGAAGAAGCTCAAAAGAAAAAACAAGACTCAATGCTTTATAGTCCATTATCTTGAAAAATTGTTGATATTTCATGAAAAGCTTTAGAAACAACAGGCTGATTAAAATCACCTTTTATAACTATTATAAATGATAAAACTATGTTTGTTGAATCTTTTGTTGAAGAATGAAGTATTACAAAAATAAAAAATTTTCAAGATGTAAACTTAACCTTTGATTCAATAGATTGACTTACTTTGACATGAACTGTAGTTTATATCAATGATAAAGCAAATATAGATTCAAATTGAGTTGTTACTTATGAAGTAAGAATATTGTTTGAGGTTGCTGATACAAGGGTAAAAGATTCTATGAGTACAACTATAGAATTTATAACAAAAGAGAAAAAAAATGTATTAGTTATTCCTGTTCAAGCAGTTAAAACTAGAAATAATAAACCTTCAGTTATGTTGGAAAATTGAGAATATAAAGAAGTTATTACATGATTTACTGATTGAAAAATGGTTGAAATAATTTCATGATTAGATGTTTGACAGAAATTAATTTATTAATAAATAATATTTATGAATGAGAAAATAATTGTAAAATTTGAAAATGTTAGAAAATCATATTATTTAACAGATTGAACAGAGATACCTGTTTTGAAATGAGTAAATCTAGAAATAAAACTTTGAGAATTTGTTTGTTTGATGTGAGAAAGTGGTAGTTGAAAATCAACACTTTTAAATATCATCTGATGTTTACATAGTTTATCAGACTGAAAGTATTTTTTTGGAGATGAAGATATCTCTCATTTAAAAGATGATGAAATGCTTTCATATATTAGGAATAAGAAAATGTGATTTATATTTCAACAATTTCATCTAATACCAAAATTAACAGCAATTGAAAATGTATTATTGCCATGCATGTATTTGAAAAAAACTAGAAGTGAAAAAATAAATATGGCTAAAACATTATTACAAAAAGTTGGATTATGAGAAAAATATAATAGCAAACCATGAGAATTATCAGGATGACAACAACAAAGAGTTTCTATAGCAAGATCACTAATAAATAATCCAGATATATTATTAGCAGATGAACCAACTTGAGCACTTGATAGTAATACAATGATAGAAATAATGAATTTAATAAAAGAACTAAAGCGAGAGTGAAAAACTATTATAATGGTAACACATACTCCTTTGGTAGCTAAATATTCGGATAGAATAATATTTTTAAAAGACTGAAAAGTAGAAAGTTGTGATTATAAATTAAAATTTAATGATTAAATAAAAATATGATTGATATATTAGAAATGGCTTTAAAATCACTTTATAATAATAAGTTAAGAAGTTTTTTAAGTTCTCTATGAATTATTATTTGAGTATCTACCATAGTTTTAGTTATAGGTATTTGAGTTTGAGCTCAAAAATCTATAGAAGAACAATATGCAAATTTAGCTGTTACTTCTATTTTAATCAATCCAACTTCATCAGCAACTCAAAAATCACAATTAAATGAAGATGATGTAATTGTTATAAAAGATAATTCAAATTTTGTTTCTACAGTTACTGCAATTTTACAATGAAAGATCTTGACAAAAAGTGATAATACGACATTATCAACTACAATTTTATGAGTAATGTGAGAATTTTTAGATATTTCAAAATTAAATATTGAATATTGAAATTATTTTACAGAAAGTGAATTAGATGCAAAAACAAAATATGCAGTGCTTTGAAATTGAGCATCTATTGATTTTTTTTGAAGTCCAGAAAAAGCAATATGAAAAACTATAAATATATGAAAAAAGAAAGTAGAAATAATTTGAGTATTTAAAAAATCAGGGACAGCTATATGACCAATAACTTATGATGATAGTATTTTTATAGCTTTTCCTATTTCTGAATCAATATTATGAGATAGTTGAACTACAAGAATTATTACTTTGGCAAATGATATAGATAGTATTTCAAGTGCTATAATTGAATTATGAGAAATACTTAGAACAGAACATGATTTAAGAACAACAGATGTAGATGATTTCAGAATAGTCGATCAATGATCAAAAGTTACTGCGGCACAAGATTCAGCGAGAACTATGACTCTACTTTTAACATGAGTAGCTATAATAGTTTTAGTAGTATCGTGAATTTGAATAATGAATGTGATGTTTGCTTGAGTTGCTGAAAGGACAAAAGAAATATGAATACTAAAATCCATATGAATAAAGACAAATGATATACTTCATATGTTCTTACTTGAATCAGTTATATTAAGCGTTTCTTGATGAATTTTATGAATTATTTTATGAGATTTGATAATACCTTTAATAAATTATTTCGATTTTATAGATGTTTTAGCTACAATGACTTGAAGAATATGAGCCTTTTGTTTTGCTGTATTTGTATGAATATTCTTTTGATATTACCCAGCATACAAAGCAAGTAAATTAGATCCAGTTGATGCACTAAGAAGTTAAAGATTATATTTTTAAAAAGATGCCTAAATTTACAACTACTGTGAGCGATTACTATTAATAGTATTGACAAATATTAACTATTGTGTTATACTACTATAAATTTATTATAGATTTATAACTAATAAAAAAATATGGAGAATTTTAAAATATTAAGTGATCCAAGTCAAAAACTTGAAAGTGTTTATGAAAAATTATTAAAAGAAAAAGAGGGTGTTAAATATAAGATTGCTAAAATTATCGACTGAAATATAGATGAACAGATTTCTAAACAAGAAGAAGAGGCTCGTGTTTTACTTTCAGACATAGTAATTGCTCGTTATACATCTATACAGATAGAGAATATAATAAGAAATATTAGAGATCTAATGAGAAATAATCCAAATAATATTTCTATCACAGAACAAGATATTTCTGATGCATTATTATTACATAAAGTAAAAAGATCTATTTTTTTACTAAGAAGAATAGAATGATCTAATATTATAATGAATCTTAGGGATTTTGATGGTGTTAATGAATTTAAAACAGAACAAATTGAAGATGAATTATTGAAATTATGATATGTAAATGCAGAGGATATTTCAGAAGCAAAAAATCAAAAAATAATATCATATGTAAAATGTTTATTTGAATTTTTAGAAGGTAAATGCTGAAACATAACACAAGAACTTAATAAAGATATTATAATAATTTTAAGAAGAATAATCGCTAATTATTCAGAATTAGTTTCATATGATGAAGATAATTTTAAAAATGCAGAACAAATAAGAAGAGATAAATATAAAGCATTTGAAAGTCCATCACAAACTTGAATGAAAGTATCTTCCTAGGTTCAAAAAGCAAGTGCAATTTTAAAAATCAATTGATAAATAAATAAAAATAGTTTTAGTCAAGATATTTTACTAATTCTGCTTGAAAAACTTCATTAGGAGTTTTAAAGTTCAAACAAGACAGAGGTCTATTATTAATCCAATCTTCAACAATTTGTATTTGTTTTTCAGTAATATTGTTAAAATCGGTTCATTTAGGGAAAAATCTCCTAATAAATCAGTTCATTCTTTCAACAGTTCACTTTTCCTAAGAAGAATAAGGATGTGTAAAATATACATTTATACCTAATTCTTCTTTTGTTTTTTCCCAAGCAGTAAACTCAGAACCATTATCTAAGGTGCTTGTTTTTCTTAATTTTTTAGGTATTTTAGACAAAATATCTATCATTGCATTAGTCGTATTTATAGCTGTTTTTTGACTTAATTTTCTTATTCTTGTTAGTCTTGAATATCTTTCTACACTTACATGTAATCAAGATCAAGTTCATCTCTTTCATTCTTCAACATATTATTTCAGGAGAGTATCACTTTTTTATACTTTCTATTACATAGAAAAAGTCAGCTCATTTTAGTATTGGTCTTTGTTTTCATGCTTCTTTTTTTCTTTTGTTATATTTAATATTAGCCCTATCTGGTAAATAATGATAGTTATTTTTATCTTCTTTTGCTTCTTTATTTCAATTTAGACTAATATTTAGTAAACTACTACTTCTTTTTATTTCTCTTCATATACTACTTGGATGTCTATTTACTTTTTTAGCTATTTTTTGCTTACTTAATCACTCCTGTAGTCATAAATATATTATTTCTCTTTCTTTTTCTCAAAAATGTTTATAATTTCTCATAAGGTGTTAGTTAGGTAGTATTTTGCTTTAATATCATAACTAACTCCTTTTTTTGTTCAAATTATTTTTTAATTGCACTTCCTAGTTGATTATAGCCTACGTAATACACATACAATTGTATTGACAAATAATAAAAAGTGTATATAGTACCTGTGTTCAAAAAGTAAGTGCAATTTTAATAATCAATTAATAAATAACTATAAAAATGGAAAGGTTTAAAATTTTAGATAATTCAGGAAGGTGTCTTAAAAATACTTATTGAAGATTGAGAAGGGATATGGAGAATGTTCAAAATAGAGTTAATAAAGCTCTTGAAGGGAATATTCCTACTTCTAATGAACAAGAGTTTTGTTTATTATTTTCAGAGATAGAATCTCTTTATATGGAATGGGCACAAGTTTTAGCAAGTATTGAAAGCATTAAGAATAACTCTGATTTTGACTCTATTCCTATTTATATAAGAGACAATCTTATTTCCGATGCACTAACTTTATATAGATTAAATAAATTAAATGAAAGTATTGCTTTATTGGAAAAGATAGAGGGATTTGATCCAGACACAGATTTAATTAAATTTGAAAATCAATCAATAACCGATGAAGATGAAGCTAAATTATTAAAATTATGAATGGTTGGTCAAGGAAGTATTGATGCTGCAAAAAATCAGAAGGTAATTAGAGTAGTAGAGTATCTATTTGATTGTTTGGCTGGAGGTTATGAGAATATATCATCTGATGATTGTGAAAGATATAAAAATATTTTAAGAAAAATACTTTTTAATTATTGAAAGTTAGTTTCATATAGTGATGAAGACTATGCTAATGCAGAAAAAAATAGAAGAAAGAACTATTGAGAATTATTAGGCGTTATTACAAGTGGAGAAAATGTGAAATAAGTAAAAATTAATTTAGAAAATTGCTAATAATAAAAAGGTAATTATAATGTGAACACTTAGTTTTTAAGTAAACAAAAAAAATGATAAATTATGGAAAACAATTCTTCTTTTTCTTTTTTATTTTCTTTTCATAAGAAGAGTTGTTTTTTGTTTTGAAAAATTTCAAATATAAAATATAGTTCTTCTAAATAAGAAGAGCTTTTTTTATACATTAAGTTTATATAATATATCATAAAAATAAATTATGGAAAATGATAAAAAATGGATAGAAAGTGTTAAATCAAAAATAAATGATATGAATCTATCAGAAAATGAAAGATCTTATTATAAAAGAATATTAAGGGTTTATAATATGGAAAATCTTTCAGCACAAGAATGACACCCTATTAATATGATTATTAATAAAATAATAAATGCCGATTATTATAATTGATTTTATCATGTAAAAATTCCAGAAGTAGTATGAGAATGGGAAACTTTTGATTTATTCAATTTTCCTGAAGACCATGTGGCTAGAAGACCAAGTGATAGTTATTTTCTTAATAAATCTGAAGATAGAAAAAATAGTATGTTGCTTAGACCTCATACCTCAGTTATGTGGTATCATTATTTATTAAAATGAGAATGAAAACTTAAATTGGAAAATGAATCAGATATAAAGGCTTTATCTTGGTGAAAAGTATATAGAGTTGATGAACTTGATAAGACACACCACGAATGTTTTCATCAAATAGATGGCTTAAGAATTACGAGAAAAGATAAAGAAATAATAAATCAAGATACATTAAAAGAAGTATTATCAAACACAATTAAAGCGATATTTTGAGATATAGAATTTAGATTTAATGAAGATAATTTTCCATATACAACAGATAGCTTGGAAGTAGAAGTAATGTATAATGGTAAATGGTTAGAGGTATTAGGTGCTGGAGTTGTTCATCCTAATGTTTTAGAAAAATTGTGATTAAATTCAGAAGAATATAATGGTTGGGCCTTTTGATTTGGAATAGAAAGATTGGCTATGGCATTGAAACAAGTTTCTGATATAAGAATCTTTTGGAGTAATGATACAAGAATAAAAAAACAGTGGTGAAATCTTAATCCATACAAAGAAGTAAGTAATTATCCACCAGTTTATAAAGATATTTCATTTATTACATCAAAAAATACTTTCGTTTTGGATTTAGAAGAACAGAAAAAATCATGAGAGTTAGAATTAACTAGAAATACAGAATCAGATTTGTTTGCATTAACTGGAATTATTAGAGACTCAGCATGTGATCTAATAGAAGAAGTAAAAATTATAGATATTTATGAAAACGATAAAAAGTTTTGAGAAAATAATAAATCTATAACTATAAAAATAGTATTTAGATCAATAGAAAGAACTTTGACAGATGAAGAAATTAATAAAATATACTTTGAAATAAGGTGAAAAATGGAAAAAGATTTGTTATATGAATTAAGATAATTAATAAATATTTTAAAAAACTATAACAAAATAGTCTCCTAATATTTTCTTTTAAATAAGCCATTAATCAAATATTTACAAAAAATCATTGACTTTTTTGTATAAAAAGTGATACTAATTAGGTCCCTAAAACTTAATTTTTTTTAAACATGTATATAGAACAAAAATTATCGTGAGAATTTTTAGCTAAAAAGTCATTTTGAAAAAAGTTTTTAGTAAGAATAGATTCATATTGAATAACTAAAGAAATAATAGAAACTCTTACTAGAAAAGAATGTAATTTTATCTTTGATTCAGAAAATTTTAAAGATTTTTTGAGAGAAGTATATAATGAGGAATTATTAAAAGAAATATTATTTAAATCAATATATTTAAATAATAATATAGAAGTATTAGATCTATTAGAGATATCGAATCCAAAAATAGATTTTTCAAAAGAATCAAATAATCCTACAAATAAAAAAATATTATATGAACAATGAACTTTTTTTAAATTATGGATAAAAAAATCATTTCCTATTTTATTTATCTTTAATTCAAATAACATAGAATGAAGTAAAATACCACAAGAAGAAGTAGAAAAAATTATTAACAATAAAAAATATAGATATAAAATAAAGAATGAAATACAAGAAGTTATCAATTCTACAAATGCATGGAATTATTTAAATGAAAAATTTATATTTAATGAGGCTAATATAAAAAAGATTTATCATATTTTGACAAAAGATTTATTACAAGAGACATGAGTAACTTATCCTAGATGATATAAAAAAATTATTAATGTAGTTTGAAACAATGAAACAACTAAGCCAGAAAATGTAGTAGCTGAAATTCAAGCACTATTAGAAATTGTTAAAAAAAGAAAAAAAGAGATCTTTGCTTTAAAATTAGCATTTGATTTTCATTTAAAATATGAACAAATTCATCCATTTGAAAATTGAAATGGGAGAACTTGAAGATTTTTTATGAATAAGATCTTGATTCAGTATTGATTTTTACCAATGATTGTGTTTAAAGAAAATAGTAAATGATATTCTAGTTCTATAAACTCGTGTAATACTTGAAATAAGAAAAAGTATTATAAATTTATGATTGAACAGTATAAAAAAACTCTTGATAAATGCTATGATTTTAAAATTTAATTATTAATATAATCCTATGAAAAAATTATTAAATATTATATTTTATATAGTTCCTTTTTTCTCATTAATAGTGATTTTTAATCCTGAAGTTTATATATACTTTTGAAAAACAGCTTTCTATCTGTTAATTATGATAATGTTTTCAAGACCACTAAAAGATATTTTTCCAAAAAAATTATCACGGTTAAGATATATAATATGAAAAAGGAAAGAATTATGAATAATTATATGAGTATTTGCAATTACTCATTTTATTGGATATTTATTGAATTCTTGATCATCAATAAGTTTAATTTTAAATCCTGATATATGGAATTTTGGTAGTTATTTAGCTTGGTGATTTTTAGCATTAATTATATCAATTCCTTTGTTATTTACTTCAAATAAGTTTAGTATGATAAAACTTTGAAGAAATTGGAAAAGATTGCAATATCTAGCCTATTTAATGTTTATATTTGTTATTATTCATGTTATACTAATAAAACAAGAAGATGTTGTTTTGTATATGATTTTATTATGTTCATATGTTTTTGTATTGTTTTTTTCATCTTATATAAAAAAGAAAAGATCTAAAAAAATATAAATTCTTAAAAATCTCTTAAGAAAAGGCATTATAATTTATAAATAATTTATTATTAACAAATATATATATGAAATATACAAATAAAATCTTAGCCTGAATTATGTTATCTTGAATGCTTGTAAGTTGTACAAATAAAGCAGTAGAAGTATCTGATTGATCAAATGAACAAACTTGAATTCAAAGTAATGATAATACATGAATAAATTCTACACAAGATGTAGAAGCAAAAAAATTAAGTATTAATGAAAAGTGTATTTGATGCGGTCATTGTGTAAGATCAGCACCAAATAATATTTCTATGTCATGACATAAAGCTATTGTAATTAGTCAAGAAAATATTTGAAGTTTGGATGTATCAAATGCTATAAATGTATGTCCTGTGGACGCAATAGAAGTATGATAAAAAATATTGACTTATAATAAAAAGCCATTAAAATATATATAGATAATTATAAAAAAATTCTTCCTATAAATGAAGAATTTTTTTGAATAATATTTAACTTAAAATATAATGAATAATGAGTTATTAGACATTTTTGTAAGTCATAATTTAAATCCTACTCAAAGGAATATAGGTGAATCGGATTTAATTCAACGTTTTAAAGATAGAGTAATAAAGTTTATAGATATTGATAGACAAGATTTAGAAAAATATATACTTGTCATGAATATTCTTGCCAACAAAATGATTTACATAGATTTAGAAGCACATAATTTAAAATTAAAATTTGATAATAAAAATATAAAATTTGTAAAAGTTTTTTTTGTGTGAAATTTGGAGTATAATTGATTATGATATCTTATAGATAACAAAAAACCATATTATGTGTATGAAGCAGATTATGTTTGATGAAAAAAATTAGCAGATTTGGTATATTCATATATTAGTTATATATGTGAAATGACTAGTATATTTAAATTAATTTGAGAAGAAGCAAAAAATATATTATATGGAGAAGGAATATCAATAGAACACAAATATATTTCAATCATTAACGAAAGAGGTGAAAAAGTAGTTGATCAGATTCATCCAATGAATATAAAATATAAGTGAATAACTGTATTAAATTGATCAAATGTATTAGAATTAATAGTTACAGATATTGGTGCATCAATAAAGAAAATGAATATTAGTTTTTTAGATATGACATTAAAGAAAGCTAGTTAAATTAAGAATAATACTAATCAAAATAAATATGGATAATGTAATTAAAGTAGATGACTTAAAAAAAGTTTTTAGACAAGAAATAAAAAAACAAGGTTTTATTCCTAGAATAAAATCTATTTTTAAGTGAGAATATAGAGAAATAGATGCAGTAACAAACGTAAGTTTTGAGGTAAAGCCGTGAGAAAAAGTAGCTTTTTTATGACCAAATTGAGCAGGAAAATCAACTACAATAAAAATGTTAACTTGAATATTAAAAGAAACTTCGTGAAGTATAAATGTACTATGATTTAATCCAAGCGATGATAGAGAAAAACTTGTTTATAAAATCTGAGCAGTTTTTGGTCAAACTTCCAGGCTTTGGTATCATTTGAGTGCATATGATACTTTTACACTTTTTTGAAAACTTTTTGATATACCAGAAGATAAATTAAAGATAAGGTTAGAATATTTAATAAAAGAATTTGAAATAGAAAAATTTATGCATTCTCCAGTGAGAAAATTATCTCTATGACAAAGAATGAGATGTGAAGTCGTTGCCAGTTTAATACACAATCCTGAAATAATTTTTTTAGATGAACCTACAATAGGTCTTGATATGATTGCAAAACAGAAGCTTAGAAATGTTATAAATAAAATTAATTTAGAAGAAAAAACTACTATTTTTCTGACTTCACATGATATATGAGATATAGAAGAAATTTGTGATAGAGTCATAATTATTAATTATTGAAAAGTAATTTATGACTGAGAATTAAAAAAATTAAAATCAGAACATATCAAGACAAAGATTTTAAAAATAAAATTTGAAAAAGAAATAAACAATTTTTCTTTTCCTGATTTTGTAAAAATTATAAAAAATAATTGAAATTATTTAGAACTAGAAATACCAAATAATAAAGAAAACTTAAAAGAATTATTTGATATACTAAATAGTGATTATCCGTATGAAGATATAACTATTACAGAGCCAAGTATGGAAGATATAATAAAAACATTTTATTAATGACTAGTAACCCATCCTTGAATTCCTTCCCTTATGTCTAAGGGAAGGAGGCTACATGCAATTTAATACCACCATGAAAAAAATACTCTCAATTTTATATACTTCTTACAAAAATTATACAGCATATATTCCAGATATAATTTGAACTAATATAGTTCTTATTTTAAGAATTATAACTATCTGAGTTTTATATTGATATCTGTATGATAATTTTTGAGTAAATAATAAAATAGCAGGTTTAACTATAGAACAGGTAACATATGCTGTAATTATTGCACAAGTAATTTCTACTTCGAAACCTGCAATAACTGGAGAAATAGAATATGATGTAAAATCATGAAAAATAGCAGGATATTTACTTAATCCATTAAATTATATTTATTTTAAATTTTTAGAATTTTTTCCTATTTTTATACACAATGTAATTATTGGTCTAAGTATATGACTTATACTTTGATTTATTATATTATGAGTTTTCCCTCTAAGTATATGATGAATTATATGAGGACTTATTTTATTAATCTGATCAATGTTCACAGTATTTTTTGGATATATGATTATATGAATATTGTCATTTTATACCGAGAGTAATGAACCATTTAGATTTATATATGCAAAATTAGATATGTTTTTATGATGAAATCTTATTCCTATACCATTTTTACCTGGAATACTTCAAACTATAGCTTTTGCTTCACCGTTTGCATATTTTTGATATACTACTTGACTTGTATTTACCAATTTTGAAATATTTACATTTTTTAAATATTTATGAATACAAATGATTTGGATTTTTATAAATTTAGGGATATGTATAGTTTTGTATAATCATGCAAAAAATAAATTAACAATTAATTGAGGATAGTATGAGAATAATATTAGAATACTGGAAACTGAATTTTTTATCAATAATTGAATATAAAATATCATTTATTATTCAAGTTTTTGCTATGATTTTAAATGATATTGCTTTTGTATGAGTATGGTATATGTTTTTTGCCAAATTTGGAGAAATATGAGGAATGAATTTTTGAGAATTTGCAGTTCTTTTGAGTATTGTAGTATTAGTTTTTGCAATACTTCATATATTTTTTTGAGGTTATTTAAATCTTTCTACTATTATTGAACAGGGAAAACTAGATAATCATTTATTATTACCAAAAAGTATTTTAGTTAGAATATTATCAAATAATATGATGGTTTCAGCATTTTGAGATTTAGTATTTGCTTTTATGATTTTATATTTTGTTCCTGATTTAAGTATTATATTAGTTTTAAAAATTATTATTTTATCATTTCTTTGAGCTTTAACTTTTTTATGATTCTTGCTTATTTTTATTTCTTTTTGATTTTTTGTATGAAGTAGTAAAAATTTGGTTAAGTGAGTTTTTGAATCTATTCTTTGACCAAGTCATTATCCTCCATGAATATTTGAAGGAACAATTTTGAAATACATATTTATGACTATTATACCAGTGTTTTATGTAATATTTTTACCATATAACTTAACAATAAATTTTACATTTATTTGATTTTTAGAATTACTTTTATCAACTTCTGTTTTCTTATTTTTATGAATTTTAACTTTTTATAAATGATTAAAGAGATACGAAAGTGGAAATATGTTGAATACGAATATATAAAAAATTGAATATAATATTGTATAATTATTTAAATATTATTTTTATCTCATAATTAAATTTCTATGATAAAAATCACAGATAAAAATTATTCAGATGTTATTGAACAAGACATTATTTCAGATATTCATTTTTATTGAATAAATTTTTCACTATATGATTTTTGAGTAAAAAAATTCAATGATTGTATATTTGAAAAGTGTAATTTATCAAATATACCTTTAAGAAGCACTACATTTAATAATGTAGAATTTGTTAATTCAAAAATTATGTGATTAAAATTTGTTGATATAAATAGTGTATTATCAAATTTTAGTTTTTCTGATTGTAATATTTTACTTTCATCTTTTTATTGATCAAATTTAAAAAATACAAAATTCAATGATTGTGAAGTAAAAGAATGTGATTTCACAAATGCCAATTTAGAAAATGCTATTTTTGCATATTGTGATTTAGAAAAATCAATTATTTTTAACACAAATTTGAAAAATACAAATTTTATTTGAAGCTATAATTTTTCTATAGATCCAACTAAAAATAAACTATCAAAAACAAAATTTTCAAGAGATAATGCTATTTGATTGTTGAGTTATTTGGATATTGTTATTGAGTAAGAGACCTCTCTTAATAATTCAAAACACCTCTCACTTGTCCACAGGATGACCTAAAGGCCTAATTCTCTCCCCTTGACAGGGGAAAGAGGCCCTTGGAGCCCTTTTCTCCTGATAAGGAGAGAAGATTCAGATGAGAGGTAAATAAACTATTGACAATATAACATTTATATTTATTATATATGCTAATTACAAAATAATACAATAATAATGAGTTTATTATCATCTAGAGATAGAGTTTTAGGGTTCACAACAGATCAAGAATCAGAACTTCAATTATTAATGCTTGAGATTGAAACATTTGCACCAGAAGTTTTATGAATGCAAGGTTTTCAAATTTATGATTGAATTTCAGAAGTAAAAAGAGCAGGGTGGCTTAGACCAGAAGTTTGAATTCCATATATTTTTGCAGAAAGCGTTTTAGAACACAGTATGAATGTAAAAAATGCAGCTGAAGCTGTTATTAAAGGTACTCCAGAAATGATTGAAGTACCTGAAAATTTCCCTCTTATGTGAAAAGTTCATGATATGCCAGAGTGACATGGAATTTTACCAGATATTACTCCATTATGCAATTATACAAAAGCACAAAAAGATGTTTTAGAAAAATATGCTATTTTGTATTTAGAGCAAGTTCTTTGAGAAAAGTGAAAAAAGGAAACACAATTACTTAGAGAATTTGTTGAACAAAAGACACATGACTCAAAGATTATGTTTTATCTAGATAAAATAGATACATGAGTTAAATGATTAGATTATGAAAAATTGGGTTACAAAAAACAAATATCACCATTTCATCAAAATGCTTTGAAATATATATCTGAAAGTGCTTATTTTACAAATATATACAATATACTTTTAGAAAGAGAGTTTAAAAATATGCCAGCTCATTTTCAATATTTTATGTTACTTGAAATGGCTGGAGATTATGATAAATGGAGATATGCGATGAGTAGTATTCAGAATTAAATACTTTCTCATGATTTTCAGAATTTTATTCATATTAAGATTTTGATAAGAAGTGCTAAAACTACAAATATTGATGCTATTTGATATCAAGTAAAGCCATTAAGTATTATTGGCTCAACTCTTATAAATTCAATTATAAATCTATACCAAAAATAAAATAATAAAAATAAGTCAAATAATAATCATTGTCTTATTTTTTTATTTCTTAAAAATAGGTATCAAAAGAATAATAAAATTAGAAAAATTATTTCATATATTTGAGTTGGATGTCTTAGAATACCATCTCAAAAATCAACTCACCACGGTAAATATGTAGCTTGTCAAAAACAACATCACTCAAGAAAACATCAGATCCTTCATATAGCTATTCAAACAATAATACCAGGAACCAAAGTATTTCAAAATCTTGATTTTATTCATAAATATTTTTTTGTAGCAATTACTGCTAATGTTCATCAAATAAGTCATCCAGTAATAGTTCTACCTGATAATATTGCTTCAATACTTCATGATTGTATAATTTCACTAGAATATGATAACCAAATAGGTATTTTAGCTCATAATACTCAACCAATTATTCATGCAAATACTACATAAATCATATTTTCATCAGATTTACTTTCTTTATTTCATAAAAAAAATGTAATGATTACTCATAACACCAATCATAAAAGTACAAAAGTTCAATAAGTCGGAATATTTATTCAAGCTACTTGAAAATATGGTAAAATTCACCATGGAGTAGAATTAATTGAAGTTCATATATGATGTAAATCTATCATTTTGTATAAAATTTAGGAAAAAACATTCAAACTTTATTCTTGTAATCAGTATAATTTATAAAATTTTTTATTAATAGTTTCTCTTCTTGTCTAGCTCTATAAATCATCATCGGTAAAAAAACAAAAGTTCATAAAATAATGACTAACCAATTAGAATAAATAAGTGCTACTCAATAATTAATCCAAATTAGAGATGCATATAGTGGATGTCTAACTATTTTATATGGTCAAGTATTAATAAAACTATGATCATTATATATTTTTATATTATCTGACCAATTTGTTGATAAATAAAACCTTCATAAAATATTAAAGTATGTTGAAAATACAACAATTATTAATCAAAATATTATTGATATGGTTTGAATATTTGGAATAATAATTGTTCATATTTGAAATCTCAAAACCAAGTATACAACAACAAAAAAAATAACCATTCTTCAAGTTGCGACCTTACTTTTTAGTTTATCCTTATAATAAATATAATTATGAAACAAATTTTTCAAATTAATAACTTTTTTCTTAATTTAAAAAGTTTAAGGGGTATTAATATTGTTGAAATAATTAATATAGTAGTTATTAATGAAATGAAAAAAACATTATTTAATCAAGGAATATTATAATAGCCATAACTTATTATTAAACTTAAGTAAATTCATAACAATAATATTAATATAGGATTAAAAATCATTGTTAATATTAGATGTTTCCAACAGTTCTTTTTTTGAATTGATTTTAGTTCAGGTGTAATTTCTGTTTCCATTGTACATAAAATTAAATTTTAAAAATCCACTACTTTGAAATAATATGTGTATATGCATCAACTTAATAACTGTTTTTAGTATTAATCCATTATCAAACTCATGGATACTTTATAAACATATAAGTATGTGTATCAATTTATAAAAAAAATTATGAAAAAAACTAGCAATATAATAAAATGGATGCTTAGTTAATATAAAAGCGCATGCACTATAAAATATTATGGGTACAATAAAAGGACTTAACCAAATAATTAAAATATAGAAAAAGCATTTTTTGGGTATTAGTCATTTTATTCTTACTATAAATAGTTTTACCATGAAAATTATTGTCAAAATAACAACAATTATTAATCAAATCAGGGATATATAATGTGTTATTACAATATCATAACCTCTATCTATAAAAAGGCTTGGAAAGAAATCTGGTAATAAACTTATAAAAGAATTTGAAGCAAGCCAATAGTAAGATATAGTTATTGGATTCAAAAGAATAGAATAAATAGCACACCTTTTACAATTCTTAGTTTGAATCAAATGTTGTTCTGGATTAATTTCTATTTCCATGATATATAAAATTAAAAATTAAAAATTAAAATTATTTTTTATTTTCCTCTATAAAACATATTATAAGTAGAAAAAGGTATTTTTTTCAGCCCTGGAGTTATTATATGAACACAGTCTTTTTGTACTGATTTTATATCAAAATTATATATATCTATAAATGATTTAATACTTATTCTAAAAAAATTATTATTTATATAATCAGATTGTTTTTGTTTTGATATTAAAATAAGTTTTGGTTCAAGAATTTGTGTTAATCATTGCCAAGGATTATAGACTCATTTACAACAATCTCAATTTTTGTAGTACTACTTGATTCATTTTTTTGTGTTATAATTTCCTTTTCAGAAAAAAGCTACAGGTTGAAAATTTATTCAACGAATATAATCTTTTTTTAGTCAGAAATCTACAATACTTCAAATTTCATCATCATTTATTGTATTTTGTTTGTGTTTCACATATTATTCATGATTTACATTAAATAGATATATTTAAAAAATATAAAAAACAAGAATGAAAGTAACTAATTAATATATATAAAATTCATTTTTGCAATTATAATTAATTTATATATTATACTTTTATATATTATATTTTATAATATATTTTAATACAAAGATAGCAAATATGAAAATTACATTAGATCAATTGAGAGATTTACAAAAAGTTCCAAATAAATCAAAAGTTAAATTTAGTTGAGACTTTGAAAATGAAATAGAAAAACTTATGAAAATGATTGAAAAATCTATTAATAAGGAAATAGCACCAAAATATAGAATTGAATATTGTAACTACTGAAAAAATAATCTAAAAATTAAAATAAATGATAATGATAAATTAATAGAAAAATTAATTGCCTTTAATCTTGCATATAATAATACTGATGAAAGATATTGATATATTGATCCTCAGTTTTTGGTAAATGAATTATGAAAGAAAACTAAAGTTATAGGGATGTGAAAAATTTCTATTATGGATAAAGAAAATATAATTGAAAAGTTTATAAAAATTTTACTATCAATAATTGAACAATATTAAACAAATTTTTTGTTACAAAATTATATTTGCATATTTTTATATAATTAATATATTCAATGTAATAATTTATAATTAAGCATTTAATTTTATGAAAAAAATATTATGTTTTGTTTTGTTTTCACTTCTATTAGCCTCATGTAGTTTAAGAAGTAAGTTTACGACAGAACAAGAAAATAATTCTTTAGAAAATATAGAAATAAATGTTAGTAATACTTGAGCATTAGAAATTCAAACTGGTTGAATAGACACAGAACAAACTGGTTGAATAGATATAGAACAAACTGGTTGAATAGACACAGAACAAACTGGTTGAATAGATATAGAACAAACTGGTTGAATAGATACAGAACAAACATGATCAATAATAAATGAACAATCAGGGGCATTGATAGAAGAGGTTGTTCCTTCAGTTGAGTGATTAGAAAATAGTTTAGAAGTATTTAATTATATTTTCAAATATGTTTTATTAAATTCATGACAATGAGAGAAAGTTGCAATTCCCCTGTCAAAAGTTGCCGTTTTAAAATGGGGAAAGATAATAAAAAAATATAGTTGATATAATGTTAAATGATTTGAAAAAACGATTTATTTATCAGATAAAATAGATGCTATAGGTGTTAAATTATTAACTGCTTCAAATTATATTTCAGAATGAAAAATGGATTTATGACATACTGAATTAGAAGAAGTTAGAATGGAAATAAGTATAATAAGACAAGAAAATTCAATAAAATCTATTAGTGATGATATGTTAGTTGTTCATAATAAAATGGAAGAATTAATTGAATGATGAGAAATAAAAGATTTGAAAAAAATAGAAGATTTAAAATCATCTATTCAAATATTAAAAGAATATAATACTGACAATGAAGATTATAGTAAAATGTTATGAGATTTCGAAAATGTAATAAACAGCTTAAATGATTTATTATGACAAGATTATATAGAAAGAATATCTGAATTAAAACCATTATTTATAAAAATGTATATGAAATTTGGTTAATAAACAATAGTAATAAAAAACACGAATGTGAACTGAACCAATAAAATAAGTTCATTTTCACTTTGTAAATTAATGATAACTTGAGTGTATAAAAAATTTTGTGTAAATGGAAAAATCTAGATACTAATAAAGTATCTAGATTTTTTAATTTTTAAATATAAATACATATGAATAAATATACAAGAGAAGAAATCTGAATGATGAGT
>Ga0247840_10005067_pt1 | contig 20138 bp, 33 predicted proteins | sample LaCruzMarch2015__FD_192404 | JGI IMG/M metagenome (GOLD analysis project Ga0247840, IMG submission 192404) | Freshwater microbial communities from meromictic Lake La Cruz, Castile-La Mancha, Spain - LaCruzMarch2015_17m | ecosystem: Environmental > Aquatic > Freshwater > Lake | place: Spain... | reverse complement strand
GAAGTCGGGATGGGCGAGCTTGGTGATGGCCAGCACCCGCTCCGGAATGGAGAGGCCCTTCAGATAGGCGACGCCGTTTTCCGTGACGAGATAGGACACGTCCACCCGGGGCACCGTGACGATCTCGCCCGGCGGCAGGGTAGGGGTGATCTTCGATTTCAGCTTGCCGTTTTTGTCGGTATAGGTGGACTGGAAGGCGAGGATGGACTTGCTCTCCGGATAGCCCAGGGGCGGCTGCCCTTTCGTGGCCCGGTAATAGGCCCCCCGGACGAAGGCGAGCTGCCCCCCCGTCCCCGAATACTGGGCGGGGCCGATGGATTCGGAGCTTACCTGACCCTGGAGATCCACGCCCAGGCAGGCGTTGATGGAGATCAGATCCTTGTTCATGGCGATGATATAAGGATCGTTGGTGAATTCCACGGGATACATGGCCAGCGCCGGGTTGTGGTCGATCCAGTCGTAGAGCTTCCGACTCCCGATGGCAAAGGCCCAGACGATTTTGCCGGGGAGGAAGGACTTCTTCTTCCCCGTGATCAGGCCCGCGTCGTGGAGGTCGGCGATCCCCTCCGTGACCATCTCCGTATGAATGCCGATATCCCGGGCCCCGCTGTCGGCGAGGAGCCGCAGCACCGTGTCGGGGAGGCCGCCGATGCCGATCTGGATGGTCGGGCCGTCCTTGGGGATCATCTCGGCGATATACTCGGCGATCTTTTTTTCCACCTCCGTCGGTTGGGGCGAAGGAATCGTGATGATTTTGTCTGTTTTGTTTTCGATGACGTAATCGACTTCGGAGAGATGAATGCATTCGTCGTAGCCGCCGTAACACCAGGGCATATCCTCGACAACCTCGACGACGATGATCTTGGCCCGCTCGAAGACGGCCTTCTTGAAGTTGCACAGGGGGCCGAAATTGAAATACCCGTGCTTGTCCATGGGGGTGACGGTCTGGACGGCGATGTCCACATCGAGGCCGTCCCGGTAATAGCGGGCCGCCTCGCCGAAGTTATAGGGGATGTGGGTTCCCCTGTTCTCGGCGATGTATTTCCGCGTCCAGCCCAGGATGTGCCAGTTGCCGAGCCAGAAGCTCTTCGCCTCCGGGTCCTTCTCCATGACCTCCAGGGGCGTCAGATGACCCAGGGCGCGGATCTTGACGTTCTTCACTTCCCCGACCCGCTGGGCCAAGGCCCGGTCGAAGGCCCGTGGCGCTTGCACCGTCCCGTAGTCCACCCACATGCCGTCCCGAACGAGCGACGCTGCCTGCTCGGGTGTGGCCAACTTGTTTCCGTACATTGACATGCATCTACCTCCTTTTATTAAGGGGGTCAGGTCTTGAATTTTAGCGTTTTTGCAAAAAACTCACTCCGGCACGGAAATGACGACTTCTTGCGAAGGCGCCAAGTCTCTATGCCACAAAAAAATATATTTGCGAAATGTTTTTATTGCGCAGACCGACCCCGGATTATTGAACCGGCAAAGACCAGCTCACCCGAGAATTGCAATAATTGCGCCATGGAGGTAAGATTAAAAAAGGGAGGAATATCGGAATGTTGAATTTTAACGGATGGAGTAATATGCAAGAATGCCTTATGCAAAACTGCGCACATATGCGGTTTTGCGTAAGGCTGGTTTAGGCGGACCTGTCAAGATCTCAAAATGTACCATCGGCATTCACGGCCAGCGTGGACAGCGATCGAAATTACTTCTTCTTATGGCGATTGGCCTTGAGTCTCTTTTTGTACTTGTGCTTGCTGATCTTCTTTTTTCGCTTTTTTACGACACTGCCCACAATTAACCCCTTACCTATCCTTTATTTTATTAAGTGGTGGGACGTGCGGGAATCGAACCCGCGACCAACGGATTAAAAGTCCGCTGCTCTACCGGCTGAGCTAACGTCCCCCGTAGCCACATGAAAGTTAAACTCTCTATCAGCATATAACGTTCTTTGTCAAGAATTTAAAAAGGGCATTGACAAATAATGGCCGCATATGTAAACTAAGTCCATCAAACTAATCTTGCTGAGGTGGCTTATGCAAACCATCAACATTCATGAAGCGAAGACGCACCTTTCCCGTCTGGTTGAGGAGGCGGCGCAGGGAAATGTCTTCATCATCGCCAAGGCAGGAAAGCCGATGGTGAAGGTTTCTCCACTGTCCGCAGAAGAGTTGCAAGGTGATGAAAAGCTGGGATTTATGGCAGGTGAGATTTCGACGCCTGACGATTTTGATTCTCTTGCGGCGCCGGTTATCATGCGACTTTTTGAGGGCAACTTTGAGGATAATTTATAAACAATGAAACTCCTGCTTGATACGCATATCCTTCTATGGGCGGCGGGGCAGCCCGAAAAGCTGTCCGAATCAGCTCGCACCCTTTTGACGACATCAGAGAATGGCCTGTTTTTCAGCGCGGCGAGCATATGGGAAATTGTTATCAAGCTCGGACTTGGGCGGGAAGATTTCAAGGTTGATCCATATCGTTTAAGAAAAATGCTTGTCACGCACGGGTACACCGAACTGCCCGTAACGGCGGAACATGCCTTGAAGGTCGATTCGCTGCCATTACTTCACAAAGATCCTTTTGACCGCTTGCTCCTTGCCCAGGCCCGCACGGAAGGAATGATGCTGCTCACCGTCGATGCTTCCGTTTCCCAATATCAGGAATCCGTGTTGGCCGTCTGAAAAACCTTTTCGTATGAAAAAGCACCCTCATATCCTTGAATTGATTAGCCTATAAATTTTCTCCCCTTGGAGGAGGCCCAAAGATTACTTTCCCTCCCTTCACGAAGGAGGTTCCAGGATTACTTCCCTCCCCTTCAAGGGGAGGGTCAGGGTGGGGATGGGGTAGCGTTCGCTACGCGTCACGCGGTGAAGGGATTCTTCATGACGACGGTTTCGTTCCGCGCCGCCCCTACCGAGACGAGGATCAGCCGGGTGTCGGCCAGGGTTTCGATCCGTTCGAGATACTTCCTCACGTTCTTCGGTAATTCCTCGATGCTCCGGGTCTGGGTGATATCCTCCGTCCAGCCGTCGATCTCCTCGTAGATGGGCTCGCAACTCGCCAGCGCCTTCAGGTTCGCGGGGACGGCGTCCTCGATCACCTCTCCTTCCGCTGTCCGGTAGCCCACGCAGATCTTGATCTTTTCGATCCCCGTCAGGACGTCCAGTTTCGTCAGGGCGAGGCCGGTGATCCCGCTGACCCGGATGGCATGGCGCACCAGGACCATATCCAGCCAGCCGCACCGCCGTTTCCGCCCCGTCGTGGCCCCGAATTCCTTCCCCACGTCCTGGATGCGCTGACCAACCTCGTCAGACAGCTCCGTAACGAAAGGGCCGCTGCCGACCCGCGTCGTGTAGGCCTTGCAGATCCCCACGACGGCGAAGGCCGCCGACGGTCCCACGCCTGTCCCCGAAAAGGCGCTGGCGGAAACCGTATTGGATGACGTCACATAAGGATATGTCCCGTGGTCGATGTCGAGATGGCATCCCTGGGCCCCCTCGAAGAGGATCTTCCGGCCCCGCCGCTGCTCCCTGCTCAAAATAAGGGCGGCGTCGGCGGCGTACGGCCGCAGGCGCTCCCCGTAGCCCCGGTATTCCGCGAAGATTGCCTCTCCGTCCACGGGCTCTTCGTCGAAATATTTCGTCAGGAGAAAGTTTTTCTCTTCCAGGTTGCGGAAGAGCTTTTCCCGGAAAGAAGCGCTATCGAAGAGATCCCCGACGCGGAAGCCCACCCGGGCGACCTTGTCCTCGTAGGCAGGCCCGATGCCCCGGCCCGTCGTCCCGATCTTGTCGCCCCCCCGCCGTCCTTCCCGGGCCATATCGAGGCGCCGGTGATAGGGCATGATGAGATGGGCCTTTTCGCTTACGAAGAGGCGGGTGTTGGGCGGGAAAAGACCGCGCCCGGTGAGTTCGTCGATTTCCTCCAGGAGCACCTTGGGATCGACGACGACGCCGTTGCCGATGACGCAGATTTTCTGATCGTGGAGAATCCCCGAAGGAATCAGATGGAGGATCGTCTGCACCCCCTTGACTACCAGGGTATGGCCGGCGTTGTTCCCCCCCTGAAAACGGGCGATGACGTCCGCGTTTTCCGCGTAGAGGTCCACGACCTTGCCCTTCCCCTCATCTCCCCACTGCGTCCCGACGACGATCACGTTTGCCATTTCTTTTCTCCTATTTCTTTCCCCCAAAAATGGGGACGGTTCTATTTTTACGGGGTCAGGTCTTGCGATTTAGCGTTTTGGTTGCCGCTTCGTGCAAAAACGCTAAATCGCAAGACCTGACCCCCATATTCTACATATCCAGCTCTTTGACCGAGATCACGTGGGGGAGGTTCAGCAGCTTCGTGATTACCTCCTCCGGGACGGAGCCGTCGGTGCTCAGGATCACCAGGGCCTCCTGGTCCGCTTCTTCGCGGCTCAGATGGAGGCGGGCGATGTTGATCTGATTGGCCCCCAGGGTCGTCCCGATATTGCCGATGACGCCGGGGCGGTCATAGTTGAAGATCACGAGCATGTGCCCCTCGGGGACCACGTCGAGGGTAAACTTGTTTAGCTGCACGATCCGCGGATCCTGGACCCCGAAGAGGGCCCCCGCGATATGGGACTTTTCCTTGTCCGTCTTGATGGTCAGGGAGATCAGGCTCGTATAGTCCTTCATGTCGCTGTTTTTCGCCTCGATCACCTTGATTCCTCGCTCCTTGGCCACCACCGGGGCGTTGATGAAATTCACGCTCTCCTTGAGGATCGGCGTCAGCAGCCCCTTGATGATGGCGATGGTCAGCGGCGCCACATTATAATTAAGAATCTTGCCGCTGTACTCGATGACGACCTCCTCGATGGCCCCCTGAACAAGCTGGACATGGAAGCGCCCCAGCTTCTCCGCCAGATCCAGATAGGGCTGGATGACCAGCAGCAGTTCGGCGCTCACGGAGGGGAAGTTCACGGCGTTGCGGTTCTCCCCCTTCGTCAGGTAATCGGCGATCTGTTCGGCGACGGCGATGGCCACGTTGACCTGGGCCTCGTCCGTCGACGCCCCCAGATGGGGCGTGCAGATCACGTTTTCCAGGCCGACCAGGGCCGTGTTCTTTGTCGGTTCCTCCTCGAAGACGTCCAGGGCCGCGCCGGCAACCTTCCCGGAGACGAGGGCGTCGTAGAGATCCTTCTCACTGATGATGCCCCCCCGGGCGCAGTTGATGATGAAGACGCCCTTTTTCATCTTCCCGAAGGCTGCGGCGTTGATGATGCCTCGGGTCTCCTTCGTCATGGGGGTGTGAACGGTAATGAAATCGGACTGTTTGAGGAGTTCGTCGAGGGTCACCAGGGTGATCCCCAGATTCCCCGCCGCTTCATGAGAGATAAAAGGATCGTAGGCGACGACGTGCATCTTCAGGCCCTGGGCGCGGTCCGCCACAATGGCCCCCACCCGCCCGATGCCGACGATGCCGAGGGTCTTGTTGAAAACCTCCGCTCCCATGAACTTCTTCTTTTCCCATTTCCCATTCTTCATGGAGGCCGTGGCCTGGGGGATTTCCCGGGCCAGGGATAGCATCATGGCGATGGCGTGTTCTCCCGTCGTGATGGTGTTTCCCCCGGGGGTGTTCATGACGACGATGCCCCGTTTGCTTGCCGCCGTGACGTCCACATTGTCGAGGCCGATCCCCGCCCGCCCGACGACCTTGAGATTCTCTGCCGCCGCGATGACCTCCGGCGTGACCTTCGTCGCCGACCGGATCACCAGCCCATCGTAGTCCTTGATAACGCCTTTTAGCTCATCCGGGGTCAGGTTCGTCATCACATCCACCTCGATCCCCGGCGTATTCTGCAGAATTTCGATCCCCTCCTTGGAAAGGGTATCACTGATCAACACTTTTTTCATATATATCTCCCGTTTAATTAGGGACAGAGCCCCTATTATTGACGCCCTCGTAAAAAGTCGATTTTGCCCTGTTTTGTCATTCCGGACTTGATCCGGAATCCAGTGTTTGCATGCAGTTCTGGACCACGGCTTCCGCCGGGGGGACAGCGGCTAAATTGGGGCTGTCACCAGTTAGTCAGAAATGTAGGGTGGAACAAGCGAAGCGGTTCCACAAATAATATGCATGATTTTGGTGGATGCGCTTTGCTTCATCCACCCTACCCCTGACAGCCAATTTTTCTCGTAAATTAATAGGGGCTCTGTCCCTAATTAAAGTGGGGTTGCCATAATTTTTCCAGCCCCCATTTACTACTTGCATCTACCCTTGCCCTGTTTAACGCTTTTCCCTATACGCTTTTTCCAGCTCGTCCAGGGCCGTCTTCAGGTCGGCGGCGTCCACCGTGGGGCCGCACCAGAAGCGGAAGCCCGGGGGGGCGTCGCGATAGGCGTTGATGTCGTAGGCGATCTTTTTCTTTGCCAGCTCGCTTGCCAGGCCCTTGAGGAATTTCTCCTGCTCCGCCTTGGGGAGGGCCGTCACCTTGGGATCCGCCGCCGTCAGGCAGACCGACGTGTTGGAACGGATGGACTTGTCGGCCGCCAACAGGGCCGCCCAGGGGTTTCGCGCCACCCAGTCTTCGACGATCTTCAGGTTTGCCTCGCTCTTCGCGATGAGGCCCTTCAGCCCGCCGATCGACTCGGCCCAGGCCAGGGCGTCCAGGTAATCTTCGACGCAGAGCATGGAGGGCGTGTTGATCGTGTCCCCGACAAAGATGCCGGCGTTGACCTTGCCGCCCTTTTTCATGCGGAAGATCTTGGGCATGGGCCAGGGGGGATCGTAGGATTCGAGGCGGGCGACGGCCCGGGGGCTGAGGACGAGCATCCCGTGGGCGGCTTCGCCTCCCAGGCACTTCTGCCAGGAAAAGGTGAGGGCGTCGATCTTGGTCCAGTCGATCTCCATGGCGAAGGCGGCGCTCGTGGCGTCGCACAGGGTGAGGCCCTGGCGTCCTTCGCTGCTTCCACCGGCCCCATTCCCCGCTGCTGCCGGGATCCAGTCCCAGTTCGGGACCTTCACGCCGCTCGTCGTTCCGTTGGCCACGAAAACGACATCGCTCTTCCAGTCGATGGCCCCCATATCGGGGATCTTCCCGTAATCCGCCGTCATCACCGTGGGCTTGAGCTTCAATTGTTTGCTGATGTCCGAGGCCCACCCTTCGGAGAAACTCTCCCAGACGAGCACCGTCACGGTTGCCGGGCCTAGCAGGCTCCACATGGCCGCCTCGAAGGCCCCCGTGTCGGAGCCGGGCATGAGGCCGCACAGATAATCCTCAGGAATCCCGAGGATGCGTTTCGTTTCCGAGATGGCCTTTGCGAGCTTTTCCTTACCCAGGTTGGACCGGTGTGAACGGCCGACGGCGGCGTCCTTCAGGGCGTCGAGTCCCCACGCGGGGCGCTTGCTGCAGGGGCCGGAGCTGAAATTCGGGTTGTGCATATATTCTCAAATCTCCTTATTGTTCTTGTTGTCCTCGAATCTTCTTTCTTGCGTCACTCTTGCGTTTTCTTACATTGCTCTTGTGCTTGCTCTCGCCTCATCATAATTACTCATGAAATCAGCAGCCGAGGAATATATCAGGATTCCTCCCCAAAGACAAGGAATTTGAAAATAAAGGTAAGCAATTTAAAAAAATTTGTAAGAGCAGGTTCAGGAAACCTTATTTTTTAGGGAGTCATCATGCCGGATTCCGCCCCGCAACGCTGCTGCATGTATCAGTTTTAAGCTGGCTAAAACTTAATCTTTGATTAATTTAAGCATAATACTTGGCAATTACTACTTCGTTAAGGAAAAACATCAAACAAAATAAATATTTATATAGTTGAAATTTCTGTCCGCGTATGTCATAAGGAACGCCGTTCATCAAATGCAGTCATATCTTCCCGCATCATTTTACCCGCCACTCGGCCCCCGTGGAACCGAGAGGGCGGAGCTTCATTTAATAAGGGACAGAGCGCCTAATAATTCTGTTAATTAGATTTCGCCTTTACCTTCGTCTCACCGGCCTTTGCCCCACCGGTTTCCGCCCCATGCAAAACGCTAAATTTCAAGACCTGACCCCAAAATTAAAAAGAAAGGCAACTGAGAACCATGAAAGGCATCATCCTCGCCGGCGGTTCCGGCACGCGCCTCTACCCCATCACGACGAGCATCTCCAAGCAGATCCTGCCCATCTTCGACAAGCCCATGATCTACTATCCCTTGTCGATCCTGATGCTTGCGGGGATGAGGGAAATCCTCATTATCTCGACGCCCCGCGATCTGCCCCTCTACCGGGAGCTCTTCGGCGACGGCTCGCAGCTTGGCTTATCCCTGTCCTACGCCGAACAGCCCCATCCCGGCGGACTCGCCCAGGCCTTCATCATCGGCGCGCCGTTCATCGGCACGGACAATGTCTGCCTCATCCTGGGGGACAACATCTTTCACGGCTACGGCCTCTCCGGGATGCTCGAAAAGGCGGGCAGCCTCACCGACGGCGCCCTCGTCTTCGGCTATTGGGTGAAAGACCCGGAACGCTACGGCGTCGTCGCCTTTGACGAGGAGGGTCGGGCCGTCAGCATTGAAGAAAAGCCGGCCCAGCCGAAATCCAATTACGCCGTCGTCGGCCTCTATTTCTATGAAAACAGCGTCGTTGATGTCGCGAAGAATCTGAAACCATCCGCCCGGGGGGAGCTCGAAATCACCGACGTCAACCGGGAATACCTGCAGCGCGGCGCCCTCCGCGTCGAACTCCTCGGCCGGGGCATGGCCTGGCTTGACACGGGGACCCACGAAAGCCTCCTCGAAGCGAGCAACTTCGTCGCCACCATCGAACACCGCCAGGGCCTGAAAATCGCCTGCCTCGAAGAAATCGCCTACAACAAGAAATACATCACCCGGGAACAGGTCCTCGCCCTCGCCCAACCCCTCGCCAAGAACCACTACGGCGAATATCTGATCAACCTAGTTCAATAATTGGGGGTCAGGTCTTGAAATTTAGCGTTTTTGAGTTGGAAAAGGAGTTGGAGGAGTATCCTCATGGCTCGACCGCTACGCATTGAATTTCCCGACGCCGTTTACCACGTCACCTCGCGGGGAAACGCCCGCCAGACAATATTTCATGACGATCTTGACAACCGTAAGTTTCTGGAACTCTTAGAGAAAACAAAATCACGCTTCAACCTGATCTGTCATGCTTTTTGCCTGATGGGAAATCATTACCACCTGATGATCGAAACGCCGGATGCCAACTTGTCGCAGGGAATGCACCACCTTAACGCCACGGTCTGCCAGGCGCACCACAAGAGGTATGACACGGTCGGGCACCTCTTTCAGGGGCGCTTCAAGGCGATAGTCGTCGACCGGGAAAGCTATCTCCTGGAGCTTGCGCGCTACGTGGTTTTAAACCCGGTGCGGGCGGGGATGGTTGCCCGGCCCGAGGATTGGCCCTGGAGCAGCTATCGGGCTATAGCGGGTCTGCCGGACGCGGAAGGGGCGCAACTGATTGATCACACTTGGCTTCTTTCGCAGTTTGGTCCCGATGAGACCACCGCCCGCAAGCGCTATCTCGATTTTGTCGCTGCGGGGATCGGGCAGGAATCTCACTGGTCAAAGCTGCAATCCCAACTGTTTCTCGGCAAAGAGACCTTTATAGAAAAGATGAAAGAGGTCACACCCGAGAAGTCGTCCGAAAAGGAAATCCCGCGGCTGCAGCGTTATGCGCACCGACCATCCCTGGCGGAGATCTTCGGCGACTGGAAGAGCAAAAAAAAGCGCAACGAGGGCATCGAGACCAGTCACCACACCTACGGCTACCGGCAAAAGGAAATCGCGGCTTACCTGGGGGTTCACTACACGACCGTCAGCCATGTGCTCAATTGCCATAACCATGATGCAAAACGCTAAATTTCAAGACCACGAAGGGGGTCAGGTCTTTACATTTTAGCGTTGCGCAGCAATGCTGAAATTAAAGCCCTGACCCCCGGAATCATGGAATCTGGTCTCCACCCCATGCAAAACGCTAAATTTCAAGACCTGACCCCCAAAAAAATGACCTCCCTATTCCCGGACAGTGTCGTTTTCGCATACCTTTTCGGCAGTGCGGCAAGAGGAGAGCAGACGCCTTTCAGTGATACGGATATCGCTGTTTATCTGCAAGACGGCATCCCCTCCTTTGCGGATGAGAAGCTGCGCATTCTCGGTTGCCTGACGGAGATGCTAAAGACAGATCAGGTTGATCTCGTAACGCTGAACGATGCACCCCTGCCCCTGGCAGCCCGTGTCCTTCGCCACGGGAAATTGATCCTGGACCGCGATCCCTTTTCCCGGCATCTCTACATATCTCTTATGTTTAGGAAATCATTTGATTTTTCTCATTTTGAGGAGTCCATCCTGAACCGGAGGTTTGGTATTGGTTGACCGGCCCCTGCTGTTGCGCAAGCTGGCGGAATTGGAAGAATACCTCGGACAGATGCGAGAGTTTTCCTCGCTCACCGCGGAGGCCTACGCCGGCAACTGGAAGACCCAGCGGATTGTCGAAAGAACGCTCCAGATGATGATCGAGCTCTCTATCGACATCGCCGGTCACATCATCGCGGACCAAAAGCTTCGTGTCCCCGTCACCTATGCCGACGCTTTCCGAAGCCTTTGCGACGCCGGGCTTCTCACCACTGAACTATCCGTTTTAATGGAGAAAATGGCCCGGTTCCGAAACATTGTCGTTCACGACTATGCCAGGATCAACGCCGCCGTCGTCGTCACAATCCTGCGGGAAAATCTGGATGATTTCCTCCTGTACCGGGACGCCATCCTGAAAATCATCCATAATGAATCGCCGCCGCCCCATGCAAAGCATAAAGGGGGTCAGGTCTTTACATTTTAGCGTTGCGTAGCAATGCTGAAATTAAAGCCCTGACCCCCGGAATTAAACTGACCCCGGGTCTCCGCCCGATGCAAAACGCTAAATTTCAAGACCTGACCCCCAAAGATTTCCCCCGATGCCTGAAAAAAGCTTCATAATCCGACTCAGCGCAACCGCATTCATCTTCGTATATTTTGTTACCGAAAGAGGCAATGTAGGTAAGTTCGTCGCCAAATTAAATATTATAAGGAATGGCAAATATATTGAGATTGCACGTTATGACAGTGGACTCCACGAACCGCATCTTGATATCATCGGGCCGGACGGTAGTAAAAAGCGCATTATCGATTACAGTATCCTTGAGAACGATCAGGCCTTGAATGTGGCCATCCAAGATTTTAAGAACAATTGGAATGTTTACGTAGAGAGGTGGGAAAAATGGCACGAAGAAAAAAAATGAATGCCGAAGAAATGGAAAAATGGCTGCTAAGCCAAGGCGCTACACCGGTTACTGAGGAGATGAAAAAAGAGCCTTGGTATGCGGAGGTGTCGAAACTGCCTACATGCATGGTTCAGAAAAGGGACCAGCCTGTCGACCGGCATAAGGCACCCGCAAAACGCTAAATTTCAAGACCTGACCCCCGAAAAGTGACTCCGGCAAGCGGCGGGAAGTCACGAAATCTGGTACAATAAATCCTCTCCGTCAGAAGGCGGCAACCTGGCATAACAGCTCCTCTCAATGATGCTTTGCAGTATGCCGAACAGGACATCAAAGACCGCTGGCAATGGTATAGGGAAAGGTATATCAGGGGGTTAAAGAAATGAGAAAAGATGAAATCGTCAAGAAAAACATCGGATTGACCTTTGATTTTATTCGCGCCGCCGTCGCTGATCCGCATTTGCTTGATAAAATTCCGGATGGCGCCGAGATAGAATTTATTGATAACGATTTGCCTCGGATTGAAACGGAAGAACGGGTGGATATGGATAATCCATCTGTTCTTTTCAAAGTAGAGCGAAATTTTCAGATGATTTGAATATGGAAATGGGGGCTCTGTCCACAATTACCAAAGGGGTCAGTTTTCAAACATGCCCCCCCGGAATTTGGTCTCCGCCCCATGCAAAACGCTAAATTTCAAGACCTGACCCCCAAATTATGCCAATAGCAAAAATTGAGAATTTAAAGGACCTGATTGTTGTATTGCGGGGCGAGAGTGTCCTGCTCGACAGCGATGTCGCTGAAATATACGGCGTTGAGACAAAACGCATCAATGAGGCCGTAAAGAATAATCCTGACAAGTTTCCCCATGATTACATGTTTGAGATCAGCGAAGGAGAGTTTGCGGATTTGCGGTCGAAATTCTCGACCACAAAATTTGCCAAGACAAGAGCCTTACCGAAGGCCTTCCCCGAAAAGGGCTTGTATATGATTGCTACGATCTTGAAAAGTAAACAGGCTACAGAAGCGACGTTTGCAATCATCGAGACTTTCGCAAAAATCAAACAACTATCAAGAAGTATTCAGGAGTTGTCGAATGTTAAAGATAAAACTGATCAGAAGGCACTCATGCAGAGAAGCGGAGAATTGATCGCCGGAATCTTTGGTGACGACTTGCAAACGAGCGATACGGAGACATCCATCGAGCTGAACTTTGCGGTTTTGAAGTTCAAGCACACGATAAAGAAGAAGAAAAAATGACTCCCCCATGCAAAACGCTAAAATTCAAGACCTGACCCCCAAATGTAAAACGAGGTAAAAATGAACGAAAATGACTTTGAAAAGATCGATAGCATGATCGCCCGCCATGTCGGGAGCTTCGCCGACTCTGTTCAGCACAAGCTGGACCTGGTTGTTGAGGGTCATCAAATGCTCTCCGAAAAGCTGGACCGGGTTGAGGCGCGGCTGGACAAGCGCATTGATTGCCTCGAACACAAGCTTGACGCCGTAGCCGCGGCGACGAGTGACAATACCGCTGCGATCCGGGACCTATCCATCAAAATTGACGTCGTAGCCGCGGATCTTTCCGCTCATCGCCAGGATACGGAAGCACATCCGACCATCTATAAAGTTAAAGAAGGTATCTGATCATAAAATTAACACACGAAGGGGGTCAGGTCTTTACATTTTAGCGTTGCGCAGCAATGCTGAAATTAAAGCCCTGACCCCCGGAATTCCCATTCACCATTCACCATTTACCATTTACTTGAGGTTACCCCATGACGGAACAAGGACAATACGAAAAAGGCAAGCTCTACGATGTCCCCATTATCGACCTGAAACCCGACACAAACCAGCCCCGCAAGTCCATGGACCTCCAGGCCCTGGAGGATCTGGCGGCATCAATCAGGCTTAAAGGCATTATCCAGCCGCTCCTGTTCAGGGTCGAAGTCGACAACCCCTACCTGCTCATTGTCGCCGGTGAGCGCCGCTTCAAGGCTGCCCAGATGGCCAGCCTCCTGGTCGTCCCCGGCCTCTGTGTCGAGGGCAATGCGTCCGAAATCGCCCTCATAGAAAATGTCCAGCGCCAGGACCTCACGTGCATCGAAGAGGCGGAGGCCCTGAAAAGGCTCATGGACGACGAGGGCTATACCCAGGACCAGTTATCGGCTGCCATCGGCAAGCCCCGCGCTACCATCACCGAAACCCTTTCCCTGACGAACCTGCCCCAGGCGGTCCGGGACGAATGCCGTGGCGACCGCACGGTCAGCAAAAAAAGACTTGTCGAGATTTCGCGGAAGAAACAGCAGCGCGCCATGAACACGGCCTACGCCAAATATAAGGAAGAACTCCAGAAGGAGCAGGCGGGGGTCCCGAAGACACGAGAGAAGCTACCCGCGGTTGCCGTTTTTTGCCAGTCCCTTGACAAGTCGCGGGAGAAGCTGGAGAAGACTAACATCGCCGACTGGTCCGAAGACGACATCATGTCTGCCAATGATTCCATAAACAGGCTCAGGGAAGCCCTCGACAACTTCACCAACCCCCCGGCAGAAAGCAACCTGGCATAAACTCCCCTCTTTGAAAAAGAGGGGCTGGGGGAGATTTTACTAATTTCCATTGAAGATGTCCACCTCAGGCAAAACGCTAAAAATAAAGACCTGACCCCCAAAATATGTGACCCCCAAAAGTGATGCCGAAGAAATACTACAAAATTGAGCTGGGGAATAACGCTGAAATCCATGTTTACTTCGAAACGCTCAACGGTATAATCGTCAATTTTGTTGCAAAATTGGTTTTTATGCAAGATGGCGGCTATAGGGAAATTATCCGGTTTGACAGCGCTCATGGATGTCCGCATAAAGATATTATTGATGTGGATGGTAAGGTGATCAGAAAAGTATGGTTTGAATTCATCGATAACACCGATGGTTTGAATCTGGCTGTAAAAGATTTGAAGGATAACTTTGAAATGTATATCGAGAGGTACCTGAAATGGCAAAAAAAATAAGAAAATCACAGGAAGAAGAGGTCATCTCGATGTTGAAGAAAGAAGGTTTCAAAGAGATCAGCGAGGCGGAAATAGCCAAAGAACCGTATAAATCCATTTACGCCCCGCCTGATTGTTTCAAGCAGGGAACGGAAACAACGAAATCTCCGCCCCATGCAAAACGCTAAAAATAAAGACCTGACCCCCAGCGGAAACCCCCCAAAAAGGAGGTTTGATATGGCAACGACCTACAAACAAAAATTAATTGGCGAAATAAATGCCCTTCCCGAGGAACTAATGCCGCGTTTTTACCGGATCGTGCGTACTCTACGTTCGGAACTGGCGCATCAAACAGCAGTGACGCCGAAAAGAGGTTCGCTCAGAGGGATTTGGAGCGGGGTGGAGATCGATGAATCGCATATCTTTGCGGCAAAAAAATCTCTCTTCTCTTACGAATACAAGGATGAAGAGCGTTGAATTACGTCACGGACACCCATTCGCTTGTCTGGTATTTTACCGACGACCAACGTCTGAGCAAAAAGGCCCTCAAGTCCTTTGAGGGCACGGTCAAGGAAGGCCAGATAATAGTTCCGACCGTTGTTTTGGCCGAGATACTTTTTATAGCCAAGAAAGGCCGGATACCCCTTGGTTTCACTGCGACTATCGCCAAAATAGAGGCGCTGGCAAACTTTGAAATAGCGCCACTGGATCTCGATGTGCTCAAGATAGCAGAAAGTATCGACCCCCCGCTGGAAATGCACGACAAATTAATCGTTGCCACGGCTATCCGCTATGACGCACGCTTGATTACAAAGGATGAACAGATAACGAAATCGAAGGCGGTAAAAACGATCTGGTAGTAATCTAAAGGGGGGCAGGTCTTTACATTTTAGCGTTGCGCAGCAATGCTGAAAATAAAGCCCTGACCCCCGGAATCATCGTCTCCGCCCCATGCACCCCATGCAAAACGCTAAAAATAAAGCCCTGACCCCCCAAGTTTCCTCGTAGTTATATGGACAAATCGAAAACGAAACACCTCAAAACACCTTTCGTAAGGAGGTAAAAATGCCCACGAATTTGATCATTTCAGACCCGACTATAATGATGGGCAAGCCTGTTATTGCTGGATCACGTATAACCGTTGAGCTTATTCTGGAAAAACTTGCTGCCGGTGAATCTATAGATCAAATACTCGAATCCCACCCACGCCTCACACGCGAAGGAATTCAGGCTGCACTGACATATACCACGGGAGTTTTGCGTGGCGATGTTGTTTATCCTGCCGAGGCCGCGGCAGGAACCTCCTCGCGGATGAAGGCGTTGACAAACAGATTGTTGATCGTCTTCGTGAAGAAGGATATTCCGTCAGCTACGTTGCTGAAATGGCCCCGGGTATTTCCGAAGATATCGTACTTGAATTGGCCAATAAAGAGGGATCTCTATTATTAACAGCGGATAAAGACTTTGGATATTTAGTGTTTCGTCTGCGACGTGTTTCAGCAGGTGTTGTTCTCATCAGATTGGCAGGATTGACTCCCGCTAAGAAAGCCGCAATTGTTACCTCTGTTATTAGCAAGCATTCACAGGAATTAGCACAAGCCTTTACGGTGATCACACCAATGGGTGTTCGTATCCGATCTTCGGAAAAATAGGAAGTATGAGGGACTCCACCCTTTTTTGCGAAGCAAAATTGGGAGCTGTCCCGGTTTTTTCCGAAGATGGTGGTCTCCGCCCCATGCAAAACGCTAAAAATAAAGACCTGACCCCCAAATTCCCCTATAAAGACCTGACCCCCAAATTCCCCTGAAAGGAGGATAACACTATGCCGACAAGTGCAGGCATGACGATGATGAAAATGATTGAATCTCTTCCGGAACCTGTGCAGGAGCGCGCCCTGGAGCATATGCAGCAATATATCCAGGATGTTCGGGATGAACTCAAGTGGAGTGAATCCTTTGGGAATTCCCGGGGCAAGCTCATTGCAGCCGCCCGACAGGCGCGAGAAGAAATCTTGCAGGGCAAAGCAACGCCGATGAATGTCGAAGACCTGTGAAATCAAACACGCTGCCTTCGTTTTGGGAGACCTACAGAAAGCTCGACCCGGATACGCGGAAGCGTGCGAGAAAGGCTTACCGGCTCTGGGTTGCAGACTCATTTCATCCATCCCTGCGTTTTAAATGCATTAACCACGAGGAAGACATCTGGTCAGTCAGGATAACATTGGGTGTGCGATCTTTGGGTGTGCTCGATGGCGATACGGTTACATGGTTTTGGATAGGCGATCACGATGACTACAAGCGGTTCTTCGGGTAAGGCTAAAGGGTACTTGGAGAGGTGGAAAAAATGGGTCGGAAAAAGAAAGTAATGAATGCTGAAGAGCTCGAACAATGGCTGATCTCGAAAGGGGCAGTCCCCGTGTCTGACGAAATGAAGAAAAAACCTTGGTATAACAAGGCTATTCAGATGCCCCCTTGCTTCGATAAAGAAGACAGGAAGTCGAGTCGTCAATCGAAAACATCATGATGTCCGCCCCATGCAAAACGCTAAAAATAAAGACCTGACCCCCAAAATCAAAATCTAAGGGTGGACCCCATGAAAAAAGAGATTTCTGAAGCCCTCATGGACTTCTACGAAAAGATTTTGGCGCCGGAATTTGTAGAGATCAAGAAAGCGCAATCGGATTACAGTGAAAGATTCATAGATGTACTCGGACATTTTGATTCCGTATATAAAAGGTTTGATCGTCTTGAGGATGAGTATCAGACGATAACTTACGGGCTTAAGAGAATTGAGGATCAATTGGATCATGATTTCAAAAATCGCAAAGATATCGAGACAAGGTTTCAGGCACTCAAACGACAGTTTAAAGGAATGCAATTGAAGCTCGAATCGATAGAGAAAGAAATTGCCAGGCCATAAATGCAAAACGCTAAAAATAAAGACCTGACCCCCAAAGATGTCCTACAAACGGGCATTTGCGGAGGATTCGGAAGATGAATGAGAATCGGAACCTTGTAGATCTTAATATTGAGCTGAGCGCGGAATTCAGTCGTTATCTCTTTGATCATCCGGAATTTTCAGACCGGATACCGCCTGATTCAGAAATCATCTTAGTGCCTGAATATAATGTTGAATTGAGGGATTACAATTTATCATTGGGGAAGGAAATCGAGGCGGAAGGAGAAAAGGTGACATACATTACCATTAAGGGAATTCATCCCAAAGCTCATTCACGTTTAGCCGAGGTGGAATTGAGGCATGTCGCCTAAAGACGAAATCGTCAAGAAAAACATCGGATTGACCTTTGATTTTATTCGCGCCGCCGTCGCTGATCCGCATTTACTTGATAAAATCCCGGATGGCGCAGAGATAGACTTTGCCGAGATAGCCGTTTATTTTCGCCCCCATGCAAAACGCTAAAAATAAAGACCTGACCCCCAAAAATCCTCTGGAGGAGAGATCATGCTTATAGAATATATCGATAAGGCTATGAGTAAAGCGGTTTACGACAAACTTGAAGACGGATCATTTTTCGGAAAGATTCCCGAATGTCCAGGGGTTATAGCGTTTGGAGCGACGCTTTATCAATGTGAGCAGGAGCTGAAATCCAGCCTTGAAGGCTGGCTCATTGTCAAGATTCGATACGGGGACAAATTGCCGGTTATGGGCAGGATTAACTTGAACGCACGGATGCCCGCTGTTCAGGGCGGGGCTGTTGTGGCTCATGCATAAATGGAAGCCCTGTAAACGAAGGGACTTTATCAAAAAACTGAAGAGACTCGGCTTTGCTTCCCCGGAACCGGGTGGCAGCCATTTCTATATGCGTTACGGAACCTATACCTTCACAGTGCCAAGCAATAAGGAATACTCCGTACCGCAGGTTAAGTCACTTCTGAAAGAAATCGAACAGGGAATGGGGAGAGAAATCCCGTTCGATGAGTGGGAGAGTCTGTGACTGACCCCCGAGTCTCCGCCCCAGCTTCCGCCCCATGCAAAACGCTAAAAATAAAGACCTGACCCCCAAATTGTGACCCCCAAAAATGACCGGTAAATACAAAAAGCTGCTTTTCCAAGTCTTGCGGGGAACTTCTGATGCGAATATATCGTTTGATGATTTGCGGAATCTTCTGCTGCGGCTCGGGTTCGCAGAGAGGACGCGAGGAAGTCATCACAATTTCAGAAAAGAAGGCGTCGAGGAGAAGATAAACCTACAACGGGACGACGGCAAAGCCAAGGCCTATCAGGTACGACAGGTCAGGGCGGTCATTTTGAGATATGGAATGGGAGGTGACCTGTAAATGGAAAAGTATGAGATCATCATTTACTGGAGTGAAGAAGATCAGGTTTTTATTGCCGATGTCCCCGAGTTGCCTGGATGTATGGCCCACGGGAATACGCATGAAGAGGCATTGAATAGCGCGAAAGATGCTCTTCGGTTATGGATGGATACAGCAAGGGAATGCGGTGATTCCATTCCGGAACCTAAGGGACGCCGCCTTGTTTATGCGTAAAAGAATGCATAAAGGGGGGCAGTTTTTAAACTGCCCCCCCCCCATTGCGTTAATTATTGACCGAGGAGGTGAAATAAATGAGCACAGCGACTGTGAACAACCTGATCGAGGAATTTATCCACTTGCCTCTTGAAGATAAGGAATATGCGACAGAAGTGATCAAGAAGCAATTGGTAGAGGCAAAAAGAGAGGCCATTGCCAAGAGGGCAAAAACAGCAATGGCCGGTTTTAGGAAAAAGACGACCAAGAGCGGAACCGTAAAAGAATTATACAAGGACCTGGAAAGTGATTAAGATATCCTGGGACCAAGGGTTCAAGAGGGCTTACCGAAAGAAGGTAAAGAACGATGCTGAACTCAAGGACAGATTTTGAGACGCTATGGAAATGTTTGCAAAAGATCCTTTTCACTCTCGCCTGAGAACTCATAAATTGTCGGGCAGTCTCGAAGGGCTCTGGGCATTCAGTGTTAGCTTTGATTGCCGTGTGATCTTTAAGTTTTTAAGCAAGAACGAAATTCTTCTGATCGATATTGGCGGACACGACGAAGTTTATTGATTCCCTATAAATCCATTTACGCCCCGCCGGATTGTTTCAAGCAGGGGAAGGAAACAACAAAGTCTCCGCCCCATGCAAAACGCTAAAAATAAAGACCTGACCCCCAAATTTCGCCGAAAGGAAGACAGATATGAACATCACGTGTCTCATTAAGAAAGAGGGTAGTCAATATGCGTCATTGTGCGTGGAATTGGATGTCGCTTCCTGCGGCAAAAGCAAGACGGAAGCCCTTGACGGTTTGAAACGTGCGATTGAGACATATATTGAATACATGGTTTCCGAAGGCCGTCAGCAAGATATCTATCGGCCTGTTCCCATGGATGAATTGAAGGGATTCCTTTTTCCGGAAGATGACTCGGAGGAAAAGACGTTTCGCGCTATTCCTCTGAATTATCAGTATGCTTAGAAATCTCACGAGCCAAGACGTGGCGTGGATACTGAATCAAATTGGTATTGTGCTCAAAAGGCGAGGTAAGGAGGATATTTTTGAAGGTTCTTATGCGGGGCAGACAAGGGTCGTGATTGTTCCCAGGAATAAGCGAAGTATCCCACAGGGAACTTTAAGCTCGATTTGGAGACAGGCAGGGATAAACAGAGAAGTCGCAGAAAATCTGTGGGCAAACAGATGAGTCGATGCGGCGAATGTGGTGGTCTCCGCCCCATGCAAAACGCTAAAAATAAAGACCTGACCCCCAAAATATGCTTCCCTCCCCTTCAAGGGGAGGGCCAGGGTGGGGATGGGGTTTCTTTCTCCCCCATTCACCATTTACTGAGAGGAGGTTTCACCCATGACCACCTACGAAAAAGGCAAGCTTTACGACGTCCCCATTATCGACCTGAAACCCGACA
>Ga0247840_10005066_pt1 | contig 20139 bp, 20 predicted proteins | sample LaCruzMarch2015__FD_192404 | JGI IMG/M metagenome (GOLD analysis project Ga0247840, IMG submission 192404) | Freshwater microbial communities from meromictic Lake La Cruz, Castile-La Mancha, Spain - LaCruzMarch2015_17m | ecosystem: Environmental > Aquatic > Freshwater > Lake | place: Spain... | reverse complement strand
ATAAAATTATTTTGCTAAAAATAGATAGTTTATTTTCCTACTTCCCAAACCAACTCCACATCTTCACAATCGGCGACAACTTTTTCTCCACCTTCGGCTGTGCCGGTGCCTCAGACTTAACAACCCTAATCTCCAACTTTAAATTTCCAACAGTCAACGCTCTTGTTCCTTGATCTACTGGTGCATTCAGGGAGACTTTAACATTTCCATTCTTGTCCTTTTTACTTTGCACTTCATTGTTATCAAATACTATCTCAGGAAGTGTCTTGTCTGTACTCTTAACATTAATATCGATTGTCGAGTTTGGCGCAACTGTTAGTATCTGATATGCTCTTCCCTTCTTATCAATTGACAACTTTGTTGGAGTTTCTTTGTTATCTACACTTACAAAGATTAGGTTGGTTGGTTGCTTTGTCTTGTCTTTTGAGAGTTGAGAGAGTGTTGGAGTGTTAATTGGACTCTCTTTCATAGTATAGAGATCATATCCATTCTTAATACCAGCGATTGTTAACTCTTTCTTGATGGATGGTACGGAGTTTCCGAGCGTTACCAGAGATTGGGGGAGTGAGGAGTTTAGGAACTTGCTGATTCCTTCCAACCAACTTACCTTAGGTAGTGGATTGAATCCTGTAACTGGTTGTAGTTTAAGAAGATCAGCAAGAGGATTAACAAACTTGGATGTTCCAAGACTTGAGCCAGAGCTCAGTCCTGAGAAGGTGACACTTGGGAGATTGGCGAGGGAGAGTTTATCAAGATCTACTTTTCCAAGTTTCTTGAAGAAGGAACCACCACTACTTCCTTCACTCTTACTTTTATCCTTGGTAGTTTTACCACCATCTGTTGTATCATCTCCTCCTGTAGGTGGTGTGACGGGTGGAACGTATACTGGCGGAGTGTACGTTAATGCAATACCACCACTTCTCTGTGATGGAGTGGAGTTTGGTTTGAATGTGAATCCAGAGTTACCACCATCGTCGTACACCGTTCTTGATGACAGATCAAGTGATGATCCAGTGTTGTAGATATCTTTGATACGCAAGTAGTTTAGATCACTTGTTCCATTTATTCCAATGTTAGCAGGTGCATTAGGTGAAGTTGTTCTTATGGTTAATAGATTACTTGCATCAGAGCCAAGTATTGTAGTTAATCCAGAAATATTAAGAGTTGAACCAGATGTGAAGTATAGTGTGTCACGTACACCAGAGATTAATTGTTTGAAGAAGTTAGTTACGTTGTTTACTCCACTTAGTATCTGACTGAATCCGTTTAGTGTAACTGTTCCATTTACGGTACCAATGGTGAAGGGAGAGGTGTTGTTGAAGGTTGCATTACCATTTATTGTACTTAAGTTAGATGCGTCTCCGTTGAATACGTAGTTTGTTATTGGAGCATTATCTGATCCATATACTGTTCCGCCCACAGTTCCGGTCCATGATGAGCCGGTTGGAATAGTTAGGGTTCCTCCCACAGCGGAAGTGAAGTATGAAGTATTAAAGGTTGCAGAGCCGGTGATGGTTCCAGTGTTGCGGGAGGCACCAATGAAATTTGCGTTACCATTTATAATAGCATTGTTAGTTGTTGATCCAGCAAACGTCGCGTTACCTGTTACATATGCACTGTTAGAACTTGTTCCAGTGAATATAACTCCAGAATCTAGGGCACTTCCTATGAGTCCTGTTGTATCGATAATTGCAGGCATTATCCAAGTGTTGGTATTTATGATTGGGGAAGATGAACCAACAACGTAAGCATCAATTGTCCCAGTAGGTACCGCCCCTGTTGGAGCTGAACATGCGTCATCTGTGTACCAATTCCCTACCGTACTCCAATCAGAGTCCATTGTTCCGCACCATATATAGTATGAATATGAAAATGTTGATTGCTTAGAGACAGTTACATTATTTATATCTGTTCCTTTAACATACAGCGTACTTGTTCCTAATGATGCGGGACGTGAGATGTCAGTTCCATTATTTGCACAGTTTAATGTATTCCAATCTATACCATTCCATGAGTAGGAACACGAGACAGCTGTTCCGAAAGATACGAAGGGCCTGAAGGAGTTGACGGTTGTAGATGCCGTTGGGGTGAGGATATCTACACTGAGTTGCAGAGAGGATGACGGGGAGGAGGTGTAGATATAATCCCTAATTGTCGGACTAGAAAGAGAACTCACTGTAGCGGCTAATCTAGAGCCGTCTGCAGATGATGTAATAGACTGCCAGTACCTTGTACCCGCTGACGTATTTTGCTCCCAAGTATTACCAGAATTTATAGATCTATAAACATAATTATTAACACCCGCTACCGCGTCGAGTATGGTGCCGTCTGCCGAGGAGGTGATGGAGCGCCACTGACGTGACCCAGCAGATGTATTTTCTATCCAGTTTTGACCTCCGTCTATCGAGGTGTAAATGTAACCATTAGCAACAATAGCAGCAAGTTTGGTGCCTGAGGCGTCAGAGGTGATGGAGTACCAGTAGCGTAAACCAGAAGAACCACCTTTTGTCGTCCATGTATTCCCTCCATCAACTGAAGTATGAATATACCCACCAGTATAAGATGGCCCGCTATAATCAACCGCGGCGAGTTTGGTGCCGTCGGCCGAGGAGGTGATGGAGCGCCAATCGCGTGCAGCGTCAGATGTCTTTTGCACCCAGGTATTGCCAGAATTCGTGGAGGTGTAGATGTATCCACCAACTGCCACCGCGGCGAGTTTGGTACCGTCGGCCGAGGAGGTGATGGAGCGCCAATTACGTGTAGCATCAAATGTCTTTTGTACCCAAGTGTTGCCGGAGTCTGTAGAGGTGTAAATGTAACCACCGGATGCCACAGCTGCGAGTCTGGTGCCGTCGGCCGAGGAGGTGATGGAGCGCCAATTACGTGAACCAGACGAAGTGCTTGTTGCCCAAGTGTCACCAAAATCTGTTGAAGTATATATATAGCCCGCATTAAAGGCAGATCCTCCAACAGTAGCAACAAGTCTTACTCCATCAGCCGAAGAATCTATTGACGACCACATAAACGAACCAGATGATATATGTCGTATCCAAGTACCCATTAATGTGAAGCTAGTATTTAACATGCTGACATTACCACCTTGATCAACAACCTTAAGATAAAGAGTACCAGGTCCATCTACAGGTATTGGCATATCACTTCCCCCTAAATTGCAATCCGCTGTTGAAGTTGATTGGAAGTTATCATATGAGTAGTAACAAGCTAAAGTTGAAGTTGCAACATTGTTTACATTCCAGTTGATATCTGGTGACCAAGAATAGATTGTCCCTACGGGTGATATTATAGTTATCCCAAGATCATATCTAAAGGTTGATTCCTTGGTGATGACATTTCCATATGCGTCTATTCCCCTTACATATAATGTACTTGTTCCAAAAAGTGGTGATGGTTTTTGTATATCATTCCCAATAAGTGAGCAATTAGCAGTTGAAGTTGATACAAAGTTATCATATGAGTAATAACACTCCGTTGCTGTTCCCCATGATACGTATGGTGACCATATATAAATTGATGATGATTCAACCGGAGTCAGTAAATCTATATCGAATTGAGGATTTGCTGACGTAGAGGTGTAAATATAGCCATAATTAGACACAGCGGCGAGTTTATCACCAGAAGCATCAGAAGAAATAGAAGTCCAGTCATACGCTACAGCTGACATCCTTGATGTCCACGTATTTCCAGAGTCTATTGATGTATAGATGTAGCCAGGAGCAGTCCCACCGACAACTGCGGCGAGTTTAGTGCCGTCTGCCGAGGAGGTGATGGAGCGCCAATTACGTGAACCAGACGAAGTACTTGTTGCCCAGGTATTTCCAGAGTCCGTTGAAATATAAATATATCCACCATTAACAACAGCGGCGAGTTTAGTGCCGTCAGTAGATGAGACCGCTGCTTGCCAAGTGCGTGTTGCATCATATATCTTTTGCACCCATGTTAGCCCAGAATCTATAGAAGTATAAATATACCCACTAGCCGCAACTGCAACAAGTTTAACTCCATCAGCAGAAGAGCTAACAGAATACCAGTTACGTGAGCCAGCAGAAGATCTTTCAATCCAAGTATTACCTGAATCAATGGATGTATATATGTAACCACTGGCTGATGCAACAAGTTTAACTCCATCAGCAGATGACGCAACCGAATACCAAGTACGTAACCCAGCAGAAGTACTAGTTGACCAGGTTTCACCAGAGTCAGTGGATATATACATGTAATCACCGTACGACACAGCCGCGAGCTTTGTGCCGTCAGCAGAAGAAGCTACCGATCGCCAATCACGTAACGCATCTGATGTTTTCTGTACCCAAGTATTACCAGAATCTGTTGAGATATATATGTATCCACCCCTAACTACCGCTACAAGTTTATTACCATCAGCAGATGAAGCAACAGACTGCCAAGTACGTGCGACATCTGATGTTTTTTGTGTCCATGTACTTAAATCAAAAGTTGTATTAGTCGTACCAATATTATTACCCTGATCAATCACCTTAGCGTAAAGAGTTGATGTCCCATCTGAAGGGGCAACAATATCGTTCCCACCTAAATCACAAACAGCTGTTGAGGTCGATATAAAATTATCATATGAGTAGTAACAGGATAAAGTGTCTGTCGCTACATTGTTAACATTCCAGTTAACACTTGGTGACCACGATCCAACGTTTCCTGTTGGTGATGTTATGATTACACCAAGATTATATTTGAATGTTGATTGTTTTATAGCAACCGTTCCTTGTGCATTTATTCCTTTTATATATAAAGTACTCGTTCCAAAGGATACTGGTTTTTGTATATCATTCCCAATAAGTGAGCAGTTAGAAGTTGAAGTTGATACAAAGTTATCATATGAGTAATAACACTCCGTTGCTGTTCCCCATGATACGTATGGTGACCATATGGATAAGGTGGATGAGGCTAATGGAGATAATATATCTACGCTGAGTTGAGGGTTAGGTACAGAATAGGTATAAATAGCATAAGAAGGCCAACTGTAAACACCTATTGCTGCAGATAATTTATTTCCATCAGCAGATGATGCCACAGAAGACCAGTAGGCTGACCCCGCAGAAGTCTGCCGTGTCCATGTACTACCGGAATTCGCGGATATATATATATATATAACCGGGGCTACCACCATCTGCTGCCACCAATTTTACTCCGTCGACGGAAGAAGCGATTGAAGACCAGTATCGTGAACCCGAGGACGTTTGTTGTACCCATGTATTTCCAGAGTCTATGGAGGTGTAGATGTAGCCATTCCATACGACCGCAGCAAGTTTGGTGCCATCAGCTGAGGACGCAACTGAATACCAACTACGTAGCCCAGCAGATGTCTGCTGCACCCATGTATTACCCGAGTCAATGGATGTGTAGAGATAATTACTATTAGATGCTGCAGCAATTAATTTTGTTCCGTCGACGGAAGATGCTATTGAATTCCAATAACGTGTTGCATCAAATGTTTTTTGTATCCAAGTATTTCCAAAATCGGTGGAAGTATAAATGTAACCATTATATACTACAGCAGCAAGCTTACTTCCATCAGCAGAGGAAGTTACTAACATCCAAGCTCGTAAACCAGCAGATGTATGCTGTACCCATGTATCACCTGAATCATTGGAGGTGTATATATAACCAGAAGGGCCGTTCTTACTACCAACCGTTGCAACAAGTTTTGTGCCGTCAGCTGAAGACGCTATCGATGTCCAGCCAAATGCTCCAGCAGAAGTTCTCTGAACCCATGTATTTCCAGAGTCTGTTGAGGTGTATATATAACCTGACACTGCTGCCAGCTTTTTCCCATCATAGGATGAGGCTATTGATTTCAAATTACCCAAACCATCAACCGCCTTAATCCAATTTGTCGCCAAAGTAAAGCCAACATTTGATGCACCGACATTACCGCTCTCATCAACCACCTTAGCATAAAGAGTATATGCCCCATCGGCAGGAGCTATTATATCACTTCCACTTAAGTTACAATCAGCGGTTGAAGTTGAAGTAAAGTTATTATATGAATAATAGCAAGATAATGTGCCTGTTGCTACATTGTTAACATTCCAATTAATATTTGGTGTCCAAGAATAGTTTATTCCGATTATAGGTGAAGATATAAATACACCTAGATTATATCTAAACGTTGATTGTTTTGTAACAACACTTCCTTGTGCATCTATTCCAGTCACAGACAAGGTGCTTGTTCCAATAAGTGGCAAAGGTATTGGTATATCTGAGCCATTAAGAGAACAATTAGCTGTTGAAGTTGATACGAAGTTATCATATGAGTAATAACACTCCGTTGCTGTTCCCCATGATACATATGGTGACCACTGGTTTATAGTAGATGAAGAAACTGGGCTTAGGATATCTACGTTTAATTGAGGAGCAAAGGAGACAGCTCTATATAAATATGAGCTTGCTGCAACAAGTTTGGTGCCGTCAGCCGAGGAGGTGATGGAACGCCAGTTGCGTAGACCAGTAGGTATTTGTTGCATCCAAGTATTGCCTGAGTCTGTTGATGAATAAATGTAACCATCAGACGCAACTGCTGTAATTTTTGTACATGAAGCATCGCAGGTTACACCATTCCAATTACGTGTTGCATCAAATGTTTTCTGTACCCATGTATTTCCAGAATCTGTGGAAGTGTATATATATCCGCCAGGAGATCTGCCTACTACAGCTACTAACCTTACTCCGTCAGCAGAAGATGCAATACCTTGCCAATAGCGGGATACATCAAATGTTTTCTGAGCCCATGTATTTCCAGAGTCTGTGGAGGTATAGATGTAACCGCTATTTACTGCGGCGAGTTTTGTACCGTCAGCAGATGACGTTATGGAATACCAGTAGGTCGTTATAGATGATGATTGTTTCCATGTAAGACCAGAATCTGTGGAGATAAAAATAGGCCCCTGAGATGCGCCACCAGACGCTGCGGCAAGTTTTGTACCATCAGCAGAGGAGGTGATATCATTCCAATAGTTGGTAGCGCTATCCCTTCTTTTTACCCATGTGTTACCAGAGTCTGAAGAAGTGTATATATAACCATTATACTCTACAGCAGCAAGTTTGGTGCCGTCCGCGGAGGAGGTTACAGAAATCCAATAATGTACACCGGACGATGTCTGTTGTACCCATGTATTTCCAGAGTCGGTAGAAGTATAGACATAACCACCGTATCCACCACTAGCATCTAATGCGACCAATTTCTTACCATCAGCAGATGATGCCACAGAATACCACGACCTCGCCACGTCAGATGTCTTCTGAACCCAACCCCTATCTGGAAAACCTCCTGCCAACTGCGACCCATAACTTGTACCATTCACAATCAAGTCGGTAAGTGCACTGATTGTAGTAGAAGCAAAGTTGATCGTATTTGTATAGGATAAAGTAAGCGAACCAGCTTTGATGTATTGATTAGAGATGTTGAGATTTAGAGGAGAAGTGATTGTAACAAGTTTTGTTGAGTTTATGAGTTTGGAATATCCAGTAACAGTAGTTGAAGCAATAGTAGTTGATCCATAGGTTGAGGCTTCAATAAAGAAGTTATCAGTTGAAGAACCATAGATGGTGTGTCCCCCACCATCTATGGTTACATCATCTGCTCCGATGGTGAAGCAAGTTGAAGTGATTGGTGATTCAATTGATCCGATGTCAGAGGATAGTACGTAAGTTCCGGGAGTTGCCAAAGTTCCACAAGAAGATATTGTGGAAGGTGCAACAGGCCATGTTCCTCCAATGTAGTTGGTATAAGTTGTTGCGTTGTCTTTGAGGAACGCAAGTGGTGAGAGGACGAGGTTTGTTCTTGTAAGCGCTCCCGTGTAGGACAGAGTTAATCCTCCATCAGTGTTTCGTCCTGTGGTTCCCGTTCCTCCACGCAAGTCAATGGTTCCGTTTGAAATATCTAGATTGTTGTTTGTAATGTATACGTTACCTCCCGTTCCACCATACCCTACAGTTGTACTGTTTCCTCCCATTGCATATATACTACCTACAGTTGATGTTGATACTGCAATGTCTCCCCCATCACCTCCATTACCAGCGCGTACCGATACTCCTGTTGTATTGTTGTTACCAGAGGTATCAATTCCAGTTGTGAAGTTTGTAATGTTTAGATTAGCAATTATCAAGTTAGTATATCCATTCATTCCCTCATCTAGTATTCCACTTGGTCCTCCTACTCTTGCCCGAGCATCAATTGCAATGGAACCATTGTTTGTTCCATTCCCTGTTATTGAATGACCATTACCATTTATTGTTACGTTATCGGATGATATAGAGAAACATGTGGAAGTTCCACTTGTTGTTAAGTCCGCTGTGAGTATGTACTCACCTGATATTCCAAGCTCTCCACAGGTTGCAATATTACCCGGTGTTAGCATGGCCGCTTCAGTTGTGTGAGGAAGGAGAAGAAGAGAGAATGAGAACAATACACCGAGCAATAAAATACCTCCTTTTTTGAATATTTTATTGATTAGTAAATTGTGCATAAGTTTACAAAAATTTTCTTTCTTTTCCATCCAATCCTTCCTCGTTTCTTTTGCAAAGAAACGAGGAATATATGTATATATAATACTATTTATATGCTTGTGGGGCAAAGAGAATTTGAGGAAAAGTGGGGATAACTAATTATAAACAAAAAGAATGAGGTTTTAATTCATTCTTTTTGTTTATTTTGTAAATAAAATTAATTATTTTAATACTCCCTCATCGCCAACTGCGCATCTACCTTCTTGATTATATCAATGACAACTTGAACAACAATCAAAAGTGATGTTCCTCCAATTGTTAAAATCTGAATTGAGGTAATAGCTTGAAGTATTGGAGGAAGAACTGCAATCAAACCTAGGAACAATGCTCCAACCAAAGTGAGCCTACTAACCATCTTTGCAAGGTGATCCGTTGTAGGATCTCCTGGTCTAACTCCAGGGATAAATGCACCACCTTTTTGTAGATTCTCTGAAATTGTCTTTGGATCGAAGGTGACGGCTGTGTAGAAGTATGTAAAGAAGAATACCAAAACAAAGTATAGAGCTGAATAAATCCAAGGATTCTGCATAAGTGATGCCAATAAACTTGATGCACTTGCAATCATCGGATTACCGAGATAAGCCAACATGTTGAATACCATTTGAGGTAGCAAAAGAATGGATAGGGCAAAGATTATTGGAATAACTCCAGCTTGGTTTAATCTAAATGGAAGGTATGTTGATGAACCGCCATAAATCTTTCCACCCCTAACTTGCTTAGCATACGTCACAGGAACAGGCCGTTCAGCCTCAGTCATAAAGACAACTCCTATAATTGAAGCCAAACCAATCAAGAACATTATGACAAATAATGGTATTTGAGAAGCATCCGTATAAATGTATTGTAATTGACCAAACGCCTGGGGAATACTTGCAACAATTCCAGCGAAGATAATAAGAGAAACACCATTTCCAATACCAAACTCAGAAACAAGCTCTCCAATCCACATTAGAATCATTGAACCAGCTAGAATTATAGCGACGTTTGCAATCAAACTAAGCCCGCCAAGCTGGCCTACAATACCCTCTTTTTGTAGAAGTGCCAAGAAACCAAAACCTTCAATGACAGCCAATGGAACAGTTAATACTCTGGTATAAAAACTAAACTTCTTTCTTCCAACGTCACCATCTTCCGAAATCATAGCCTTCATTCTAGGAGACATCATCGTACTCAATTGCATTATAATTGACGATGTAATGTAAGGACTGACTCCAAGCATTGCAATAGAGAGAGTTGCAAGACCTCCTCCTGAAAACATACTCAAAAGGCCAAAAAACTGATTATTATTTAAAAACTGATCCAACATTACTTGATCTACTCCAGGAATTGGAATATTGGCAAGTAATCTGAATGCGACAAGTGCACCTAAAACAAAAAGAATTTTGTTGCGCAGACTTTTATCGGTAAGGATATGCTTAAGTTTTTGTAGAAATTTGTCCATATGTTTTGGTCAAAGTTGACCGATTATTACAATAAATTAACTGAAATTTGAAATAAAAGTGGACCCTAAAGACAAATCTACTTAAGAAGTAGTCTTACTTTATTGATCCACCAGCCTTCTCAATTACAGATGTTGCGGAAGCAGAAACTTTACAATCTACTACATTTACGCCAGGAATAGATTCTTCTGTTTTACCCAAAATCTTTATTTTAGGAAGACGTCCTTTATAAACTGAAATGATACCCTTCTCAGCTAGTGTAAGCGGAGAAACTTTCTCTCCCGCTTTGAAAGCAACCAATTTTGTTATATCAACAATTGTTGGCTTAACTTGAATAGACTTATTGGTGTTTTTACCAAGACCTCGGAGCTTTGGAATTCTTTTGATAGTATCACGAAGCTCTGGTCTGATTTTTCTACCAGCACGGGCACCTTGTCCTTTTGTTCCACGTCCAGAAGTTTTACCACGCTTTCCACCACGTCCAACCTGGACTGATTTCGCTCTTTTTGTCTTTGATTTTACGTTATGTAGTTGCATGATAGTCTAATTATAATCTAATTTATTAATTTGATGAAGCCGCGTTTACCGAGGTCTCATTATTACCCAAAACTCTTTTACCTTTTTTAAATGAAGAGAGAGCAGCAATTGCAGCTTGTGCATTATTAAGCTTATTCTTTGTTCCTGAACGAAGCTTTGCGTTTATGTCTGTAATACCAGCCAAAACAACAACGTCACGAACAGAAGAACCTGCTACAACTCCCTTTCCTAGAGCTGGTTTCATCTCAACTCTAGCACTACAGTACTTAGAAGCAACTGCGTGAGGAATACTTCCTGTCTTTGTTAGAGGAACAGTTATCAGGTTATTCTTTGCATCTCTAACAGCTTTTTCAACTGCCAAAGATGTATCAGTTCCCTTTCCAGTTCCAACACCAACCTTACCTTTTCTATCACCAATAACAACAGCTACAGCAAAACTGAAACGTCTTCCTCCGGCTGAAACTCTAGTAACACGTCTGATATCTATCATTTTTTGATCAAACTCAGGCTTTGCTCTAGGCTCTCTTCTTGGTCCTCCACGTCTATCTGGCCCTCCACGTCCGCGGGACGCGCCACCTGGTCCCCCTGGGCCACGTGATCCTCCTCTTGGTCCACCTCTATTATCAAATGGCCCAGCAGCTTGAGTTGGAGCAATTGGTGATGAAGCTTCTGGAGTTACCTCTACAGCTGTATCCTCTACTATTGTGTTGTTTGTAAGTGTATCGTTCATAATTTATTAAAATTCTAATCCGCCTTGACGTGCGCCGTCTGCTAATGCGCGAATACGTCCTGTGTAATTAAATCCTCCTCTATCAAAAACAACCTTTGTAACGCCAGCGGTTTTTGCAAGTTTTGCAACTTCAATACCAACGTTCATTGAAGATTCCGTCTTTGTTCCCTTCTTTTCTCCTTTCTTGGTCTTAAGTGAAGAAGCTGCAGCCAATGTCTTACCAGTCTCATCATTAATTATCTGCGCGTATATAAACGCGTTTGATTTAAATACAGATAGACGAGGACGCTCACTGGTTCCTATAACCTTTGAGCGAATTCGCTTTCTTCTTCTGTCTCTTGTTGATGATACTATATTAGTTTTCATGGCTTTTTTATAATTTAACTTTATGCAGCTTTCTTACCTTGCTTTCTCTTAATTATTTCTCCTTCATATCTGAATCCCTTACCCTTATAAGGCTCAGGCTTCTTCAATGATCTAACTTGTGAAGCAAGTTGATTAACTGCCTCCTTATCACATCCAGTGAAAAGGACTTGTCCTTTTTCTGATGTAACAGTTACTCCTTTTGGAATTGAAACTTGGATTGGGTGAGAAAAACCTAGGTTTAGATTTATCTTATCTCCTGCAACCTCTGCTTTGAATCCGATACCTTCAAGTAGTAATTTCTTTGTGAATTGCTCTGTTACTCCCTTAACCATATTCTTAAGGTGAGAACCGTAAGTTCCCCACAAAGCTCTAGCTTGTAGATCATGCTTAAGTGGAATTACAGTTGCAGTTCCATTTTCTATCTTGATATCAAATCCAGGTCTGATTTCTCTACTCAACTCTCCCTTTGGACCTTTTACAGTAAGAACATAATCCTTAAAGATTAATTCAGTTCCTGACGGGATATTTATTATTTGTTTTCCTATTCTTGACATATTATTAAAATTACCAAATCTTAAACAAAACTTCTCCTCCGACCTTTGCCTTCTTAGCTTCCTTGTCTGTCATAATACCATTTGGAGTAGTAAGTATTAGAGCACCATATCCGTTAAGAACTGATTTAAGCTCTTTAGCCTTTGTATAAGTTCTACGTGATTGCTTTGAAATTTGCTCTACTCCCTCAATTCTTGGCTTACCATCTACGTAAATCAATTCAATTTCAAGAGTTTTTATAACTTTCTTTCCTTTCTTGGCAAAGTCTTTAATAAAACCCTCTCTCTTAAGAACAGCGAGTACTGACTCTTTCAATTTTGAATAAGGAAGAGTAGTTGTAGCTTTTCTAGCTACATTCGCGTTTTTAATGTTTATTATTATTTGTGATATTGGATCTACCATGATGATTTTGTTATTCCTGGGATTCTACCCTCATTTGCTGCCTCTCTAAAGCAGATACGGCACATACCGAAATCTCGCATATAACCGTGAACACGACCGCATCTGAAACAGCGTCTCACAATACGTGTTGAGAACTTTGGTTTTTTTAGCGATCTTACGAATGTTGATGTTTTTGCCATATCTTTGTGTTTTTGAATCCTAGCAGTTTAATGCCTTAAAGTCAACGTTTATTTAACGTCTTCTTTTCTAAACAAGAAACCTAAATACTCCATTAATGCCTTGACCTCGGCCTTGGTCTTAGCTGTTGTAACTAAAGTCACAGCAAACCCGAAAACATCCTTCAATTCCTCGTCAGATGTCTCTGGGAACACTGTGTGCTCCTTGATTCCAAGAGTATAGTTACCCATAGAATCAACAGCACTCAACTTTATACCTCTAAAGTCTCTAGTACGAGGAAGAGCAACATTTACAAGCTTTTCTATGAAACTCCACATTCTCTCCCCTCTTAAAGTTGATTGCCACCCAACAACATCCCCTTGTCTAACTTTAAATGAGGCAACTGACTTCTTTGCCGCAGTTTGGGTTGCCTTTTGGCCTGCAATCTTTGTTAGGCGATCTCCAATTAGTTCTTTCTTCTTTGGATCCTTAATTGACCCAGAAGTTGCAGAAAGAACAACCTTCAATATCTTTGGAGCTTGAAGCTTGTTTGTGTATCCAAATTCAGCCTTTAGGGCTTCATATGTTTTTGTTCCTTTTTCTTTTACTGTTTGGTGTTTCATAAATTTTCTTTAATAAATTAACTATTAGGCTTATATTGCCTTTCCTGTCTTACTATCAACTCTAACCTTCTTGCCTCCTATAACCTTACTAGCAATACGTGAGGGCTTTCCATCTACAACAATCGCAACGTTTGAAACATGAAGAGGCATGGAGACATCAACAATCTGTCCCTTTTCGCCCTTTCTTCTTGCCTTTCTATGCTTCTTAAGAAGGTTTAAACCTTCAACGACAACTTTAGATTCAGTAAGAATAGCTCTGGTAACTTTACCAGTCTTACCCTTATCCTTTCCTGCTATCACTATTATTTTGTCTCCTTTCTTGATTTTCATGTTTTTAAATTTATGTTGCAATTGTTAATAATTTTTACGATTTATACAACCTCTGATGCCAAAGAAACTATCTTTTGATATTTCAAAGCAAGCTCTCTTGGGATAGGACCAAAGACACGTCCACCAATTGGCTCACCCTTTGTCTTATCGATAAGAACAACCGCATTCTCATCAAATCTTACATAAGAACCATCAGCTCTTCTGAAGGCCTTCTTTTGACGAACAACAACAGCGCGGTGAATGTCCTTTTTCTTTACAGTCTTTCTTGGCTCTGCCTTTTGAACTGAAATGATCACTACTTCTCCAATCTCTGCATATCTCTTTTTTGAAGAACCAGTAACTTTGAACACTCGGCCAATTTTTGCTCCTGTGTTATCTGCTATTGATACTATTGAACGTGGTTGTAACATATTGGTAAAATTAAATTAACTTAAAGTGTTTATCCTTTGAGATTGGGCGACATTCAACAATCTCAACTTTATCTCCTATCTTCTTTGTATTTCCAGCGTCATGTGCCTTGTACTTCTTGTGCTTCTTAACAAACTTCTTGTACTTTGGAACCATGACATATTGCTGAACTGACACGACGATAGTGTCTTTCATTTTGTCTGAAGTAACAACACCTGAAAGCACTTTCTTATTTGCTTTTGTTGTTGCCTCCTCTATTGTATTAATTGTCTTTTTCATATTTTATATTGAAATTATTTTGCCACAGCCGCTGCTGTCGCTTCTATCTTAGCCTCCAAGTTTGCTTTAGAAGAAAGAGCTTTTGTTTGTGTATTAAGTTCTGTAAGTATACGAGCAATATCTTTTCTGGTATTACGTCCTTCTTTTACATCTCTTGATTTTGATCCGGCTCCACCAAAACGAAAAGCTTGCAAAGAATCCTTCTTTTCATGTAAGGTCTTCATTAAATCTTTTCTGTTTTTGTCTTTAAATTCAGTCATTGTTTTATATTTAAATATTATTCTCTTCCTACCACGCGGATAGTTACTGGTAATTTTTTACCTGCTTTTATCAAAGCACTTTTTGCAACCTCCTCTGTTACTCCATCAACTTCAAAAAGAATTCTTCCGGGTCTAACTTCCAAACAGAAACCTTTTGGCTCTCCCTTTCCCTTTCCCATAGGCACTTCAGCTGCTTTTTGTGTTACAGGTCTGTCAGGAAATACTCTAGTCCACATACGTCCAGTTTTTCCAAGAGTTTTGGAAATAACCTTTCTTGCAGATTCAATTTGATTTGAAGTTACACGATATGAGCTAGTAGCCTTTAGTCCATATGAACCAAAGGAAACATCAACACCACGAGTTGCAACCCTAACTTTCTTTGGGTTCTCGCGGCCGACTTGCCATTTTCTGTGTTTAACTTTCTTTGGGAATAACATGGTAGTATCTTATTTAAATTATTTATTAAAAACTTCACCTTTATAAATCCAGACCTTGATACCAATCTTTCCATAAGGCAGGTTTGCCTCATAGTTTTTGTAATCAATGTCTGCTCTAAGAGTTTGAAGTGGAATTTGGCCTTTCTTAAGAGTTTCTGTTCTTGCCATTTCTGCTCCGCCAAGACGGCCTGTCATGTATACTCTAACCCCCTTAACATCTCTACATGTCATAACCTTCTCAATCATTTGCTTCATAACACGTCTGAAAGGCATACGCTTTTCAAGTCCTTCTGCAAGCATTTGAGCGACGATTGGTGCACTTGATTCTGGAGATCTTACTTCTTCTATTTCTAACTTAAGTGCAGTTGTTTTTTCTTCTCCGTGCTTTCTTAAGAATTTCTCAATCTCTGCTTTAAGTTTTGTTGCCCCTTCTCCGTTTCTTCCGATTATTATTCCTGGGCGTGAGGTCTTTAGAATCAAACGAATCATTTTGTCATTTCTCTCAATTTCAATATCTGAAATATATTGTCCACGCATTTTCTTTTGCAACCACTCTCTTACGAGAATGTCACATTTTAGATTTGATCTAAACTTTGCATCAGTAGAAAACCAACGAGATTTCCAATCTCTGATTATTCCTAGTCTATGTGCATATGGGTGAACTGTATGTGTCATATATTTTATTATTTATTTTCTTTTTTTGATTCTTTTTTAACTTTTACAACCTTTGGTGCCTCAACTTTTGCAAGAGGTGCAACAACTCCTCCCTTCTCAGCAAGAATTATTGAAACATGACTTGAACGCTTATTAAGTCTTGATGCTGATCCACGAGCACGAGGCAAACTTCTTTTAAGAACTCTGCCTTTGTTAACTTGAATTTCTTGAATCTTTAATGACTCAACATTTGCAATACCAGCGTTCTTTGCGTTAGCAACTGCACTCTCTAACAAATTTGAAACAGGAAGAGACGCTCTTTTGTTTGCAAACTTCAAAGCAACACGAGCTTGTGCCACGGTCTTGCCACGAATTAGTCCTGCTACTAGTCCTACTTTTCTTGGTGATTGTCTATAGTTACTTAAAATTGCTTTCATGGCTTTGGCTTATTTATTAAAATTATTTCTTTTTAGCTGGTGCAGTAGTAGCAGCCTTGGCTGACTTAGCTGCTGTTATTTCTGATTGCTTCTTAGCAGCATCAAGTTCCTTTTGCATCTTTCCTCCGTGTCTAACGAATTTTCTTGTTGGTGAAAATTCACCTAGTCTGTGTCCGACCATTTCTTCTGTGACAAGAACTTCAATGTGTGTCTTTCCATTGTGTACACCAAAGATAAAACCAACCATTTCTGGTGAGATCTGACTTCCTCTGTACCAAGTCTTAATTACCCCAGTTGATTGTGGGTTTTTGCCTGCAATCTTCTCTAGAAGTTTTGGGGCTATATATGGTCCTTTTTTTAGTGATCTTGTCATTGATTTGTGTGAAAAATAATAGCCCTTGAGAGCCAGTTACCGTATACTAACAAAAATTATGAAAGTGTCAACCACCAAAAGGCACCAAAAGGCTCATTTGGTAATATTGACATCTATTTTGCAAATGTCTAATGCCTGATTGACCGAACCTATCAGACGGACCGCAAAACCACCCTCTGTTATTTCTCCAGTCTCTCAAATTGCCAGAATAAATGACTTAAATTATCCTCAAAACAAAAGGAATCCCCGGCGACCGCGTTGCGGCCACCGGGGTGATGTGGTGATACAGTGTTTGTGATGCCCACCTAGGAGTGAGGGCTGAACAAGGCCGACTTGGAACTTCTGAACCCGACCAGCTTCCTTGCACGTAAGGCTTCAGCGGCCAGTTTCTGAATATCCTCAGGAACCTCCCCGTCTCCGTAGATAATGAGCGGATTGCTTCCCAACCTACGCTGATGCTTGCGTCTCCGCAGTTCAGCGTTTATTTGTTGATTGGATAGCCCCTCAGTCCAAAGCACCTTTCCCCACTGACTCGCGTCGAGAGGTGGTGCTGAATTTGACTTCTTTCTGCATCCTCCGCCTAGAACCACGGAGTTTGGCGATGACTTTCCCATTTTTCAGTCTAGTTTGTTAGGGTTGGGTGATTGTGGATGATGTAAGTATTCCCCCCATAGCCGCGGCTAGCACAGAGCCTACAAACAAGGATGAGGGCACGCAAGACTTAACTGACATCCCCGATGTATCAGGGGTAGCTGAGTTTGCCTGAAGTGGAACCGCTTGAGGTTTGGTGGTTTCAAGTGGTGCCCGCGGATCACCACATCTAACTCCGCGAGAATATTTTGCACTTGGATTGTAATTTCCGTTATGCAAAACCCTCAACTTCTTCTCTGGTAGGGCTGCTTGTGGTGTCTTTATTACTCTTTTTGACTCTGGCATTGTACTAATTGTCGTTTTGGTTGTTTATTTCTGATTCTATTGGATTCTGGAGCCAACCGGTGACTCTACTATGTACCGTAACACAACTTACCCCAACAATCAATGTCAACGATTCAAATACAGCCTAAATCATAGTTGCTTTACCATTATCCACCCTAAGTAGTGAATATTCAGCACTAGATCTATCGTTATTTTTGTCAAAACTCACTTTTCCAGACACTCCATCATAGTTAATTCCTTTAATATAGACCTGAATTTCAGATTTATTATAGTTAGAACCAGTTGTTGAAGACAACGCCTTGGCTATTATTTTAATATTATCGTATTGTGCAATACAAATATTGACTTGTTTGCAATCTTCACCAAATCTAGACTTATATTTAGCTTTAAAGTCCTCAATTACCTTACTGCTTTCTATTCTATAATCCGCCCCATAAGCGCCTTGAAACAAGTCTGGGTATTTTGATAGTAGATTATCAGCCTTGATGACATTATCGTTAACTAACATTGTCTTTGGTTTAAAGCCAAGCTCTGTCATTTGTTTGGCTATTATCTCGGCTGAAGTAACTGTTTGAGGGCTAATAAACAAGACATCTACACCAACGGATTGAATCTTAATCAATTGACTTCTGACATCTGTGGATCCGCTGACAAACCCCTCGGAATACACCTGCTTTTGAGTTGAATCTGATAAGACGTTCTTTTCCAAAGATTCCTTTAATCCCTTAGCATAATCAGTTTCTTCATAAATTATTCCGATTTTCTTATAGTCAATCCCCTTTAGTAGGCCCGCAAACAGTTCTGCCTCCTTTGCATCTGATGACCAATTTCTAAATAGATTCCTAGACACACCGCTTATCTTAGGCGTAGAAAGGGCTGATCCCAAAAGAACTGATCCGTCATTTTCAAGCATTGGAGCGATAGCAAGCGCCGTACCACTACATGCAGCGGATGTGAACACATTAGTTTTAGACTTAAACTGCTTATATATTGCAACAGCCTCTTTTGTGTCACATTTATGATCTTGAAGATTAAGTTTCAAGGCCTTACCATTAATTCCACCGTTCGCATTTATCTCTTCAATAGCCAAGATTGAAGCCTTAGATGCAGAATCACCATAGGACGACAATCCCCCAGTCATAGGGAAGATTGCGGTAATAGTTACATCTTTACTATCAAATTGGCCGAAGGCCCCCAAGATTACGGCCAGTATTAAGGCTATAAATACAACTGATATAAATACTATTTTTTTATAATTATTTTCATATGTTTGCTTTTTATTATTAATGTGTCTTAATTATATGTCTAAAGAAGTTTTATGTCTGATTTGTCGACATGTATTAAATAATGCTATATTATATAAGCAATATATAGTATATTTAGACGACGAAGCCATCGACATATTTAAAACAACTAACTTAATAATCAAAAAAATGCTGAATAATAGAACTATTGAAATCATCAAGGATATTGGTTTAACAGAAAATGAAGCAAAAATATATCTTGCAAATCTAAGCCTTGGACCAGCAACGGCCATCAATATTGCCAAAGAAGCGGGCGTCATAAGAACCACCGCCTACTCTGTCATTGAGGCTCTTAAAATTAAGGGATTAATTAGTATTGAAATCAATGGTCTTAAAAAACTATTTGTGGCATCAAACCCAGAGAATCTAATGAAGACTTATGAACTCAAGAAAGATAATCTATCAAAAATTATCCCTGAGCTTTCTAGTAAATATCAAATACACACTGGTCTAAATTTTATTAAATATTACGAAGGGATCTCCGGTTTTAAAAAGGTCTACACAGATATGCTAAAAGAGCTGAGATATGGCGATAAATACCTAATCATATCTGATATTGAAAAGTTTATGAAAATAGATAAAGATTTCTTTGAAGATTGGGTGGAAAAAAGAAGCCACCTGCACTTGTCTCTGAGAACCTTACTCCAAAGAACACCTGAAGCCGAGAAATACAAGGAATATGGAAAAAGAATTAATTGGGATATTAGATATTTACCAAAAGATGTAGACCTGATTAGTAACTTGGTTATATTAAAAAACAAAGTCATTATTACTCAAATGGTCTCGCCTATTTTAACAATCGTCATAGAAAATCCTGGAATAATACAATTACAAGAAGAACAGTTTGAGATAATTTGGCAGTCGGCGGTAGAAGATTTGGTTTAATTTTGTGCAGTAAATTGCATTTGACAGACAATATAAATTTGTTACTCTATTGCTGATAGCTCCTTCTGGGTAAAAGGCTTTGAAAGGAAGCCGTGGCGGCCCAAAAATTAACCCCACGCCAAAATTGATAAGAAAATGAAAAGTTGGTTAATCTGTATTGCGCTCATAGCTTTTGGCTACATATTCGGAAACCTTTGTAGGCTCGACATTCAACACAAAAATGTCACCGAAACCCCTGACCTGATCACGTCCAAGGCTGGAACTTATCCACTGCCAGTTTACAAACTTGTCGGCCGAAAGGATATCTTGATTTCAAGACCGGCTGCCACAGCTTACATATTTGAACGTGGAGGTTTATGTGAATATGTAGTCGCTGGTCAAGTTATCGCCCAGACACCGAGGGAAGGGCAAGAAGCTACGAATTACTACGTCAAGTTCGACGACGGCAATTTCTACCGCCTCAATGAATCTG
>Ga0247840_10005064_pt1 | contig 20155 bp, 17 predicted proteins | sample LaCruzMarch2015__FD_192404 | JGI IMG/M metagenome (GOLD analysis project Ga0247840, IMG submission 192404) | Freshwater microbial communities from meromictic Lake La Cruz, Castile-La Mancha, Spain - LaCruzMarch2015_17m | ecosystem: Environmental > Aquatic > Freshwater > Lake | place: Spain... | reverse complement strand
AGCCCCACGTGCAGTGCGTTCTACAGCGATAAAGGCATCACTACTTAAGAACTCACCATCATGCAACGCTGATAAAACATCTTCGACCGCTTGATTGCTGAAATCATACGGTGGATCGATATACACAAGGTGATACTTTGTTTTGGGCAGATCTTTGAGAAATCTTTCTGCACTCATCCCAAACAGTTGTAACTTTCCGGCAGGATGCGATTTCTTTACTAATTCATAATTAGTTTCAATTGTCTTCTGTGCTTCATCATCTTTTTCTACAACATGAACCAAGGTTGCACCACGTGACAAAGATTCGAGAGCAATGGCACCTGAGCCACCAAATAGATCTAAAACATGAACGCCTTCAAAACTTCCAAACTCTGATGTCAGCGATGAAAAAAGACCTTCGCGTGCACGATCGGAGGTAGGCCTGGTCGCACCAGCCACTGAACCCAAAGTTCTACCTCGCGCAACACCTGCAATGATTCTCACTGTGCTAACCCTTATCTAAATAATCGACCGCTTGGTCTCGCTGTAATTGGGCGAGCTCTTTCCTAAGCGCAGGATAGTCGGTTAAATCAATATCCTTAGCGATAAGTTGCTCGGCATCATCCCGTGCTTCTTCGATCAATGATTCATCTCTTAACACACGTAATAAGCGAAGGTGGGATTGGGTTCCCGACTGATTTCTACCTAATACATCGCCTTCTCGTCTTTGTTCGAGGTCGATACGTGAAAGTTCGAAACCATCCAGAGTCGCAGCAACTGCGTTAAGCCTCTCACGAGCTGGTGTCAGATCCTCGCAATGTGAAACCAGAAGACATAGACCTGGAGATGTTCCGCGACCTACACGTCCTCTTAATTGGTGCAGTTGAGATACGCCAAATCTGTCGGCATCCATAATCACCATGATTGTTGCATTGGCAACATCCACACCAACTTCAATAACTGTGGTCGAAACCAGGACATCAATCTCGCCCCGTGAAAAGGCTTGCATCGTTGCCTCTTTCTCCTCTGACGCAAGACGACCGTGGAGAATTGCAATTTTCAACCCTTGTAAGGGACCTGAATGCAGCATGGGTGCGAGCTCTTCTACAGATGAGATCTCTTCTGACTCCTCACCAAAGAGAAAATCCAAATCTGCATCTGCTCCAGCATCAGGATCGGCTGAAATACGTGGTGCAACTATGTAAGCCTGATGGCCTTGCGAAACCTCTTCACGGATTCTTTCCCATGCACGCTCCAAGTAATTTGGCTTTTCCTTAACTGGAACAACATGGGTAGTAATTGGTTGTCGACCCAATGGCAGTTCGCGAAGGGTTGAGACATCTAAATCTCCAAAAACTGTCATGGCAACTGTGCGGGGAATCGGAGTTGCAGTCATTACAAGTAGGTGTGGAGGTAGAACGGCTTTCTCCTTCAATGCATCTCGTTGCTCAACACCAAATCTATGTTGCTCATCTACAACAATTAATCCAAGATCTTTGAAAACAACAGATTCGCCTAACAAGGCATGGGTTCCAATAACGATTCCTGCACTTCCATCAGCAGCCTTTGCTAACGCTTCTCTTCTGGCTTGGGCAGATTGCGATCCTGTAATCAAAGTAATTTGAGTACCTTTATCAGAACCACCCAACATTCCGCCCTGTGCAAGGGTTCCAAGCTGTCCTTGAATTGTACGAAGATGTTGGGCGGCAAGGACTTCTGTTGGAGCAAGAAGTGCTGCCTGTCCTCCGCTATCCACAACTGCAAGCATCGCCCGCAAAGCAACAATGGTCTTTCCTGATCCAACTTCTCCCTGTAGCAGGCGATGCATCGGATGCGGCTGAGCTAAATCATTTTCAATCTCTTTGCACACCGCAACCTGGCCTGCAGTTAATTCAAATGGAAGGGATTTATCAAAGGCATCAAGAAGCCCTCCTGAAACCCGCTTTCGTGATGTTGAATCAAGTTTCTTCAACTCATTTCTTCGCATTACTAATAATGATTGGAGCAGAAATGCCTCATCAAAGGTTAAACGCTCTCGGGCAATTTCTGCATGGTCTAAATCTGCAGGTTGGTGAAGCTGCACTAATGCCTGATGCAAGGTTGGATACTTGTGTTTTTCCCGAATAAATGAGGGCAGGAAATCATCGATTTCATCTAGCGCACCTATTGCAAGTTGTGCGCATTGAGAGATTTTCCATGAAGGAAGCTTTGATGAGGCTGGATATACCGGCAAAAACTTTCCAGCAAATCCCTCAACCGCTGAATCCACATCGGAGCCATCCGGTATCAACTCGTAGTCAGGGTGTGCCAATTGTTTCTTGTTATTAAAGACTCCGATTTTTCCCGCAAACAATCCCTGTCTTCCAACCTTCAAATCTTTTTCTCGCCAGGCTTGATTGAAAAATGTCAGTGACAACTTGTCGGTTCCATCAGTGACGACAACCTCAAGGATGCTCCCCTTTCTGCCCCGCAAAGGTCGATTTGTCGTGGAGTAAATCTGCGCCAAAATCGTCGTTTCATCTCCCTCGCGCAGTTCAGAGATATCTGAGAGCTCACCACGAACCATGTACCGGCGTGGATAGTGGCGCATTAGATCGCCAACAGTTGTTATTCCAAATACAGTCGTGAGAATTTTGGCGGTGCGGTCACCAACAACGGCTGAAACCTTGTTCTCTAATGTTGCCACGCGAGCATTCTCTCGTGTCCTAGGGGAAAATGTTGGTTATCGCACCAAGGTCAGCGTTTTATCTGGGTTTTCCCAATCAGAATGGGTAATCACAATGCAGATAGCTGAGCCACAGCGTCTTCTGATTGCATTCATGACATCAATTGAGAGCTCTGAGTTGAGATGCTCCGTTGGCTCATCAAAGATGTATATCTGTGCCTTAGCTAACAAGGTGCGGGCGATGGCAAACCTCTTTGCTTCTCCACCTGAAATTCCTCTTCCATAAACACCCACAATGGTGTCCAATCCGCTATCCATCTCAGAGATAAGAGAGTCAAGGCCAAGTTCATGAAGAACATCCATGATCTGTTGATCGGTGACATCAGGGTTACCTATCTTCATATTCTCCCGCACTGAGGTGTTGAAGAGGTGAGATTTCTGGACGGTACCAACGATGGTGGAGTGTAGATCTGAGATCGTTGATAGCTCCCGATCATTAATGAGGATTGAACCTGTGTATGGCAATAATCCAAGCAAGCCCATTACAAAGGTTGACTTACCTGTTCCAGAGTTTCCTCGGATTACCAGTAACTCTCCTCGAGAAACCTCACATGAAACTCCATGCATGAAATCCTGGCTCCATGAAACCTGGACATTCCTGCATTCAATCTTTTTAACAATCTCATTGAATTCGCTCTTCAGAGAGATTTCACTTTCGGTCAGCAGTAATTCATCGACAGCCTGCTGCGAGGCGATCAGCTTTCCTGATCCAAATAAATTCGGATACCAAGCGGTGATGGCTTCAAACATAACCAACGGAAGAAAGATCAACATAGCGATCTGAACATCCGGAAGATTGTGATCCTGCGTAAGGTTGAAGGCTAAGTACGTTGATGCTGCGATAGAACCGCCGATAAGGAGATTTGCGATGAGCGAGAAAAGGCCACTTCTGAATATCAAGGACCTTTCTTTCTTTCCAATTACAATCTCATGCTGTTGTGCTGGAATAAAGGATTGTTCTAAGTAACCATAAATTCTGGCTTCAACAACACCATGTACAGCTGAATCCACAATTCGTGCGTACTCACTCTCTTTTTTCTCTATGCCTTTTGCAAGTGGAAGAGCAGAACGTGAAATAAGTGCGGGGATCAGAGCTAGCAAGAGCAATGAAACTGGAAGGGTGATCACTAAGGATTCAGGCCGTATCCACCATCCCAGCAAAACCCCCGAAGCTAAGGCAAATGCTGCAGAGACTCCGGGCAGTTTGATGCGGAGTTGATACTCCTGAGCTCTTTCAACATCATCGACCAAACTCTTAACCGCCGGACCAGAATTAACCACAGATGATGCAGAAATACTCTTAGCTGCAAGCTGGGAATAAATCCTTACTCGCAAAGATGTAAGTTGATCAAAGACCGCTTTGTGGCTGATCATTCGTTCGCCATATCGGGCTACAGCACGAAAGATTCCGAAGAAGCGCACTAAGGTCACGGCGACACCTAAGGTAAGAATAGGTGGATGGGATGAGGCCATGGTGATGAGCCATCCGCTTGAAATAGTAAGTCCTATCCCGCCTATAAATACAAAAGCACCAAATAGGTAAGCTAAAAACATCATAAGAGCACCTTCGATACAAAGTTTTGCTGAGAATCATCTCTTTCTACAATTGATGCATCATGGGTAATACAAATAACTATTGCTCCAGATGATGCGTAAGCTCTCAAAGCTTGCATAACCTTTTGCGCGCTCTGCGAGTCAAGATCTGCAGTTGGCTCATCTGCAATTAAGAGTTGAGGCTTTGAGAAAAGTGCTCGGGCCACAGCTATCTTTCGTATCTGTCCTCCAGATGCGGTGCTTGCTCCTTCACCTGATCCTCCAAGAACAGTTTCAAGACCTTGAGGTAAATCCTCTGTGCGTAATCCGCAGAGCGTTAAGACCTTTTCAATATCTTCATCAGTGGCGGTCGGCGATAAAAGTCGGAACTGATCTCGCAAGGAGCCATGTGCAAGTTGTGGTAATTGAGGAATCCAACCGAGGTGTTTGAACCATGAGTCGTTCAATTCTGGAGCTAAGGGATTGTAGGTTGTTCCTTGAAGAAGCGTTACCCCCGCTTCATGGGTGATTCCAAGCAGGTTGAGAGCAAAGGTGCTTTTACCAACCCCTGATTCCCCGAGAATAAAATGAATCTCTCCGTTTCTTACGGTGCGAGCCTCAATCACCGAGGTATTGCGGCCTTGAATAGTGAGCCCCCATTGGCTCCAAGAGATTGCATCGACTCGAGAAAAGTCGCACTCGATCGATTCAATTGAAGGAACTTTCTTTTTCTCAACCTCCTGCAACTGTTCAAGGGCCTGGCTTCCATCTGCTGAAGCATGAAATAAGGAGGCGGCATTTCGAAGAGGAAAGTAAACCTCTGGAGCCAGGATTAAAACCGCAAGTGCGCTCGTAAAATCGATTGAATCATGAACTAATCGAATTCCAACTGTTACCGCAATGAGTGCAACTGACAGAGTTGCCACTAATTCGAGTGCGAGGGCAGATAGAAATGAAATGCTCAACACCTTCATCGTTTCTCGGGTGTATCGATCCCCCATCTCTTTAATCCGAGAGCTTTGAGAGTCATGACGACCAAAAATTTTTAAGGTGATAAATCCTCGAAGCGAGTCCTCAAAGTAAGAGGATAGGGAGCCCAAACTTCGCCACTTTTTAGCGACTGAATCAGCTGTATAGCGACCAATGAGTGCACCAAAAATAGGAATCAAGGGAAGCGTAAGTACTGCAATAAGCGCGGACAATGGATCTAAAATAAATAGTGTCGCGATCACAACCGCTGGAACAACCATCGAAAAAAATAACTGCGGAAGAAAGCGACCTAAGTAAATATCTAGCGAGTTCAATCCTTTTACTAAAAGAGTTGTGATTACGGAGGGCGGTATATGTGAATATGCATCAAGGTTGGAGGTAACCTCGTTTCGTATCTGCTTTTTTATTGAGCTTGCCTGAAGTGAGCACCATGTCTCAAATGTTGATTGAAAAATGGCACGAAAAGCCCAAAGCGCTGCAAGTATGGCAATTAAGGAGAGAGCTGTTGAGTCCTGATCAATAATTGCGACAATCACCCGTGCTAGTACGAGACCACTTGCAACAATGACAGCAACCCAGATAAATGAGGCTGCTATTGATGCAAAGAAAAGTCTGCGGCTACCGCCTCGTTGAAGCAGTAGCCGCAGGTTGGTCGATCTCACTTATGAAGAGTATGACTAACTGTGTCCAAAATGCCATGTTCTGCATTTGGGATCTGTGAAGCGCTGACACGTTTGCGGAATACCCAGTATGTCCAGCCCTGATAAATCAACACCAAAGGAGTCATGATGACCGCGACAAATGTCATCACCTTGAGTGTGTAATCGGTGCTGGATGCATTGGTGATTGTTAAATCAAACTGAGCTCCAAGTGAGCTTGGCATAACCCTTGGATACAGTGCGAAGAACAATGTAGAAACAAATGTTGCAATGGTCCCCGCTGAGAAGATGAAAGCCCAGCCTTCTCGACGCTTCAGGTTTGCAAAGATTCCCGCAACCCATAGAAGTGCAACAGCTACAGATAGTCCTAGAACAACTGAGTTGATCTCAGGAAGCATCAAATTTGTCCAGGCCAGGAAGGCAACCGCTGCTACCGCAGCTACAAGGCCTGAAACCTTTGCTATTTCATGGGAACGATCTCGGATAGTGCCTGTTGTCTTAAGCGATAGAAATACTGCGCCATGTGTGAGGAAGACTGTCAAAGTTACAACGCCACCCAATAATGCATAGGGATTGAGCAAGTTGAAGAATCCACCAACATACTCAAGTGAGCCGCTCTCAGCTCTTTCGATTGGAACACCGCGGACAATATTGGCAAATGCGACTCCCCACAATAGAGCGGGAATAGCGCTACTGATAAAGATAGCCAAATCCCAACGTTGTCTCCATTGTGCTTTTCCATACTTGCTTCGATACTCAAAGGCCACACCACGAACAATCAGTGAGACAAGAATCAAAAAGAGTGGAAGATAAAAGCCACTAAAGAGCGTTGCATACCATTCCGGGAAGGCTGCAAAAGTTGCACCTCCCGCAACAAGTAGCCACACCTCATTACCATCCCAGACAGGTCCGAGTGTTGTCAGAACGGCACGACGATCAGCCTCATTGCGCGAAACAAATCGCTGGAGCATGCCTACTCCGAAATCAAAACCTTCGAGAATGAAATAGCCAACCCAAAGAACTGCAATTAGCAAAAACCATGTTGTTTGAAAACTCATTTCCATACTCCTTTCTTAATACGCCATCACTAGTTGTTTATCTTCAGAACCACCAAGTTCTGGATCCTCATAATCGAACTCTTCAGTTGGACCATTTTTAATAACCTTCATGATGAGACCAAACTCAATGAAGGCTAGAACGCCGTACAAGAGTGTGAAGACAATCATGGTGAAGAGAACCGCTCCCGCAGATACAACTGCGCTGACTCCATCTTCGGTTTTGATCAAACCAAACACCGCCCATGGTTGACGAGCTGTCTCGGTAAAGATCCATCCAAATGAATTAGCTAGCAAGGGAAGGAAGGGTAATGAGTACATCGCTGGGCCAAACCATTTGCCCTTAGGAGTACCGCCACGACGCATCTTCCATAGAGCTATGAAGACAAATAGTGAAGCTATAGCGCCAAAGCCGATCATCAGACGGAATGACCAGTAAGCCAAGGGAACATTTGGTGTGTAATCCCCTGGGCCGTACTTTTGATCGTACATAGCCTCGAGATCATTAATGCCTTCTACGACACCATTGAAATCTCCGGTAGACATGAATGAGAGCACAGATGGAATTCCCAATTGAAATACGGATTTGGAGCCATCAAGTGTTCCGATAGTTAACAGTGAAAATGGTGCGTTGGCTTGTGTGTCATAGAGAGCCTCAGCAGCTGCCATCTTCATTGGTTGCTGCTCAGTCATAATTCGAGCTGTTATATCTCCAGAGACAGAAACCAGCACAAAGCTAATCAACATTGTGATCGCACCTAACTTAAAGGTGCCGCGCGCCATTTCAAGATCCTTGCCCTTGATGATGAGGTATGCAGAGATACCAGCAACAAAAGCACCTCCGGTAAATGCGGCGGAAGGAATTGTGTGGAAAAAAGTCGCGAGTGCAGTGTTTTGGGTAAGAACTGCGACTATGTCAACAAGCTCTGCACGACCTTTTTCTTCATTGATGATGTACCCCACTGGATGTTGCATCCATGCATTGGCAGCCAAAATAAAGTAAGCCGACAACAAGGTTCCGGTCGCGGCAAGCCAGATTGATGCTAAGTGAATCTTCTTGGGCAGTCGATCCCATCCAAAGATCCACAATCCAAGGAATGTGCTCTCAAGAAAAAATGCAAGCAAACCTTCCATAGCAAGAGGTGCACCGAAAACATCTCCAACAAATCGGCTATAGGAAGACCAGTTCATTCCAAATTGGAACTCCTGAACAATTCCTGTTACAACACCGATTGCAAAGTTGATTAAGAACAACTTGCCGAAAAATTTTGTCGCCCGAAGGTACTTAACCTTGTTGGTTCGAAACCAGGCGGTCTGGAGTCCTGCCACCATAAAGGCCATGCTTATAGTGATGGGGACGAAGATGAAGTGGTACACAGTTGTGATGGCAAACTGCCATCTGGCTAGATCTAAAGAGTTCATGGAACTCGTGCTCCGATTCCGAGCCGCTCTACCGGCTCTAAGGCAATCTTGCGCCTCCTCACATCTAGACACATCGGCAATTCCGCGGGCTACCCCTCATGTTGTCTAACTCACGCCTAACCCCCGCCTGGGTATAGAGGCAATTGGCATCTACCCACGCTCACGGGGTACCCTTACCCCCTGTTCCACTTGGAACCAGACTGTTCCGTACGGGAAAAGTAAGTCGAAATTAAAAGGAGTACCGCTGTGGCATCAACATGCGATATCTGTGGCAAGGGGCCCAGCTTCGGAAACAATGTCTCTCACTCACAGGTCAAGACCCGTCGTCGTTGGAATCCAAATATCCAGCGCGTGCGCACCCTTGTTGGTGGAACTGCAAAGCGTCAAAATGTTTGTACCTCATGCCTTAAGGCTGGAAAAGTAACTCGTTAATTTTTATTAGGTGAAATGGCGCCAGGTATCTGGCGCTTTTTTCATTTCTACACCACTTATCCCCGAACCTTCGGTGACAGTGCCAATACAAAAACCATCTAAATCTTTTCCAGTCGCTAAAAAGACATGGTCCTCACCACCGGCAAGGATCCATTGCCAAACATCCACGCCAACTGATTCAGCTAACTCACTTAAGGTTCCAAACTCGGGATGGGTGGCGATTAAATCCTTATCAATTGTTAAGTGAACACCAGATGCATCCGCCAACTGTTGTGCTTGAATAACAAGAGCATCACTGATGTCACACATTGAGTTAGCTTTTGAGTTGTACATCTGCACCGCCGCCGAGTAATCAACGGTTGGAGCAGAAAATTCATTGACCGCGTGCAGAGCAATATCTGAGTCTAAGTTTTCTTCGATGATCGCAAGTCCTGCCGCAGACCATCCCGGCAATGATGAGATATAGATTGCATCTCCCACCTGCGCACCAGAGCGAGTAATAGGGCAATCTATCTGACCCACCGCGGTAATTGAAATAATCTTACATGGCCCTTTGGCTAAGTCACCACCAACAACAAATGCTCCGCAACTACTGGCCTCATGCGCAATACCTTCAGCTAACTCTTCGATCCATTCCATAGATTCATCACCAGTAAGAGTTACCGCCGCTACTAAGTAACGAGGAGAACCACCCATCGCATAAATATCTGCCAGGTTTGCCGCGGTAATCTTTCGCCCGATATCAAAGGCGCTACTCCACTCAGTTGAGAAGTGGGTTCCTTCCACCGCAATATCGGTAGTGATTGCGGTGAGCTCAGAGGTTTTTACAACAGCGGCATCATCACCAATACCAATCTCAACTCCGCGCTGTGAGCCACCAAATATGCGTGCCAACGCCGCAATTACCCCAGCCTCATCGAAGTTCATACCGCTTAGCCTAATCGACTACCTCGATGGGGCTCATCTGCGGTAGCGTTTGCCATCGACCAGAAGGGACATCTCATGTCAGTACAAGCTTTCATCTTGATTCAAACCGAAGTGGGCAAGGCAACTGGAGTTGTAGATGCCGTAGCAAAGATTCCTGGCGTCACATTGTCTGAAGGCGTTACTGGTCCTTACGATGTAATCATGCGAGCTGAAGCTGCAAGCATGGAGGAGTTTGGTCGCCTAGTTCTCTCTAAGGTTCAAGCTGTACCTGGAATTACACGTACCTTGACCTGCCCAGTCACACACCTAAGCTAAAACATCTTTTAGATTTATAGCCTTAATCAGCCTTATTCATCGCAGAGTCAATAAGGGCTGTAATCAAATCAGAGTAAGTAACACCTGTTGCCTGCCATAACTTGGGATAAACGCTAGTACCCGTAAATCCTGGCAGAGTGTTTATCTCATTAGTAATGATCTGATTGTCTTCGGTATAGAAGAAGTCACAACGTGCCAACCCTGCGCAACCGAGCGCATCAAAGGCTTGCATAGCTGCAATTTGAATAGCTTGGGAATCTCCTTCAGGAATATCAGCTGGAATCTTTACAGTTGTTGCATCATCTAGGTACTTTGCCTCAAAATCATAAAATTCAAATTGAGGATTAACAACAATTTCTCCCAGCACAGAGGCGTAACTTGTTCCATCACGCTCTAAAACTGCACACTCAATTTCTCGTCCTTTTATGGCGGTCTCAATCAAAACCTTTGAGTCATACAAGAGGGCATCATTGATTGCCGCAGATAGAGCGTCAGCGGATTTAACCTTGTGAGTACCGCGGCTAGATCCACCACTTGAAGGTTTCACAAAGACTGGGTAAGAAAGTGAGTTTGCATCGGGGTGTGGATCTGCCTTCTGCACGACAATTCCAGGTGCAACGGTTAAACCCGCGGCAGAAAATAGCTCTTTAGCAACCGCTTTATCCATCGCATCAGCTGAAGCCTTTACTCCGCTACCCACATAGGGAATATGCGCATCTTCAAATAATTGTTGAATCTTTCCATCTTCACCAAACTCCCCATGAAGAATTGAGAAAATACAATCAATTTTTATAAAGGATCCATCGATTACTAGACCACCCTGCGAAAGCTCGACCCTTGATCCATTATCTTCAATTGTTGGCATTACCTTATTGATAATTGCAAGCGGATAGTTTTCATCAAGTGCAACCCATGTGCCTGCCTTGGTTATTCCAATCAAAACCGGTGTAAAGCTTTTCTTATCTAAACCTTTGAGGACTTCCCCGCCCGATACACATGAAACCTCGTGTTCGCTACTTGGGCCTCCACAAATGATGGCAACTGTTAACTTGCTCATCGAATAAAGTTTTCTGCTTTAGTTGTAATCTCCATCAGGCGATCTAGCGCCTGTTCTGGGGTCAATAAGCCTGAAACAACATCGGCAACCGCTTCGATTACAGGGACTTCAATACCTACGCGGTGTGCAATCTCAAGGACAGCACTTGAGGATGCGACACCTTCTACTGTTTTTGCTACCTGTGTTTTAGCAACCTCCATGGAGCCGCTCTTGCCCAACACTTCTCCAAAGGTTCGGTTGCGTGAGAGTGCAGAGCCGCAACTAGCCACTAAATCCCCCATGCCAGCAAGACCTGCAGCGCTCAATGGATCTGCATTGTGTGCTGCACATAAACGGGCAACCTCATTGAGGCCGCGGGTAATGAGCATCGCTTGAGTATTTTCTCCGTACCCCATTCCAATCGAGATACCAACGGCCAATGCGATAACACTTTTGATCGCTCCTGCTAATTCACACCCCAGAACATCGACAGATGTATAAACACGGTAATACGGCGTCGTAAATAACTGCTGCACCTTTTCAGCTATTGCATTTGTCGACGCTGCAGAAACCGCTCCAGCGGGTTGTCGCAAAATTAACTCATTAGCAAGGTTTGGCCCAGTAATGATCGCTATGTTCTGAGTTTGCATGACCTCAGCGATAATCTCGGTCATACGAGACATGGTGCTTACCTCAATACCTTTGAGTGTGCTCACAAACAAGGCGTTAGGTTGAATCATCGGCTTCCAGGCGGTGAGATTTTCACGAAGCGTCTGAGCAGGAACTGCTAGTACATAGATATTTGAGTACTCAAAAGCTTCGGCCAAACTACTTGTTGCCTTTAAACCAACCGGCAAAATATTGTCATCGAGGTACTTGGAGTTTGTATGTTTTTGATTGACCTCATCGACAAGTTCTTGACTACGTCCCCACATCAAGACATGGTTTCCAGCATCACAGAGAACTTGAGCCATTGTTGTTCCCCATTGGCCAGCACCTAGAACTACAACCTTGCTCACTTCTTCTTGGCCTTCTTAAAGTTACCGGTGCGAGGAAGAGCTGAATTGTGGGGATCAAAGATTTCAACTGGACGCTTTTCGCCACGCAGCTGTTCGAGAAGAGTTGTTAGCTCACGCATTACAAAGGCCGTTGCTTCTCGTAGCGCTTCTGGGTCATTCTCTTTTCCATACCATGGTGAAAGATCCAATGGATCGCCCACCAATATCTGAATAGGTGTACGAGGAAATACCTTTAACTTCTTTTCATATGTTGGCATGACAATCTGGGATCCCCATTGTGCAATCGGAACAATAGGTGTGTGGGTAGCAATGGCTAATCGAGCTAACCCAGTTTTTGCAACCATGGGCCAACCAAGCGGGTCTCTTGTTAATGTTCCTTCTGGGTAAACGCCAACACAGTGGCCTACCTCTAGCAATCTGACTGCGTGGTCTAAAGCTTTGGATGCATCCTTGCTTTCTCGAGCAACTGGAACCATGCCAGCGGCCAAAATGATCTTTCCAATTACTGGAACCTTGAAAACACCCTCTTTCCCAATGTAACGAGGGGCCCTGCCATTTCGGAAGAGAAAGTGGGTAAGGAATAAAACATCGAGGTATGAAAGATGGTTACTGGCCACAATAATTTTGCCGGTCTTAGGAAGTTTCTCTCCGCCTCGCCATACTTTTTTTCCCACTAAGTTCATCAATGGGATCATCACCTTGGTGCCAATTTTGAAGGCGAAATTTGTGCCAAGAGGTTTTCCTGTTGGTGGAGCGTATGAAACCTTGTACTCCGTCATGGTAGAAATACTAGTGCTGCACATGCAAAAACGGGGCCAGCGTTAGCCGACCCCGTCTTTAGAGTAAAAAGAATTACTTCTTCTTAGCCTTCTTTACAACCTTCTTCGCTGCTGGCTTCTTCTTAGCAGGTGCCTTCTTTGCAGGTGCCTTCTTTGCAGCCTTCTTTGGAGCAGCCTTCTTAGCTGCCTTCTTTGGAGCAGCCTTCTTCGCTGCTGGCTTTGCTACAACCTTTGGCTCTGGCTTTGGAGCTGGAGCAAGCTTGCGATCTCCTGAGATAACTTCCTTCAACGCCTTTGCAGGTAGGAAGCGAGCCTTCTTTGAAGCCTTGATCTTGATTGTCTCGCCGGTGAATGGGTTACGTCCCATACGTGCCTTGCGGTCAACCTTCTTGAACTTACCGAAATCGTTGATCATTACATCTTCGCCCTTTGAAAGGTTGCGAACGATTGTGTCAAAAACGATATCTACAGCGTGAGCTGCTTCCTTCTTGCTGTCGTTGAAGTGTGGTGCTAACGCAGCAATGAATTGGGCCTTATTCATTGAAATCCCCTTATTTACGCGTAAATGTTAAGCAACCGCTTAACGTGTTCATAAACTTACGCGCTTAATAGGGGTGATGAGGCTATTGAAATGCGCGTGTCGCACTTTTTTATTTCGCACAAAAGCGAAAAAACAGTGATTTTTATGCGTAGAAAACTCTAAATCTATGATTGAGAGTTCTACATAAGCACATTCACCCTATGCAAAAAGCAAAGAATTACGCTTGTTTTGAACCCTTATGAACGAATTGGAAGGGTTGCAGGTTTGTATGCAGGCCGCTTTTTCTCAAAAGAGTCAATGAAATCAGTCTGTTTTAAGGTCAGGCCGATGTCATCTAAACCCTCCATCAAACGCCAACGGGTGTAATCATCGATTGCAAAGGGCAGGCTCTTTGAACCGTATGAAACCGTGCGCTCTTCAAGGTTTACCGTGATCGCTGTTGTTGGATCAGCTTCAATCGCCTCCCACATCGCTTCTACATCGCTTTGATCAAGGATGATTGTCAGTAAGCCACCCTTAAGTGAGTTTCCACGGAAAATATCTGCAAAGCGGCTTGATATAACTACCTTGAATCCATAGTTCTGAAGCGCCCATACTGCGTGCTCGCGAGAAGAACCAGTTCCAAAATCAACACCAGCTACCAAAACAGTTGCGCTCTTAAACTGGGGTTGATTCAAGACAAAATCAGGATCATTGCGCCAGGCAGCAAAAAGTCCATCCTCAAAACCGCTACGGGTTACGCGCTTGAGGTAAACAGCGGGAATGATTTGATCTGTATCAACATTGCTTCGTCGAAGTGGAACACCTGTTCCAACATGTGTGATGAATTTTTCCATAGTCAGGTGCTCCTTACAGATCTGCAGGTGATGAGAGAGTTCCACGCAACGCGGTTGCAGCTGCGACAAGTGGGCTTACCAAGTGGGTGCGACCACCCTTGCCTTGACGTCCTTCAAAGTTACGGTTTGATGTTGAAGCAGAACGTTCACCAACAGCTAATTGATCTGGGTTCATACCAAGACACATAGAACATCCAGCGTTTCGCCATTCAGCTCCTGCATCAAGAAAGACTTTGTCTAAGCCTTCTGCCTCTGCTTCTAAGCGAACTCGTGCCGATCCAGGAACTACCAACATACGAAGTGATGAAGCGATCTTCTTTCCCTTCAAAACATCTGCAGCTGCACGCAAATCTTCGATGCGGCCATTGGTGCATGAGCCCAAGAAAACAGTGTCAATCGCTATCTTTTTAAGAGGTGTTCCCGCTTCGAGCCCCATGTAAACAAGTGCACGCTCTGCAGCTGTGCGCTGTTCTGAATCCGCGAAATCTGCAGGGTTGGGAACAACAGCATTAAGTGGAAGTCCCTGACCTGGATTAGTACCCCATGTGACAAATGGCTCTAGCTCATCGGCGTTGAGATCAACTTCGAAATCAAATGTGGCATCTGAGTCGGTAAAGAGTGTTTTCCAGTACGCAACAGCTGCATCAAAATCTTCTGGTGCATGTGGCTTGCCCTTGATGTAATCAAAGGTTGTTTGATCTGGTGCGATCAAACCTGCACGAGCACCGGCCTCAATAGACATGTTGCATACAGTCATGCGTGATTCCATTGAAAGTGCTCGGATCGCACTTCCGCGATATTCGATGACATAGCCCTGTCCGCCACCGGTACCAATCTTTGCGATGATCGCAAGAATGATGTCCTTTGATGTCACACCAGGCTTGAGAGATCCTTCAACATTTATCGCCATGGTCTTGGGGCGCAGTAAGGGCAAGGTTTGAGTTGCTAAAACATGCTCGACCTCTGAAGTTCCGATTCCAAAGGCAAGTGCTCCAAAGGCTCCATGTGTTGATGTATGTGAATCTCCACAAACAATTGTCATACCGGGTTGCGTGATTCCAAGCTGAGGTCCGACAACATGGACTACACCTTGATCCTTATCCCCTAGAGAGTGGATACGAACTCCGAACTCGGCGCAGTTTGCACGCAAGGTGTCTACCTGCAACTTGGACACTGGATCTGCGATTGGCTTATCAATATCGATCGTAGGAACGTTGTGATCCTCAGTTGCAATTGTTAAATCTGGGCGACGCACTGGACGGCCTGCTAGGCGTAGGCCATCAAAAGCCTGTGGGCTTGTTACCTCATGAATTAAATGCAGATCGATATAAATCAGATCTGGCTCGCCATCTGCTTGGCGAACAACATGCTCTGCCCAAATCTTCTCGGCTAAAGTTTTACCCACGGCGTCGGTGCTCCTTTTTCATTCCCAAGTTGAAGTATCAGATGCTGAGATGCTAATATCACTTTGTGAACAGAAAGAATAGCGGAGTTGGCGTTTTAGACAAAGCGGTGGCGATTCTCAGCACTTTAGAGGCGGGGCCACACTCACTGGCAGAGCTTGTTGCCGCAACCGGTATCGCACGCCCTACAGCCCACCGTTTAGCTGTTGCCCTTGAGTTTCATCGATTGGTCGCCCGAGATTTAACCGGACGTTTTGTCCTAGGCCCACGCTCTGGAGAGCTGGGCGCTGCCGCTGGCGAGGATCGTTTGCTTGCCGCCGCTGCTCCAGCCTTATCTGCTTTGCGTGATGCAACTGGAGAAAGCGCGCAGTTGTACCGACGCCAAGGTGATCTTCGTATTTGTGTCGCTGTTGCTGAACGGTTGTCAGGTCTGCGCGACTCTGTGCCAGTCGGTGCGGCATTAACTATGCAGGCAGGCTCTGCTGCACAAATTTTATTGGCGTGGGAGGACTCTGAAAAGATTCATCGCGGTTTAACCAATGCACGATTTACAGCTGCGCAACTATCAGCTGATCGCCGTCGTGGTTGGGCGCAATCTGTTGGAGAGCGCGAAGCGGGTGTTGCATCTGTATCTGCGCCGGTGCGCGCACCTAATGGCAAGGTAATTGCCGCTGTCAGCATTAGCGGCCCGATCGAACGTCTAGGACGTCAACCAGGCCGCATTCATGCCGCTGCAGTAGTTGCTACCGCTGCTCGTCTGACTGAATACCTAGCTCGCGAATAACCCGCGATATAGTTGAAAAGGAGAAACCTTTTCGCTGCAGCAGAGATTGAATTCTGCGAATCTGAACCTCTGGCTCTAGACGACTCATCGTGCTGTACTTTCGCATCGCCAATGAAAATGCGGTGCGGTACTCAGATTCATCATCGATCTCATCTAGAGCTTCATCAATACTGTTTTGATCTACTCCCCTAGTTCGAAGTTCGCCAGCGATAATTCTCTTGGACAACTTCTTTGAGGTATGACGGGATTGAGTCCACGCCTTTGCAAACTCGGAATCGTTAATCAACCCTTTTTCTTGAAGTCTAAAAACAGTTGCATTGGCAACATCATCTTCTACTCCACGCTTTTTAAGGTGAGCCAGAAGCTCACCCTTACTCTTGGCCCGCGCGACCAAAGCATTTAATGCGATGGTGTTTGCGATTGAGTAAGGGTCAGCCTCGTGGTCAACCTTTAGGTACTCCAACATTGGAGCTTAGAAATCCACCTCTGCGGCGGCCTCATCGATCGCAGCAACTAGCGCTGGATCAACCTCAACCGGAACAAAGTGTGCGCGGATCTTGGTCTCAATATCATTTGCTAGATCTGGGTTATCCAAGAGGAATGCACGTGCATTCTCCTTGCCCTGTCCTAGTTGATCAGCCTCATATGTGTACCAAGCACCAGACTTTTTAACGATGCCGATATCAACACCCATATCGATCAATGAGCCTTCACGTGAGATACCTGTGCCGTAGATGATGTCGAATTCAGCCTGCTTAAATGGAGGAGCCATCTTGTTCTTGACTACCTTGACGCGGGTACGGTTACCGACTGACTCTTGGCCATCCTTCAAGGTTTCAATGCGACGGATATCAAGACGAACAGATGCATAAAACTTAAGCGCCTTACCACCTGTTGTTGTCTCAGGTGAACCAAAGAAGACACCGATCTTGTCACGAAGCTGGTTGATAAAGATCGCAGTTGTCTTTGATTGGTGAAGGGCACCGGTAATTTTACGAAGCGCCTGTGACATCAAACGAGCTTGTAGACCCATATGTGAGTCACCCATCTCGCCTTCGATTTCAGCGCGAGGAACAAGTGCTGCAACTGAGTCAACTACAACTAGATCGAGAGCACCTGAACGAACAAGCATGTCCATAATTTCAAGTGCCTGTTCACCTGTATCAGGTTGTGAAACTAGCAGTGCATCAATATCTACACCAAGCTTCTTTGCATACTCTGAATCAAATGCATGCTCTGCATCGATGAATGCGCAGATTCCGCCAGCCTTTTGAGCATTTGCGATTGCATGCAATGTAAGGGTTGTCTTACCTGATGATTCTGGTCCGTAAATTTCTACAACGCGGCCTCGTGGGAGTCCGCCAATTCCAAGAGCGATATCTAACGCGATTGAGCCAGTTGGAATAACTTCGATAACCGCGTTCTGTCGCTCTGACATCTTCATTACTGCGCCTTTACCAAATTGACGTTCGATCTGGGCTAGGGCTGTGTCCAACGCTTTATTGCGTTCGCTGTTGGCTTTATCTTGTGCTGCTTCATTGGCTTTATTGCTTTTTTCAGTAGCCACTTACATTCCTTTCGATAGAACGTCCTGCGATATGCAGAGCCGTTTGGTGTCGGCCCAGAAGGTACGGAGACCCAACGACGGAGTACAGAATCTCCACATCGAGTGTGGAGAAGAGCTATACGCGGAGGTTGGAACCGCTCTGGCTTTACGAGATAATTCTATCCGAACATCTGTTCGAAAGGTATCAGGGGCCACTGACAAGGCGGCCGCGTGTCGCCAAGGGCATACTGGGCCGGTGCTGATCCTGCTGCCCCCTTCTGAGAAGAAAGCGGCGGAGCCAGCCCCAGCCATTGAGCTGTACACCGGTGTCCTCTATGCCGCATTGGAGTGGAGCACCCTTTCCAAGGCGCAACGGGAGTTGGCCCAAGAATCGATCGTGATTATTTCCGCCAAGTACGGGGCTCTTCGCCCGCTAGATCCCACAGAGCCCTACAAGGAAAAAATCGTAAATAAGGAGATGGCCCCAAGGGTTGCCGCGGTTCTTGATCAGCGTGATAGCGAATTGATCATCGACTGTCGTTCATCGACTTACCAAACTGTCTGGCAATCCCCTATCGAAAAAACCGTTGAAGTTAAGGTCTTTACAAAAGTTGATGGTGAGAAAAAAGTAATTACGCATATGTCGAAAAAGAGTCGCGGAGAAGTTACCCGACAGATTCTTATACATGGGGAAGAGATTAAGACCCCTCAACAATTGCACGAGGTTGTGTCACAAGGATTTGCCTGCGCTTTGATTGAAGCAACCGCCAAGGAACCTTGGATCTTAGAGGTTTACTGTTAAGCCAACTTTGCGGTTCTCTTGATGAAGTCAACTGTCATATCAGGATAGTTCCACATAATTACATGTGCACAATTATCCACCACAACCCAATGTGAATGATGTGGTGCAACCTCTTTTTCTTGAGCGATCTCTTCTGGAAGAGTTAAGTCGTAATCACCAAAAATGATTGATACATCTACATGCTGTGGCACATGAGATTCAAATTTTCTGCCACGTAGTCCATTCCATAATGGCATATATCCAGTTGCCTTAGCCATCGCCAAAACAGAGTCACGACAGGATTCAAAACTTAACTCTCGCCACAGGTGAGTTATCTTCTTGTATCCAATCGCCTTGAGCGGTGGCAGGTGATATGCAATCCGCATAAAGTATTGTGAAATTTTGGCAAGGAATCTCGCATCTAAACTAGGCGGATACTTGCGCATTGGAAGTTGGTGCCACAATCCAGCTGGGGCAAGCGCCGTAACACTTTTTACCTTTTCTGGTGCGACCGCTCCCATTTCTAGAGCAATCCAACCCCCAAGTGAGTTTCCGGCTACATGCATCTGCTGTACACCGTGTGTCTTGCTGACTTCATCAACAATCGCTGCAGCCAGCGAGTTCGGGTCAACCTTTTCATCTGGATGTATCGGTGCAACGCCATGTCCGGGAAGATCAACGGCATAAACGGTGAAGTGCTTAATCAATTGCGGAATTAAACTCTTCCAAATTGTTCCGGCTGAGCCCAAGCCGTGCACCAAAACTAGCGCCGGCTTGGTGGGATCCTCAGTAAATTGATGGGCAACTATTGGCATTAGTACTTGTATTTCTCGGTCTCGGTTGGGTGAGCCTTACACACCGCTTTCCAAATAACATCGGGCTCAAATCCAGCCGCTAGCGCTTCATTAACGCTCTTACTCCCTAATTCTGACAGTGCGATATCTGAGGAAAATGAGGGCGCCCAAGAATCCCCAAATGACAGGGTAATTCGTTCTCGAAGGTCAGAGATTCGCAATGCCGGTAATAGCTTCTGCTTGTGCGCGAGATTGTTGTGCGTTAATCGGATGTAGAGCCTGTCCTAATAGCCAACGTAATGCGAGCGCGCTCTTTCCTTCTCCCAATAAATGATTCATCGCTATAGCAAATGCTTTCCATAGGTGGTCATCATGCTTTGTAAGCGCTAATGTCAATTGATCTGGATCCTGAATCCGCATCGCTGCTAATGCTGGATCAGATGAAACCTGAAGTGAAATCTGCTCAAGGGCTGTTGTTGCATCTGGGGCGTCCTGTGCAATTTCTACTAATCGGGCTAGTTCGGATTCACACAGTGCGAGCAGAACGCTATCTTTGTCGCGATAGTGGTTATACAAAGTTGCACGAGATACTTGTGAAA
>Ga0247840_10005062_pt1 | contig 20165 bp, 16 predicted proteins | sample LaCruzMarch2015__FD_192404 | JGI IMG/M metagenome (GOLD analysis project Ga0247840, IMG submission 192404) | Freshwater microbial communities from meromictic Lake La Cruz, Castile-La Mancha, Spain - LaCruzMarch2015_17m | ecosystem: Environmental > Aquatic > Freshwater > Lake | place: Spain... | reverse complement strand
AATTCTTCAACATTTGTTATCCTAAAATACTCTAACAAACCATCAGGCAAAAAATAACCAATCAATTCTTTTTCCAAACCTTTTTTCCACAAAATTAATATTAATCCCCAAATATTTCACATGACCCTAAATAAATTAGTGTTTTTATTTATCTATTAACGAAGAAAACTTTTTATTGAAACCGAATGTAAAACAAACAAAGAAGCCGCTCATTGGTGAGCGGCTTCTTTGTTTGTTTGATTTATGAAATACTTATTTGTCTTGCAGGTTTTTCTTTTGCTTCTTCTCTTTTAGGAATTTCAATATTTAAAACTCCATTTGTATGAGAAGCAGCAATTTTGTCGTGTTCTATTAAATCAGGCAAACTAAATGCACGTTTAAAAGAGCAATAACTGAATTCACGACGCATGATTTTTTCATGATTTTCTTCATTTTTTTCTTCTTTTTCCGAGGAAATAGTGAGTAAATTGTTGTGAATATCAATCTTGAAATCTTCTTTGCTTAAGCCTGGAGCAGCTACTTCTATTCTGAAGCTATCTTTGGTTTCGATAACATTTACTGCAGGCATACTATAACCGCATTGATTTTCTACAAGATTTGATAAAAAATCTTTACCAAAAAATTCATCTGCGAAACTAGGTAAATAACTGTGTTTTCTTAACATTGGTAACATAATTTTGTCCTCCTATTGTTTAAAATTATTAATTTATTTTATTTGAAACTCTATAATCAATCAGCATGCCAAAAAATAAAATAATAATTTTTGAAAGAAAAAATATGACAAAATGGCAGAAAAGAAGAGATAATTTCATTTTTATTTGAATACAAATGACAAAATGACATATTCTTCTCGGCTAAATTACTAGCAAGAATCAATAGATAAATTATAATAAGCTAATTAACAACTTAATATTCAAAAATGTGATTATAGCTCCAATAATTAATAAAATAATTGTTGTAATTTTTTTATTGGTATATTTTCCCATTACTTTTGGAGATGATGTAAGATAAACCTGCATAAATATAGTAAAAGGAAGTTGAATACTTAAAAGCATCTGTGATATTATCAATCCTTTAAATGGGTTATTTATAAGGAATATTATGCCTAAAGCAAGTATTAAAGATATACCAACGCCTATTTTTGAATGATTGTCTTTTAAATCATAAGGTTCGCCAAAGATACCCGCAAAAATAGAACCTCCTGCCATGCCTGAAGTTATTGTAGAAGCAATACCTGCAAATAAAAGTGCAATAGCAAAAATATTAGAGGCATTATTTCCTAAAAGTGGCATTAGGATACTTTTCGCTTGTTGTAATTCATTAACCAATACTCCACTTATAAAAAAAACAGCTGCTGCAAGTAAAATCATTGCACTATTAATTGCCCATCCTACAATCATTGAGATTAATGTGTCAAAAAGTTCATAATCCAATTGTTTTTTTATAACTTTTTCATTTTCCAAATTCCATTTACGGCTTTGAATAATTTCAGAATGTAAAAACAAATTATGAGGCATTACAACAGCACCCAAAACGCTCATTACAATAACCATACTTCCATTTGGAATAACAGGCTTTACCCAACCAATTCCAGCTTCAAACCAATTTATATCTACTAAAGTTAACTCATAAATAAATGATATCCCTATTATTGAAACGAAAGCAATAATCCATTTTTCGATTTTTCGATATGTATTACTAAGCAACATTATATACACAAATATAACAACTAATACTGCACCAATTTGTATTGGGATATTAAAAAGCATATTAAGTGCAATGGAAGCTCCTAATATTTCAGCTAAAGATGTTGAAATCGAAGCTAATACTGCAGATGAAAGCACAGGTTTTGATATCCATTTTGGTGTATGTAGATTTGTTGCTTCTGCTAAGCATAAACCAGTTGCAATGCCGAGATGAGCAACATTATGTTGTAATATAATTAGCATGATGGTTGAAAGAGTTACCATCCATAAAAGTGTGTAGCCATATTCGGAACCTGCTGCAATATTTGAAGCCCAATTACCTGGATCAATAAAGCCAACTGTAACCAATAAGCCTGGACCAATATAGTGTAAAATGTCTAAACCACCCAATTGTGGTTTGTGATCTTTTCTTTTTAAATCATTTATAAAGGCCTTTAGAAATTGCATAAAGAGAGTGTTTTTAAACTAACAAATTCTACTAAAAATGGTTTAAAAAAAAGGCTATCTTAAATCGATAGCCTTTTTTTATCTTGAAATATTTGTTATAAACAATTATTGTTATGGGAGAGCAAGGAAAATTGTACCCGAATAACTACCTTTTACCCAATCAACTTTTAGATGAGTAGGCCGAATATTTGGATCAGTCACAACTTGGTTATTATTGTCGTATCCAAAAGTAATTGTAGCTTTTTTGTTATCTGAAGGAATTTGATGTATTTTTATACCTGATACAGGATCCCATCCCCATTTTTGTTTGTGAACAACAGTTTGGTTAATTTGTGTGTAAAAACTCTCACCATGACGATTCGTACCCCAAACAACAAGATTGTTATAGTCAGGTGTACTGCCAAGTCCAGATAATGATAATGTTAAATCATTATTAGCATAATTTCCAGTGTATGTAAATTGGCGATTAACATTCCATGTACGGTTAGTGTTGTCATTAAAAGTAGCTAGTAATGAACCTGCTACAGTATAGACTACAGAACCTGTCCCACTTAAATTTTTAATAAGCCCACCACTAACGTTTTTCCATACTTTTGTTCCATTAAGAATAACCCAATTGCCATTAGGAACTCCATTTGGAGCTTTTTCAATTTTTAAATTATTAAAAGTAATAAAAACAGTAGTTCCTGCCATTGACCAATGATCAGATACTTTTTTCTTTATACTTAAAGAACCTGTTTTTTTCTTTGTACCTGCACAATTTAAACCATTAAATGTAATAGTATATGTTACTGTGTCAAGACCTATTGAAAAAGTAGAGTCGATTACTGCATTACAAGGTAAGTTTTGTAAATTTTTTGTATTATCTTTTGATAATACATCATTTGCATCGCTTAATGCATCTTCTGAACTTGATTCCATAGTTATTTCATCTTTTACAAGTTGTTGAATTGATGATGAATCAGGAATTTTATCGTCTTTTTCATCTTTACTACAAGCTGTAGTCATGAAAGCTACCATTGCAACTGCAAAAAGTAGATTAATAACTTTTGTTAATTTCATTGTTTTGTTTTTTTAGTTTATAATGAAAGTTAGATGTATAAAAAACAAAAAGGTTTAACCAATATTTTTTTATTCATCAATTTCTAACTTAAAACCGGCTCCATGAACGTTTGTAATACATATTTTTGGATCTTCTTTTAAGTATTTTCTTAATTTAGTGATAAATACATCCATACTTCTACCTATAAAATAATTATCATCACCCCAAATTGTTTTTAAAGCAGTTTCTCTTTTTAATAAAAGATTTTTATTATCACATAGCAGTTTTAATAAATCAACTTCTTTACGAGTTAGGTTATACTTGGTATTAGGGGAAATTAAAGTCATATTTGTATAATCAAAAACAAAACTACCTATATTGAAGACTATTTGTCTTTCAGCAGTAGAGAGATTGCTTTTTATCATACATCTTTTTAAGATAGCATCAATTCGAAGACTTAACTCTTCAGTGCTAAATGGTTTTGTAATGTAATCATCACACCCAATTTTAAAACCTCTAATACGGTCTTCTTTTAGCGATTTTGCTGTAAGGAAAATAATAGGAATGTCTTGATTGAGTTTGCGGATATCATCTGCTAATGTAAACCCATCTTTTTTAGGCATCATTACGTCTAGTAGACATAAATCAAAGTGAGTAGTTTTGAATGTGTTAAGTCCATGGACTCCATCCTTACATAGGATTGTTTCGTAAGTGAGCAATTCAAGATAATCTACTAAGATTAAACTTAAATTTGGATCGTCTTCTACTAATAATATTTTAGCTTTGTACTTTTTCATGATTTTATTATGTATTTAAATTGTGATTAAATGGGAAAAATATTTCAAATGTGCTACCTTTTTTTAATTCGCTCTTTAATTTAATATTACCGCCGTGGGCTTCTACCATTGTCTTTACATAAAAAAGACCAAGTCCAAATCCTTTAACATTATGTACATTTCCAGTCGAAATACGATATAATTTTTTATAAATGTATTTTGCATTTTCTGCACTTATACCAATACCTTCATCTGAAATATATACTATTATTCCAATGTTATTACTTTTTGTAGTAATTGTAATTATCGGTTCTTCAAATGAGTATTTAATAGCATTGTCAATTAAATTAGATATAATATGGTAAAAATGAGTTGGGTCTGCAAGAATATGATATGGCTCTGCTTTTAGTTCTAAATTGATTGTGCCATTTCTTTGTTGTACAACCAACTGAAAATTGCTAACTACATTTTCGATAATTTCATGAACATCTATATCTTTTTTTAATAGTTTAAAATTCCTTTTATCTAAAACAGATATTTGCAGAACTTGTTCAACTTGAGTTTTCAAACGAGTATTTTCGTCGAATATTATATTTGCATATTGTAATATTTTTTCTTTTGATTCTAAAACGTTTGTCTTTGTAAGCATTTCACTAGCAAGTGATATAGTAGATATAGGAGTTTTAAATTCATGAGTCATATTATTTACAAAATCTGATTTCATTTCCGACAATTTTTTCTGCCTTAATAAAATCAACACAGTGAGAATGAAACTAACAATAACTACTAATAAAAATAATGAAGATACAATAAGGAGAAAAATCATCCTATTGAGAATATAAGTTTGTTGATTTGGAAAAAAAATTCCTAAATAAATATTTTCATTATTTTTAACGCAAGGAAACGGGAAGGTATGATATGTGTTAAGTAATTCATTGTAATATGATTTATTAGAGCAAGTGATTAAACGTTTACTTTTGCCATCTATTATTCCATAAACGTAATCTTTGTTTACTTTCATTCTATTACAGAACTCACTTTCCATAATAGAATCAAGCTTAATCATGTTTATATTATGAATCTTGACAAAATTTTTAGCACAAGTATTATGATTGTTTTCATTATTGTTATCAAGTAAACATGGCTTACATCCTTCTCTAAAGCTACATCCTTCATCTGTAATTTTTGAAATCACTTCTTCTAAAAACACTTGAACTCTATTATTAAATATTTCACCTCTTAATTTCAATGCATAGTTAGCCCAAAGTAATTGAATAACAATAACTCCAATAAGAGAAAGGCTTGAGACAAATGTTATTATTGAAATAATTTTCTTATTCATTCAATTTTTTTAAATAAAGCAAGAAATATTAATATAAAAAATATACTTTTGCAAAGTTATTTGTTATACAGTTTACGTTAACAAAAATAATCTTTCAAAATTAATGAAATTTTGTTAATTAGTTTAATATTTAACCATAATATAACACAATTAACTTAAGTGTAACAATATTTGTGTTATTTATAATTGTAATTTTGTATCATAATTTAAATTTTAAAACAATGAAAAAATTAATCGTAACAATTTCTTTGATGACTTTCGTTCTATTTGTTTTTACAACAAATGCTAATAACGTAAAACAAGACAAAACTAAAGCTGCAATTACAGTAACTGAAAAAGCAACTAAAAATGGTGCTCACAAATGTTGTGCTGGTGACAAAAAAACTGATGCAAAATGTTGCAAAGGTGACGCAAAAGCCTGCAAAGGTGATGCAAAAGCCTGCAAAGGTGATGCAAAAACTTGCAAAGGTGATGTTAAAAAAGATGCTAAATGTGAACCTAAAGCTGGTTGTTCAAAAACTTGCGGTGGTGCAAAAAAATAAGCAAAATTTTATGGTGTGAAAATATTTTTTCTTTTTTTAAATAAGAAAATTAGTTTTTATACATAAATTAGTTTTAAGAAAAAGCTTCTATAAAATGGGAGCTTTTTTTATTTATTTTTATACCTTTTATATTTACATTTAATAAAATATGAATATATTTGTGAAAAATAGTCTTAATGTATAAAATTCAACAAAAAAATGGAATCATTAACTCTTACTTTAGGAATTAAAGGTGTTAAAGAAATTATTGTAAAAGATGAAGACACTGCTGCTCACTATGGATCTGGATTAATTGAAGTATTTGCAACACCAGCAATGATTGGTTTAATGGAAAAAACTGCTCAGCAAAGCATTCAGCCTTATTTACCTGATGGTTTCATTACTTTGGGTACTGAAGTTAGTATTAAACATCTTAAAGCGACACTAATTGGAATTAAAGTGAAATGTGAGTCAAAATTAATTAGGCAAGATGGGAAAAAGCTTTTTTTTGAAGTAAATGTCTGGGACGAAAATGGACAAATTGGAAGTGGAACTCATGCAAGGTATATAATAGATACTCAAAAATTTATGGAAAAGTTATCACAAACAGTATAAAAATTATGGCTGAAATTTTTTTAATGGTTGCTAAAACCATGAATGGTTTAGAAGAAATTCTTGCAAACGAACTAAATGATATAGGTGCAACTGATATTGAAATTTCTAACAGAGCTGTTAGTTTTAAGGGTGATACCAGCACAATGTATAAAGCTAACTATTGGTGTAGGACAGCATTGCATATTTTAAAACCTATTGCAAATTTCTATATCAGAAGAGAAGAGGATTTATACAAAAAAATTTACGATATTAAGTGGGAAGAATATTTAGATGAAACTTCTACCTTGGCTGTAGATGCTGTAGTAAATGCCTCCGTTATGAATCATTCACACTATGCTGCTTTAAAAACAAAAGATGCTATTGTTGATAGATTTAGAGATTTAACAGATCGTCGACCAAGTGTTGATACTGAGAATCCTGATGTGAGAATTAATATTCATCTTTTTAAAAATTTATGCAATGTTTCTATTGATAGTTCAGGCTATTCTTTACATAAAAGAGGTTATAGAATAAAAACAGGTGCAGCACCAATCAGCGAAGTATTAGCAGCCGGAATGATTTTATTAAGTGGATGGGATAAGAAGTGTAATTTTATTGATCCAATGTGTGGTTCTGGAACAATAGTTTGCGAAGCTGCTTTGATAGCAAATAATATTCCTCCAGGATACTATAGAAAAGCTTTTGGTTTTGAAAAATGGAGAGACTTTGATAAAGAACTTTGGGAAAAAATAAAAACAGATGCTTTGTCAGATCAATATGAGTTTGAATATGAAATAGTTGGTTCCGATATTTCTCGTGAAAGTATCGAAATTGCCATAGAAAATGCAAAATCAGCAAAATTGCATAAAGATATTTCTTTTAAAGTAAGTTCTTTTGAAACGCAAATTCCTCCTGAAGGTGGTGGAGTTATGGTTTGCAACCCACCTTATGGCGAACGAATTGTTCCAGATGATATTATTAAATTATACCAAGAAATTGGTAATGGTTTGAAAAAGAACTATAAGGGTTATAATGCATGGATTATTAGTTCTGATATAAATGCATTAAAGTTTATAGGCTTAAGACCTACTCGGAAAATTGCACTTTTCAATGGAGCTTTAGATTGTCGTTTTGCAAAATTTGAGATTTATGAAGGGAGCAAAAGGACGCATAAATATGAAGATACGGAATAATTACTATAGAGTTATTAACTCTTCAATAACTTTAGGGAAGTATTTATGTTCTAGTAATTGAATCTTATTTGCTAAGATATCAGGGGTGTCATTTTCTTCAATTGTACATTTAGCTTGAAAAATAATATTTCCTTCATCGTATTTTTCATTTACATAGTGAATTGTAATACCACTTTCTTTCTCTTTATTAGCAATCACAACTTCGTGAACCTTTATTCCATACATACCTTTCCCTCCATATTTTGGTAAAAGTGCAGGATGTATATTAATAATTCTACTTTTAAAAGTATGAATAATTTCTGAAGGAATCAATAACAAAAAACCTGCTAAAATCACCCAATCAATTTGATATTCTATTAATATATTCAATAATGCATCAGAATGGACAATTTCATTTTTACTCATGTAAATTGATTTTATACCGAGCTTTTTAGCTCTTTCTCTGACAAAAGCATTTTCTTTGTTACATATAATAAAAGGAAAACAAATATTCCTATTTGCTGAAAAATAATCTATAATACGTTCTGCATTACTTCCACTACCTGAGGCTAAAATGGCGATTTTTATCATTTAGTTTGTTTTGTGATTTTTAAAATTTTGATTTATGGAATTTAGTATTACCAATATTTTTCAATCTAATTTCTATTGCCATCGTTCTAATTTAGATATTCCTTTAGCAAAAAATCCTGTGAGGAAGCCGGGGAAACCCATTTCTTTCATTTTCCCTTTTACAAAAACTTGCATTTCCTGTAAACTTATATCAGCTTGAATAAATTCTCCTTTTTCAAAACAATAGCTGCAATATTTTTGATTTATACTTCTGTCCGAATTACTTCCCCTTTTTTTAGGATCTTTTTTCATTGGCATTCCACAACTTTGACAAAATTTGTTCGACTTTTGCATGAGAAATATTATATAGGATTTAACTACAAAATTAAACAAATTTTCTTTAAACACTAAGCTTACAAAAAAATATCATATTTGAATACTATTTAAATAATTGGTTTAATTATAGTTAACAATCCATGTTAGTAAAAAAACATCTTTTTTTTTGTTTATCGGACAATAAATTTGTTACTTTGCACCCACGTTTAACCAAAATAGAAAAAAAATGTCTGAAATTTCAACAAAAGTAATAGCTATCATCATTGATAAGCTTGGCGTTGACGAAAACGAAGTTACACCTGAAGCAAGTTTCACAAATGATTTAGGTGCTGATTCACTTGACACAGTTGAACTAATCATGGAATTAGAAAAAGAATTTAATATTGCAATTCCTGATGATCAAGCTGAAAAAATCAATACTGTTGGTGATGCTATTGCATACATAGAAAACAATACTAAATAAATTTCATTTTTAGATGGAGTTAAAAAGAGTTGTTGTAACAGGTCTTGGATCGCTTACTCCATTAGGTAATACCATTCCTGAATATTGGGATGCATTACTTAATGGAATAAGTGGTGCCGATTTTATCACCCATTTCGATGCTTCAAAATTTAAAACACAATTTGCTTGTGAAGTTAAAAATTTTGATGCAAGTAATTTTTTCGACAGAAAAGAAGCTCGAAAGTTTGATTTATACGCACAATATGGAATCGTTGCATCTAATGAAGCGATTAAAGATTCAGGAATAGACATTGAGAAAATTGATCTCGACCGAGCTGGTGTTATTTGGGCATCTGGAATAGGAGGGTTAGGTACTTTTTATAACGAAGTTTCTGACTTTGCTAAAGGTGATGGAACCCCAAGGTTCAATCCATTTTTTATTCCCAAAATGATTGCTGATATCTCCGCTGGTCATATTTCCATAATAAATGGATTTAGAGGTCCAAACTTCGCAACAGTTTCTGCTTGTGCTTCTTCGGCTAATGCTTTAGCTGATGCACTTTTTTATATCCGTTTGGGTAAAGCAGATTTGTTTGTTTGTGGTGGTTCGGAAGCTTCTTGTTCGCAAGCAGGCGTGGGTGGTTTTAATGCTATGCAGGCAATTTCAACCCGGAATGATGATCCTAAAACTGCTTCCCGTCCTTTTGATAAAGACCGTGATGGTTTTGTGTTAGGTGAAGGTGGTGCTGCTCTCATTTTTGAGGAAATGGAGCATGCTTTGGCAAGAGGTGCTAAAATTTATTGTGAAGTAGCTGGTGCAGGCCTTTCTGCTGATGCTTATCACATGACAGCTCCTCACCCTGAGGGTCGAGGTGCTTATATGTCGATGAAAACTGCATTGGAAGATGCTGGTTTAAAAACAGAAGATGTTGATCATATTAATACGCATGGAACTTCTACACCCCTAGGTGATATTGTTGAACCATTGGCTATAGCAAGACTTTTCGGAGAGCATGCTTATAAGATTAATATTAATTCAACCAAATCAATGACAGGGCACTTATTAGGTGCAGCTGGTGCAGCAGAAGCTATTGCTGCTGTTTTGGCTGTTAAAAACGATATTATTCCTCCAACTATCAACCATTTTACTAATGATCCTGAAATTGATCCAAAACTAAACTTTACTTTTAACAAAGCAGTTAAACGTACTGTTAATGTTGCATTAAGCAATGCTTTTGGTTTTGGTGGACATAATGCATCTCTTGTATTTAAAAAATTCAATCGCTAAAAAGTTTTGACATTTTTACCGATATTTAAAGCTTATTTTTCTGCGGACAAGCAATTGTTCCAATCGATAAAGAATATTCTCGGGTTTTATCCTGGGAATATTTTTATTTATAAGCTTGCCTTTTTACATAAATCTGCATCTCAAGAAACCCGAAAAGGGATAAAAATAAGCAATGAAAGGCTTGAGTATTTGGGTGATACTATTTTAAGTACTGTGGTTGCTGATTATCTTTTTAAAAAATACCCATTCAATGATGAAGGTTTTTTAACGGAGTTGCGTTCTAAAATAGTAAGTCGTACCAACTTAAATAAGCTTTCAAAAAAAATGGGACTCAATCATTTAATTCAGCGTGATAATGAGTCGAATAATCTTTACCGTTCTATTGAAGGTGATACTTTTGAAGCATTGATTGGCGCTATTTATTTAGATAAAGGTTTTAATTTTACCCATCGTGTTATTGTCAATCGCATTATTCAAGTGCATCTTGATATTGATGAAATAGAGCATAAGCAATGGAACTTTAAAAGTAAACTGATTGATTGGGCACAAAGAGAAAGAAAAACTGCTGGATATAATGTTGTAGATGTAATTGGAGGTGGCTATACAAAGCAATACAAAGTTGAGCTAACGATTGATGGCGAACCTATTGCTTGCGGGCAGGATTATTCAATTAAAGCGGCTGAACAATTAGCATCTGAAAAAGCATATATGATATTAACTAATATTCAGGTAGTTTAAACTTATAGGTAATTGTAAATTAATTTACTTAAAAAGGGTGGAATTATTTAATAATTCCACCCTTTTTAAGTAAAGTTTTAATGTATTATTACAAATTTAATATTTTGATTAGGTGTATTATCAGTAAATAATTTCAGAATATAATTTCCGTTTGGTAAACTATAAAAAGGGAACTCAAAGCTATGATTTCCTGCTGAGAGTTTACCTAATTCATATTCAGCAATTTTCTGTCCAAGAATATTAAAAATGCTAAATTTTGAATCTGAAGGTTTGGGGATATAAAAGTCAACAAAACTATTGTTATTAATAGGAACTGGATATATATTCAATATTTTTGTAGTATTTGTATTGTCTTCTAAACTTGATGTTCCGCAAGTAGTAAGGTAAGAATTGAATCCAGTTGCTGTGGGTGGATAATTTACATCGAAAAAAAGAGTTTTGTTTGGGCATACAATTGAATAAGTGGGCCAACCAGTAAAAGATGTTCCTGAAATAGTTGTAAAAGTTGTTGTTGCTGCTGCTCCATTTCCATCTGTTCCAGCACATGGGTTTGAAACATTATGTTGAGTTTTGTAAGTATTTATAGCTGCATTATTATCTCTGTCGGAAATACCCCAAAATTGAATATTACTAGTTCCATTTCCTGAAGAAGTATAAGCTTGCTCTACAATTGGAGCATATTGTATGCAATATGAACAAGTTGCAAAAAAAAGATCAATCAAAACTGATTTGCCTTGCCCTAATACAGTATAAAGGTTTCTTGAAACACCATCTGTTGTGGTAATTGTAAAATCGGGACTTGTTATTTTAGTAGTATTTTCAACAAGAATTACTTTTTCAGGTAAACCATAGGTATTGTTTTTAAATACAGTTTGCTGAGCAATTAAATTTATTGAACATAGCAATAAACTAAAAAATAAGATTTTTTTCATAATTAATTGTTTTAATGAATAATTTGTAAGAAGATTATATAAATGTATTGCAAATATAATTTATTTTTTTGTCAATGTGATATGTTATTAATTGATTTTAATTAGAGGGGAAATAATAATATTATAGTGGTGAAAAATAAAAAAGCTTGTAAAATTAATTCACAAGCATTTTTGTGGAGCGTATGGGAGTCGAACCCATGACCTTCAGACTGCCAGTCTGACACTCTAGCCAACTGAGCTAACGCCCCGATAATAGGATGCAAATGTATAAAATTATTTCAAACCAAAAGCTATTTTTAATAAATCTTATCGTTGATTTTAATAACAAACATATATACTGATGCTTAACAGATTTGTAAAAGCAAAGCTGATTAGCATCAGTAATACTGAGCGAATGAGTTTGAAATTTTTTGCAAACTCATTCATTCGAAGTATAATATAATTTTCTACTTTTGCCCTTTAATATTCAGAGTTATGAAAAATCTATTTAAAATACAGTATTTTATTCTTCTTACATTGGTAATTGTATCTTTAATGAGCTGTAAATCTTTAAAGATTGCTCGCCCGGAAGAAGTTTATACAGCTCCTAATTATAGTCCCAAGCCTTCGGAGATAAATTTGCCTTTTTATATTAATTTGATGGATATTCAAAATAGCATCAATAAAAAATTTAGTGGCTTGATATACGAAGACAATAGTTTGGAAGATAACGATAATGACAATATCATGGTGAAAGCCTGGAAAAAGGAAGATTTTTATATTAACTATGAAAACAATCAGCTTTCGTACCGCATTCCACTGAAATTATGGATAAAAGCCGGGTTTAAAAAAGAAATACTGGGTGTTAAAATATCTGATTATCGCGAAATAAATGCCGAAATAGCCCTTAAATTTAAAACTACGTTATATATAAACAAAGACTGGACAATTACTACCTTTACTACTTCTGATGGTTTTGAATGGTTGAGTACTCCTGCTATTAAAATAGGACCTATTGATGTTCCAATTAAATTTATTGCAAATTCAATTTTAAAGAAAAATCAAGCATTATTAAGTAGTGAAATTGATAAAGCAATAAAGCAAAAGTTTTCATTGCGAAAATATATTCAGGATATTTGGACTACTATGCAGAAGCCTATAAAAATTAATAATGAATATAATTTGTGGTTAAAACTTAATCCTCAGGAAATATCGTCGATGCCTATTATTAATCAGAATGGGAAGTTGAAGATTTCGATGGGTGTAAAATCTTTGGTTGAATCGTATATGGGCGATGAACCCAAAGTAATACCCAACGCTGGCTTACCCGATTTTAAGATGGTAAAAACATTGGACAATAATTTCACCATTAATTTGTTGGCCGATATATCGTACAAATCAGTAGATACGCTTGCTAAACAATTTTTGAAAGGGAAAACATTTACGCAAGATAAAAAATCGGTAACTGTTGTTGATATTAAAGTTTATGGTAATAATAATAAAATGGTGATTGGTGCTACCTTGGCTGGTAGTTTGAATGGTATTATTTATTTTACTGGGAAACCTGTTTTCGACTCAGCTACTTCTACCGTAAAAATCATTGATATTGATTTTGAGTTGGAAACCAGAAATGCTTTACTCAAAACTGCCAATTGGTTATTGCACAATAAATTTATTAAAATGATAGAGCCAAGTTTGGTATTCCCGTTGGGTGATAAGCTTGCTCAATCAAAAGCTCTTATCCAAAAAGAACTTACCAATAATTATATTACAAAAAATATCCTACTCAATGGCCAACTGAAAGACTTGAATATTGAAAATATTTTTCTAACACCGGAATCAATAAAAGTTGCGGTTAATTTTAAAGGTAATCTTAGCTTAAGCTATGAGGCTAAAGATTAGACAATGTATTCATTTATTGATGTGATGATTGTGAAAGAAAATAGTCTGTGTATAATTTCAAATTCTTCAATTCTATTTTTCTAGCTATGCAGGATTCTCAACTATCAATTGTGCGGTTGTTCTGCTGCGTTGTTCTAATAATATTTTTCGATTATCTACAACTTTATCAATTGTAGCTTGATTGTAATGGCGAATGGTAATTAAATCAAGATGAAGGTTGTATCTCACTTTATAGTTTTCTTGCAAGGCTTTTATTAATGCATCAAAGCGTTTTACATTGCCATCAAAACAAACCGAAAAACTAATAGCTGAGTTTTGCATCAAGTTAATTTTAATCTTATTATTTGAAAAAACACCAAAAATATCTGATAAATTTTCTTCGGCTATAAATGAGAAATCTTTGGGGGAAATAGAAATTAAAGCTTGTTCCTGTTTGAAAATAAAAGAAGGAATCAATCCATCCGCATTTTCATGATTAAAAATAATCGTTCCTTCGTTTTCAGGCTGTATAAATGATTTTACGAACAAAGGAATGTTTTTGTTTTGAAGCGGTTTAATTGTTTTTGGGTGAATAATTGTTGCACCGTAATATGCCAATTCAATGGCTTCGCGATAAGAAATAGCATCTAACTTATGCGTGTCTTCAAAAAACTTAGGGTCAGCATTTAGCAAGCCTGGAACATCTTTCCAAATAACCATTTCCGAAGCATTCAAATTGAAAGCAAATATAGCTGCTGAATAGTCAGAACCTTCGCGACCCAGGGTTACAGAATGTTCGTCGGTTGTATTGCCAATAAATCCTTGTGTAATCATAAGATGTCGTGGCAAACTTTTGTTTTCAAAAAAAGGAATGACTAAATTATTGGTTTTGTGCATGGTTTCTTGCCAGTTTACCTTTCCTTCGCGGTAGTTATTGTCAGTTTTAATAATTTTTCGTGCATCGATCCATTGATTTATTATGCCTTTGTAATTCAAATAATGACTGATAATTTTTGTAGAAATCAATTCTCCATTAGAAACAATTTGATCATATTCAAAATCATAGCTTTCCGAAGATCGTGTATTAAGTTTATGCAATAATTCATCAAAAATTTGTTTAATATCGGTAAATACTTCGTGATTTTTATCTTTAAAAAGGTCATCTATAATGTTGAAATGAAAAATTTTAACTTCATTAAGCAAAGTATTTGTTTCATTGCTATTGTTAAAATATGCTTGCGTCAATTTTTCTAAAGCATTGGTGGTTTTTCCCATAGCCGAAACAACAACCAATATTTTTTCTGAGCTATATTTATTTAATATTTCCTCTGTATTTTTAACTGCATTGGCACTATTTACAGAAGCTCCACCAAATTTAAAAACCTTCATAATATTATTGCTTAAAAATTATGACAAATGTAAAATAAATTTGCAAGAATTTTGTAAAAAAAAGTATTGATTTTTAACTTGATCATTTACAAATTAAGAAGATTAAGTATTCATTTTTGTAGGTTAATGTAAAAAGAAAAAATATACCTTTTTATAGTTTTCAGATAAACAAATATTTATAAAGTTTGGCGCGAATATTGTTAAGTATTACTTATGTAATATTATTAATCACAATATCATATTAACAGGTTTTACAGCGAATATTAGTGTCTATCTTGCAAAAAATAAAAAATAGATTTACTAATTTAAAAAAATAAGCCTTGTTTTTATGCTTTTTGTTGTGTCAGTACTTGATTAAACTTAGATTTTATTTCTCTAATGAATAATTTTTAAAAACTGTTTTTTTATATTTGAATAAAATTGATATAATGAAGCTCAAACTATGTAACTAAATTTGTATTAATTAAAAAAATATTCGATAGAATTTTAATTAGTAATTTTTGATAAAAAATGAGATTGAAAGTAACAAAAAAAGACAAAAAATTTCACTTTGTTATTTCAATAAAAGCGTTGATGTATAATAAAATAGTTGTATATTTGCATACAAAACATGATTTTTGCTAAAAAAAATCATGTTTTGTGTAACAATTTTTTTTAAAATATTGTTTAATATATAGTTGCAGTTTTAGTGTATATTAGTTAATGTTAGACTTTAAAAAATATTAAGTCTTTATTTTTAGGCTTTTAATTGATAAAAGAATAGGTTTTTGGATTGATATTTTTATGATAATAATAATCTCCATTTATAAGAAACGCTTTCAAGCGATGTTTTTCATCGTTGGTTTGTTGTTTTTGTTAATATTGGGGGTTGATAATGTAAATGCTGCAACTCGTACAGCATCAGTTTCAGGAAATTGGAATTCTACTACTACATGGGGAGGTTCTGCGGTTCCAACTTCTGCTGATGTCGTTACAATTAATAATGGGATAGCTGTAACTGTTAATGTAGCAGCTAATTGTAATACATTAACAACATTAAATACTGGTAGTATTACAATTAGTGGGAATAATTCATTAACTGTAACAGGTCTTATTAATATGGCAAGACCAAGTAGTAATAACACTAACTTTACAATTGCTGTTGGTAGCGGATCGCTTACTTGTGGTTCTTTAACTATGAATGCAACTACCACATCAAGAAATAATATTATAACAATCTCCACAGGAATTCTAACTGTTACTGGTACTTTTACTTCTATAGGGTCATCAGGTTGTCAGTTAACTTTTACAGGTCCAGGTACTATTGATTTTCAAGGTGCAACAGTACTTACTGGAAATCCAACTCTTACAACGGTTACAGGCTCAAGAGTGATATATTCTAGTTCAGGTACACAAACAGGCATTGTTGGCAGTTACCAAAAACTTAATATTAGAGGCACAAATACAAAAACATTTGCTACTACACCAACTGTTAATGATACACTTTCTTTAGAAGGAACTGCATCAATTGTTGTTACAACAGGTGTGGTAGCATACGGTACAAATGCAACTCTACAATATAATACAGCATCGCCTAGAACTGTTACATCTGAAGAATGGTTAACCACTTTTAATGCAACAGGCGGAGTAATTATTAACAATACAGGAATTATCACTTTAAATGAAGCTAAAATATTCAACTCTACTGCTCCTCTCACAATTAGCAATGATGCAAGTTTATCAATGTCAAGCTTTTTATTAACATTAAATGGTAATTTTATCAATAGTGGAACAGCAAGTGGTACAACAGGTGGAGTAACTATTGCTGGAACAGCTACTCAAAGTATCGGTGCTTTTACAACAACAGGTATTGTTTCTCTGACAAAAACCGGAGGTACTGCCACTTTGCAGGGTAATATCAATGGAGCTTCATTAACTATAAATGGCTCAGGAGGCACCTTAAATCTTGGTACAGGATTAACACATATTTTCACTGGTATTTGGACAAGAACTGCAGGCACTTTGAATGGAGGATCGAGTCTCTTGAAAATTGGTGGTAGTGTGAGTGGTAGTGGTGGAACATTTACTGCAGGTACAGGAACTGTAGAATGGAATGCTTCAGGAAGTCAGTCTATTGCTGCGGTTGCCTATAACAATCTTATTCTTTCCGGATCTGGTTCAAAATCAATTATAACTGGTACTTCTGTTGCTGGAAATCTGAGCATTTCAGGAGCTAGTGCAAGCATTAATACAGGAATCAATATTACAGCCAATAGTCTTACTTTGGACGGTTTTAGTAAAATTAATGGGACATGGGGTTCAACAACTTCTTCTGCTACATACAAAGATAACACTTATTTTGCAGCAACAACAGGCTTAGTAACTGTTACAACAGACACAAGACCAACTCCTTTTTATTCAAATCTTACTGTTAATCAAAGTATCTGTTATGGTACATCTTCTGTAACTCTAATAGGGACTGTTAGCGCTATTGGACCTGTGTATCCGGCGAATGGCGAAACTATTGGAGTAACTATCAATGGGAATACTCAAATTGCTACAATTTCTGGTGGACTAGGAGGGTTTTCTATCAATTTTAATACAGCTGCAATTCCGGCTTCTATTACACCGTACATTATCACATATACTTATTCTGGTAATACAAGTTTAAAAGCTGCTCCAAATAATACAGATAATACATTAACTGTTAATTTGATGACTGGTATTAGCAGTCAATCAACTGGAACACAGACTCAATGCATTGGTGGAACTTTTACATCGATTTCTGTTACAGCAACAGGTGTTGGGTTAAGCTATCAATGGTATAGCAATATAAGTGCAAGTACTTCAGGTGGAACTTCACTTGGCTCGAGCAATGGAGCTCAAACTAATACTTATACACCTCAAGCATCTGTTGCAGGAACATTATATTATTATTGCATAGTAACTGGGACATGTAGTACAGTAACGAGCTCAATTTCAGGTGAGTTTTTAGTTAATCCTTTAACCGCATTAATCAACCAATCTACAGGAGCACAGACACAATGTTTTGGAGGTAGTTTTACACCAATTTCAGTAACTTCAACTGGAGTTGGGCTAGGTTATCAATGGTATAGCAATACAAGTGCAAGCACTTCAGGTGGAACTTCTCTCGGATCGATTAATGGAGCTCAAACTAACACTTATACTCCTCAAGCTTCTGTTGCAGGAACATTGTATTATTATTGCATTGTAACTGGTACATGCAATACTGTTACAAGTGCAATATCAGGTGCATTTCAGGTTAATTCGGCAATTATTACAGGAACTGCTTCAGGTAGCAGGTGTGGAGCAGGTACTGTTTCATTAAGTGCTTCAACTTCTGTAGGAACAATAAATTGGTATGCTATGTCAAGTGGTGGTAGCTCATTAGGAACAGGTTCTCTCTTTACTACACCAAGTATATCTTCAAATACAACTTATTACGTTGATGTAAATAATAGTGGATGTGTGTCGTCAGTAAGAACTCCAGTTATCGCATATATTGTCCCCCTTACTTCTATTGTTGCTGATGGTGGTGGTACTTATTGTGGAGATTCTAATATCACATTGACAAGTTCTGGGACAAATACAACAAATCAATATTGGGCAGGTCCTAACAGCTTTTATTCTATTAACCAAAATCCTGTTCTTGGTAATATTACACCAGCTATGAGTGGTACATATACAGTTACCGGAAGTGCGTTAAGTGGAATAAACTTGGTTACGAATGGTGATTTTGAATCTGGAAATACAGCTTTTACAAGTTCATATACATTAGCTTTACCTACTTCTAACGGTTTGTATCCAGAAGGAACTTATGATGTCATTATAAATCCTCAATCAAGACATTCAAATTTTGCTACTTGTGTTGATCATACGTCTGGAAGTGGAATGCAAATGGTTGTTAATGGTTCTACCGTACCAGCAGGTATTGTATGGTCACAAACTGTAAATGTTGTTCATGCTACTGATTATCAGTTTACATATTGGGAGCAAAGTGTAGTGGGCTCCAACCCTTCTCAATTACAGTTGTATGCAAATGGAAGTCCTGTTGGAGTTACATATACTGTTACAAGTACAACTTGTTTATGGCAAAAGTTTATTTATAACTGGAATTCAGGTTCAAGTACAACAGCTGTGTTATCACTGGTAAATCAAAATACAATAGCTTCAGGTAATGATTTTGCATTGGATGATATTTTTTTCGAGCAAGTTTGTGCAGCAACTGATACAGTAAATGTGACTGTGAATGCAGTTGTAACTGCTGGTAGTATTGGTACATCACAAACTATTTGTAGTGGAGTTACTCCAGCATCTATTACATCGATTACTCCAGGTACTGGTACTGGATCAATATCTTATGAATGGCAAACCAATGCAACTGGAAGCTATGTTACTATTAGTGGGGCAACAGCCGCAACTTATTCTCCTCCAGCTTTGACTTCTACAACTAGTTATAAAAGAAGAACTTTATCTATAAGTGGTGGAATTACATGCTATTCTCTTTATACTACACCGATTACAATTACTGTTTCATCTCATTATGCGTTAGCTGGTGGTCCTAACACAGTTTGTCAGTCTACTTCTCCTTCTGCAATAACATTGATTGGTGCAAGTTTTGGTGGTGGTGCTTCAACTGCAGCTTGGTCAATTATTTCTGGAGGGGGAACATTAAGTTCAACTGCTCAGACTGCAACTCCAGCATCTGTTACATATACCCCAGCAGCAAATTATAGTGGAATTGTAGTTTTAAGATTGACAACCAATGTTGTTGGAGGTTGTGCTGCAATATCTGATCGCACTATTACTGTGATATCTACACCAATTGCCCCAACTTTAGGTACAGCGAGCCCAGTTAGCGGAACTACCATTTGTTCAGGCTATAACACAGGAACCGTAACAGGAATCGGCGGATCAGGTGGATCCAACGGAGCAACCAATGAATACCAATATAGTATAAATGGCGGAAGTACATACTCAACTTACACCAATGGCTCAGCCATAATTACG
>Ga0247840_10005059_pt1 | contig 20171 bp, 15 predicted proteins | sample LaCruzMarch2015__FD_192404 | JGI IMG/M metagenome (GOLD analysis project Ga0247840, IMG submission 192404) | Freshwater microbial communities from meromictic Lake La Cruz, Castile-La Mancha, Spain - LaCruzMarch2015_17m | ecosystem: Environmental > Aquatic > Freshwater > Lake | place: Spain... | reverse complement strand
CCGTTCTCGCCGAAGCGATCTATCGCGAAGGCCTCAAGAATGTGACCGCAGGCGCCAACCCGACCAACCTCAAGCGCGGCATCGACAAAGCCGTGGAAGCCATCACAGCCGAACTCGCCAAGATCGCTAAGAAGGTGAAAGACAGCTCCGAGATCGCCCAAGTGGCGACCGTTTCGGCTAACTGGGACACCACCATCGGCCAGATCATCGCTGATGCGATGGACAAAGTTGGCAAAGACGGCACGATCACGGTTGAAGAGGCCAAATCCATCGAAACATCCCTCGACGTTGTTGAAGGCATGCAGTTCGACAAAGGCTATCTCTCACCCTACTTCGTGACGAGCGCAGAGAGCCTCGAAGCTTCCCTCGAGAGCGCCTACATCCTCATCCACGAGAAGAAAATCAGCAGCCTCAAAGACCTGCTCCCGATCCTCGAGAAGATTGCCAAAACCGGCAAACCCTTCCTCATCATCGCGGAAGACGTCGAAGGCGAAGCCCTGGCAACACTCGTGGTCAACAAACTCCGTGGCACGCTTCAAGTCTGCGCCGTAAAGGCTCCCGGCTTCGGCGACCGCCGCAAGGCCATGCTCGAAGACATCGCTGTCCTCACAGGCGGACGCCTCATCACCGACGACCTCGGCATCAAGCTCGAGAGCCTCACCCTTGAAGACCTTGGCCGCGCCAAGCGCATCGTGGTGGACAAAGAAAACACCACCATCATCGAAGGTGAAGGCGCCGGTTCCGACATCCAAGGCCGCGTGGGTCAAATCCGCCGCCAGATCGAGGAAACCACCAGCGACTACGACCGCGAGAAGCTCCAGGAGCGCCTCGCCAAGCTCGCCGGCGGTGTAGCCGTGATCAACGTCGGTGCAGCCACCGAGACCGAGATGAAAGAGAAGAAAGCCCGCGTCGAAGACGCCCTCCACGCCACCCGCGCAGCGGTGGAAGAAGGCATCGTTCCCGGCGGCGGCGTCGCTCTCATCCGCGCCCAGTCCGCGCTCGACAACCTCAAGCTCTCGGGCGACGAAGCGATCGGTGTAGGCATCATCCGCCGCGCCATCGAGCAGCCGCTCCGCACCCTCGCCGACAATGCCGGCCAGGAAGGCGCGCTCATCGTGCAGGAAGTCAAGAAGCGTTCCGGCGCTGAAGGCTACAATGTCGCCACTGGCGAGTATGTGGACCTCATCAAAGCCGGCGTCGTCGACCCAGCCAAAGTGACCCGCAGTGCGCTCCAAAACGCGGCATCCATCAGCGGACTCCTCCTCACCACAGAAGCTCTCATCACAGAGATGCCCGAGAAGGACAAAGCTCCCGCCATGCCTCAGGGCGGCGGCATGGGTGGAATGGGCGGCATGGACTACTAAGTCCAGCCACTCGGCCAAAAAGCCAAAACTCAACAACTCAGCCGGGTTCTCAAGAACCCGGCTGTTTTGTTTTTGCCATCCCGAGATGCCACTCCGGAGGCGTGATGACATGCCGACTTGAATAAGAACTCGGAGCACGGCAAGCTCAGACCTCCCGTGAATTATCCATCGCCCCTTACATCCGCAGCCTCTTCAACTCTCCGCGGCTTGCTTGCTGCGGCCGTTGCGGAGGGATACCACAAAATCGGGCAGGCCGTTTTCAAGCCGGATGCCGAGGGATTTTTTCTGTGCCATGCCGAGGATGTGGGACGCGAGGATTTGGAAATTTTCCACAACCCTCACGACGCGGCGGCCCTCGCCATCAACGACGATGCCGGGAACTACCGCCCGCTCAAAACCGGGCCAAATCTGAAACATGGCTGGCTTCTGCGGGTCGCGTCGCTGGCGGATTTACATTTGGCGCTCGATTTACTTTACCCGGCGGCCCTCGCGAATTGGCGCTCCTTTTTACGCAACGAAAAGATCGCCAGTCCGCTGCGAGACACGGTGAACCGCCAGACCGGCATGTATCGCGTCACGGGCCTGATCACAGATGAAGAGGCCCAGGGAATCGTAGACTCACTCTGCAGCCCCGGCTGCCTGCGCCGGATTCAGTGGCCAATCCCCTCGGATGCGGAGCCACCTCTCATTCCCACAAAGGAAAAAGAAATTCCGCTTCTGTGCGTTGATGCCTGCAGCTTGCTGATCGCTGAAGCTCGACGGGTGGTCAAAGCCCGCCTCGGCAAGTGAACTGGGTAACGATCATTTGGTCGATGACAGCAGCAGCCTCGCTGACGCTGGCTGGCGTTCACGGATCTCTCTGGCTGCGCCAACGGAGCCAGATGTCGAGCCTCATGTTCTGCATCATGGCAACAGCCACCGCCGGCATGGCCGGATGCGAACTTTGGGCGATGAACCTCACGGACATGGAGTCCTACGCCCACGCCCTTCAATGGTATAACCTCATGCGCTGGCTCGTCACGCTGGCGCTCGTCGGTTTCATACACTACTACTTAGGCTCGGGCCGTTCATGGCTCGAGTGGACCGTCTGCGGCTTACGAACGCTGAGCCTATTGGTGAATTTTGTTTTCTCTCCTCTCGTGTATTACACCAGCATCGAGGAGCTTGTGAGGATTCGTTTTATTGGGGCGGAGGTGACTGTGGTCGAGGGCATTCCCAATCCCCTCTCCATTATAGGCCAAGTGAGCTTGCTGGTTCTTGCCGCCTACCTGGTGGATGCGACATGGCGCAGTTCCCACCGGGAACATCGACCTGGGGCCATTCGCGTGGGTTTGAGCGCGGTTTTTTTTGTGATTGCTCTTTCTTTGCAAATGATGTTCGCCCTTTGGGGGTTTATCGATATGCCGATCGTAGCAAGCTTGTTTTTTGCGGGAATCATCGTGGTCATGGGCTTCGAGTTAAGTCAGGACATGCTGCGGGCGGCCAAGCTCGCCGAGGACCTTAAAACTCGAGAAATTGAACTCCGCATGGAACGGGGGCTCATGGATGCCATGTTTGAAAGCGCTCCGGGCATGCTGTATCTCCAAACCCGCCAAGGACAGATGGTGAGGTGGAACTCACAGCATGAGCGCGTCACAGGCTATTCAAGCTCTGAAACTGGGAAAATGAATGCCCTGGATTTTTGCACGGAGGCTGAGCGAGACATTTTGAATCAAGCCAGAGAGCACGCCTTCACCAATGGGGGAAACGAAGTCGAATTCGATATGGCCCGAAGGGATGGATCGACCGCGAGACACTTTTTCCGCATGGTTCCTGTGAAAGTCGCCGAGGAGCCCCATCTCGTCGGCATCGGCATCGATGTGAGTTCGCAACGCGCACTGGCCACCGAGACCGAGCGGGAGCGAGAGCGCATGGCCCACATCGCACGAGTGGCTTCCGTAAGTGAACTCTCAAGCTCCCTTGCGCATGAGATCAACCAACCGCTGGCAATCATTCTCAGCAACGCACAGGCCGCGCAACGCCTCATGGCACATGAAAAACCCGATTTTGTGGAACTTCGCGAAATCCTTGAGGACATCGTAACCGCCGATATCCGTGCGGCGGATGTCATCAAGCGCCTGCGCTCGATCCTTAGACAAGGCAAGCCCGTCTTAGAGTCAGTATCGCCGCACTCGCTTTTCGATCAAGCGCTCCGGATGGCCCAGCCCGACCTCAGATCCGCCTCCATAGAGGTGCTGCGGAAACACTCGAAGAAACTTCCCATCATACAGGCAGACAAAATCCCCATCGAACAAGTGCTTTTGAACCTCATCAAAAACGCCTGCGAAGCCATGGAGGACAATGGTTCCCGAGCAAAGAGCCTTTCCCTTATGTGCATCAACGAGGGAATCTGGCTCAGGTTTTCCATCAAGGACAATGGGCATGGGCTTCGGGGTGGTGAACAAAAAATATTCGAGGCTTTTCACACAACGAAGCCGAACGGCCTTGGCCTTGGCCTGACAATCTGCCAGACCATCATCAACGCGCATGGTGGTAAATTATGGGCCGAGGCGAATAAGGGCCACGGCGCGACATTTCACTTTCAACTTCCCCTCGTGCCTGAAAATTTATGAAGCAACCCGAAATGGTTTTTCTCGTCGATGACGAGCCCGCTCTCCTGAAAGCCCTCTCGCGACTCCTCAAAGCAGAGGGATTCGCAGTGCAGGCCTTCGACAGTGCGAAGAAATTCCTTGCCGCTCCGCGCTATGAGGGCTCCGGATGCATCGTTCTCGATCAATGCATGCCGGAAATGTCGGGCATCGAATTGCAGCAAGAACTCGCTCAAGAGAATTCCGCACTGGCACTCATTTTTATTACGGGCAATGGAGATATTCCGATGAGCGTAAGAGCCATCAAAGCCGGGGCGGTGGATTTTTTAATTAAGCCAGTCAATGATAAGGAACTGCTTCAGGTCATCCGAACGGCTCTCGAAAAATCCCGCTCCATGCTTGAAGCAAAAGCGGAATTGGCCGAGCTCCAGCAACGACACTCCGCACTCAGCAAACGAGAAAAAGAAGTCTTAATTCTTGTTGCGAAAGGACTTCCAAACAAACAAATTGCGGGGCTTCTTGGAGTCGTTGAGCAGACGATTAAAGTCCATCGAGGTCGTGTCATGTTAAAAATGGAGGTGGACTCTCTCGCTCAACTCGTTCTCGTGGCGGAACGCCTCAGACTTAAGTAACTCCATGGAGAATCCCTGCAAACAGCTGCGACAATATTTTTTTAGCACAATCGATCAATACCTTTCACTTTAACCAAAGTATAATGGACTCTAGACTTAAAAAAATGCAGTGTCGCCGCGAAATCAGGAAAGCGTAGAAGCAAAAACTTCAAAAACCACCCCAATAAATGGCTTGCCTCACTTTAAGTTTAAGTATCGATATGTCGTCCGGTCGTTACGAATAACTCGTTGAATGATTAGTCACAAAAGCATCCGGAGCCTTCCCTACGCTCAGTTGATCAAAGCGCGAATCGCCAGTTTGCTGCTTGTGGTGCTTTGTATTGTCACGAGCGAAGGCGTCGCACAGACGGTGCTTACCGTTCGAGAAGCGGAGTTCCGCAGCCGTTGGGCAGGCCCGCAGGAGGATCGCGCCGTGCCGGTTCAATACTTTGAATCCGATGGAGGGCTTGGGGAGGATAGCGCACAGCAAGTCGGAGAACCTTCGAGCGAGGATCAAGAGCAACAAGGTCTCTCCGAATCGATGGACAGCATGGCCGAAAACATCCGGCGCAGGCTCCGCTTTGGGCCGCTCGATTTTCAACTGGGGCTCTCCACGGGCTGGGAGTATTCCTCGCAGAATTCCGTGGGTGGAACCACCGACTTCAACAACAGCAACAGCTTTTTCGCGGCACCCACGGTAGCGGCGACTTACGAACGGGAAGTAGGCGTGTGGAATGTCTCCGCAAGATACGGAGCGGGCTATAGGTATTATTTCAACCAAGACTACACCTCCGCTGGCACTGGGGTGCAGCGCAACCCGCTCTCCATGACGGGTGGGATCGATGTCGGATACAACACGAGCCGCCTGGCAGTGAATCTGAATGTGAGTGCATCCTCGGGAACAGGCTATGATGTGATCGCAGGTGCCAATAATTGGCAGACCAGCGCCTCCACGGGAATCTCTGTCCGCTACATCATCAGCGAAGAATTCAGTGTGGGCGGCGCGGCATCCGCCACCTACTCAAATACAGCCGATGCCCAAGTGGCCGAAGGGGAAATCGGACAACCGGAAAGCAATAGTCTCACAAGCGCAGTGAGCCTCTTTGCAGACTATCTCGTGACGCCAAAAACAAACGTCCGATTCATTCTCAGCGCTGGTCAAGACTTGCAGGATTTCGATGGCGGGGTTTCAGAGGGCAGACGCTACTTCGACTCCATGCTCATGATCACCTACCAACTTGCCCCCAAACTCTCTGTGGATGCCGGAGGAGGCGTGGGTTATGTGCTCGACCAAAATATCCCAGACCCCGAATACACAGGTGTGCGACCTGTCTACACCCTGGGGGTCAATTACACACCAACGGAGAAAACTTATTTGAAAGCAAAATTTGGAATGCAGGGAGCGGATATCAGACCAAACTTCAGCTTGGTTGGAGGCTGGGATGTGAGGGAAAAAACAAGGCTCTCGCTATCGGTTTACCAGAACCAAGGTTTCTCGAGCCTCTCGCCGGATCAGTATAATATCACCCGAGGCATTCTTGGCACAGTGGCCCAACAACTTTTCAAGGGCATCAATGTAGCGGTTTCGGCGGGTTACGAGCAGTCCGAGTATGTCTCGCTAACCAGCGAAAAACTTCCGAATCCCGTCGAAGGCCCAGCCGACTACTGGCTTGCCAATGCGTCCCTCTACTGGCGCATTCGCGAGTGGCTTTCTTGGCAAAACACATTCACCATTTCGACCGGGCAGGCCAACAATGAAGAGCTGCAGACGCGCTTCGACACGAGCTTCAATTTCAATTTTTAAGCGCCGGATGGGGACCAGAAGCGGCTCGCCTGAGATGAGCCAGATACTCGACATTGCCATCATGTCCGGTTAGAGGCGACTCCATGTATCCGAGCCATTGATGACCGGAATTTCCCACAAAGTTTCGGATTTTTTCCACGCAGGCGAAACGCAAAGCCTCGTCTCGCAGGACGCCGCCCGGCGGCAAAGACCCCCTTGGAGCCTCAAATTGGGGCTTGATGAGGAAAACAGCATCCGCGCTTGGTGGCAGAACTTTAAAAACTGCTGGTAGGATGGCTGTGAGCGAAATGAAGCTAACATCTCCTACAGCCAGCATGGGCGGTGGCGAGAGATCGCCAGGCTCAAGGAAGCGGGCGTTGAAACCCTCCCGGCATAGAACACGCGCATCGGCCCGCAAGCGCCAGTGGAGCTGCGAGTGCCCTACATCTACGGCGTGGACAAGAACAGCTCCCCGCTGGAGCAGGCAATCGGTAAAACCTCCGGTGGATGCTCCGATATCAACGCATACGGAACCTGACGGATGGATATGAAATTGATCGAGTGCCGCTTCGAGCTTGAATCCCCCGCGACCCACATATTTTTCTTGGGCGGCAAGGGTGATATCCGCATCCAGCGAAACGGGGGTGCCAGCCTTGGAGACCGCCTGGCCTTTTATGTAGACGCGCCCAGCCATGGTGGCTCGAGCGGCGAGATCCACGCTCTGGAAAAAGCCTCGCTCAACAAGAACAGCATCGAGCCTCTTTTTTGCCATATGCCTTTACCGGCGCGAGCATGCGCCCTTAGGGTTTCTTGGGAAATGCGTCGTTCGAGATGACGGTGCCATTGCTGGCAAGCAACTTCATCTCACCGAAGTAAGTGCCATTTGGCCCGTAGCACCACACGGACCAAATGGGAACAGCGAAACTGCCTTGCTGGTTCAATACAAAGCTTACCGTGGCGATCTGTTTTCCATTCGCTCCGGCATAATTTTGCGCTGTATCAAAAATTCCACGCGAGTCGACTTGGACTTTCGAGAGATTCAGCGGCTTGGCGGAGGAAAGTATCTCGCGCAAGCCCAGAGTTGGCTTGTCGGAGATGATCTGACCGGAAGCTACTTCTATGCTGCGCAACCCATGGTCGTCTCGACCAGCTCGTGCGGAGACATACCAGGTGTCGGGATCGGGATTGGCACTGTCGGCGGAAAGTTTGAGAACTCCGCTGCGATACTTTTCAGGAAGGGCATCCAAGCAAGCAAGCGCCCCCTTGGAGTCCACTGCCTGAAGGCAGCAGGACGAAAGAAGAAGTGCCAGTGAGAATGCTTTCAAAATCAATGCGCGTAGCGGTCCACTCAACCCATCAGGGATTCACGAAGCTTGGTCAGCTCGGTCTGCTCGCCGAGTTTCCGCGTCACCTCGCGAATGCGACGACTCAGCGTGGTGGCAAGTCCAATGAGCAGGAGAATACCCGCCGAAGGATAGTTGTTTATGAATTCTTCGAGGCCCTCGCGCGTTATCTCCCAGTATTGGCACTCGTGGACTATGTCCACAGAACAAACGGCCTCCAGTGGATCGAAGAGATCTACTTCACCGAGCCATTCGCCAGCCTCAACCTGCCCGAGGAGAACGTCTGTATCTTGGTCGACACGGCGGGCATGAAGAAGGCCACTAATGACCAGAAACAGCTTGCCGTGGGAAACGCCTTGCTCGATCAGGACGGTGCCTGGCTTTGCAGAGTTAAACCTGCCATAGCTTTCGAGGACTGTAACATCCTCGGGATTCAGATTGGCAACGATACCGATGAGTGGAAGTTGTTGTGGGTGGGTTGGCATATTTTTCTTTCTAGAGGTTCGTGATTTGAATTACTGACAAGCCTCACATTCTCCGCCGTTGAGCATGGCTTCGATCGAACAGGCCGTTTTTTCCTCCGCAGTAAATTCAGGCTTGGGGCCTGCGACGACTCCGCGGAGTTCCTTTTTCACATTTGTGGTCGGGCCTTCGATACTGGAGGCACCGAGGGTGCGCAGGTAGTAAGTGGTCTTCAGCCCTGTGTGCCAAGCGCGGCGATACATGTGGCTGGCAATCTTCATATCAGGCTCGCCGATGAAAAGGTTCACGGATTGGGACTGGTCGATCCACTTCTGGCGACGCGCGGCGGCGTCGATAATGAAGTCAAATGGTATCGAGAAGACCGTGCGGTGCTTTTCCCGTATCGCGAGCGGTATGTCCTCGATGCTCCCGAGTTCACCTTCGAAATACTTGATCTGTTCAAGCATGCGGGTATCCCATTTGCCGATCTTCTTGAGGTCACGAACCAACTCGGTGTTGAGCATGGTGAACTTGCCACCGAGATTTTCCTTGGCGTAGAGGTTCTTGTAGTTCGGCTCAATGCAAGGAGTGGTGCCCATGATATTCGAGATCGTGGCCGTGGGAGCGATAGCAAGGACATTAGAATTGCGCATGCCTTGCCTCTTGATTTTTTCGCGAACTGGTGACCAATCCATACGCCCGCCACGGGGCACATCGATTTTGACACCGCGCTCACGCTCAAGTAGGTCGATTGTGTCTTGCGGAAGTAAATTCCGGTCCCACTTCGATCCCCGAAAGCTGCTGTAAGGCCCGCGCTCGGCAGCAAGATCGCTGGACGCCGCATAGGCGTGATAAGCGATGGCTTCCATGAACTCATCATTGAAATCCACAGCCTCAGCACTCGAAAAACTCACATTGCGTTTGAAAAGCGCGTCTTGCAGCCCCATCACGCCAAGGCCGATGGGACGATGACGCACATTCGAACGCTTGGCGGCTTCCGTAGGGTAGAAATTGATGTCGATAACATTGTCAAGAGCACGAATGGCCACATGGATCGTTTCGCGCAGCATTTCATGGTCGAGAGACCCGTCGGCTTTGATATGCGCGTTGAGAACGATCGATCCAAGGTTGCAAACCGCAGTCTCATCCTCACTGGTATTGAGAGTAATCTCGGTGCACAAGTTCGAAGAGTGGATGACCCCGATGTGGTCTTGTGGACTACGAAGGTTGCAGGGGTCCTTGAATGTGATCCAGGGATGTCCTGTCTCGAGGAGCATCCTGAGCATCTGTTTCCAAAGATCGATGGCCGGCACTTCCTTGGCAGTGATTTTGCCTTGGCGAGCAAGATCCTCGTAGTGGAGATAGCGCTCCTCAAACTTGCGTCCATAGGCATCGTGGAGGTCGGGAACTTCGTTGCTGCGGAAGAGCGTCCAGTTCTCACGGGACTCCATGCGCTTCATGAAGAGATCGGGAACCCAGTTGGCCGTGTTGAGATCATGCGTGCGGCGGCGGTCGTCGCCAGTGTTGCGGCGGAGTTGCAAGAAATCCTCCACATCATTGTGCCAGGTCTCAAGGTAGGCACAGCCAGAGCCGCGTCGCTTGCCACCTTGATTCACTGCCACAAGCTGGTCGTTGTGGAGCTTGAGAAAGGGGATAACGCCCTGACTCTCGCCGTTTGTGCCCTTGATGTAACTGCCAGTCCCCCGCACCGCTGTCCAAGAGCCACCGAGACCTCCAGCCCACTTCGAGAGGTAGGCATTTTCAGCGATGCCGCGCTGCATGATCGACTCGATCGAGTCGTCTACTTTGTAGAGGTAACAACTGGAAAGCTGGCTGTGGAGCGTGCCGGAGTTAAAGAGCGTAGGCGTGCTCGAACAAAAACGGCGGCTTTTGTAAAGGTTGTAGAGGCGCACAACCCAGTCTTCGCGCTTTGCAGGCTCTTCGATGAAGAGTCCCATAGCGACACGCATCCAGAAAAATTGCGGCGTCTCAAGGCGACGCGATGTTTTTTTCGTTTTATCAATGATGAGATAGCGATCGTAGAGCGTTTGGATTCCCAGAAAATCGAAATCCATATCAGCGGTTGGATCGATGGCTTCCGAGAGAACATCCAAATCGTATCCGAGCAGCTTTGGCGTAAGGCGCTCGATACCCACAGCAGTGCGCAGATAACTTTTAAAGGCCTTGCGATGGGCATCGCGAAGCATCTCGATGCCGTCGCGCTGTATTTTCCAATCCAGAACTTCTTCGTAAATATAAGACAGCATGATGCGGGCCGCAAACTTGGCAAAATCGGCATCACGCTCGATGAGAGACCGGGAATTCAGAATGATCGTATTTTTCAGGATGTCTTCAGTCACCTCGGTGGCGAGGGATCGGCGCAACTCGCGCTCGATCTGAAGGGCGTCGAGATTGAGATCGAGACCGATGGTCGCAAACTGAATCCGTTTTCGCAGCTCGGAGCCATCCCAGAGAATACTCTGGCCATCACGCTGGGTGACCATGATGAGGGATTCTTGGATGTCGCTGGCCTCGGCTTCGGCCTCGGTTTTAACAGCAACTTCGCGTTGACTGGCACGCTGGGCACGATAGAGGATGTAGCTCTCGGCGACCTTGTAATAACCCTGCCGCATGATTTCTTCCTGCACGAGATCCTGCACGTCTTCAATATGAACAAACGCAGAGTCGCGGGTGCGCACGCTGTTGCTCACCCCACGAGCGATGGATGCGGCGGCTTCAGCATTTTCCTTCATGGAAAGGAAGGCGCGGCGGCAAGCGGCCTCGATCTTGGATTCCATCCACGGAACGACAGATCCATTGCGGCGAATCAGGCGAACATTCAGAGGCTCTGCCTCCTGCGCCAGCGTGGATGCACCTCCGGAGCGGATCGAGCGTTTAAAAACGAGGCTCTTGGCGACATCGTGAGCATCATTTTCAATGAGGGCTTTTTCGATAAGGAGCGAGAGATCATGCTCAGAGAGGCGAAGCGAGCCGCCATTCTGCGACTGCTCGGCCAGACTCAAAGCCACGGAGTGGGCGACATTCGCTACGAAGCCGCGATTTTGCTCATTGAAGATGTTTTTCTCTTCGCGTGATAAAAGAAGATCCGTGAGCGCCTCGCCGATCTCATCAGCAACATCGGAGAGGTTAAACGATTGTTCATCGCCGTTGGTGCGGGTGACAGTGATTCCAGTGAGCGGATGGGCTGATGCGGCAAGTCCTTCGCGCCAGGAGAAGTCGGGCTTCTGGTCGCGTGGCATGGTGACGAGGCGCTTCAGTGCGATATCTTCGTCAAGTGAGAGATGTCGAGGCATGTTTTGTTTTTTGAAGTAGGGGGATTTTAGAGGTCGTCATCGCTCACGCCGGCGAGATCAATGCCTCGACGGTATTCGGTGACGCGACCTTCAAAGAAATTGGTCTCTTTTTTGATTTCCATCATTTCCGAGAGCCATGGGAGCGGATTCTCAAGATTTCTGTGGAGGGGCTCGAGGCCCACACCAACAAGTCGCCGGTCTCCGATGTAATCGATGTAACGACCGAACTCATCGGCTGTGAGACCCACGGCAGCCACAGGCAGGCAATCACGGATAAATTCTTTTTCGAGCGCAATGGCCTCGGCCATCGTAGAGCGAAGCTCTTCGCGGAATTCCTCGGTCCAAATCTCGGGGTTCTCGTCGACGAGGTCTTGGAAGAGCTGGCGCAGAAGCTCGATGTGGTTCGACTCGTCTCGCAGCGTGTAGCTAAACATCTGTCCAATGCCGGGAAATTTGTTCTGGCGGTAAAGGGCAAGAACCATGCCGAAGAGCCCATAAAACTGCGTCCCCTCCATGCACTGGCCGAAGAGAAAGATATTTTTGGCGAAAGCAAATTTGTTCTCAAGACTCGTCAGATCCATATCGCGACGGAGCGCACGGCTGTTACTAACGACAAAGTCGGTCTTGTTTTTGATCGTCTTCACATCCTCAAACATGGCCTCGCACTCATGCGGATTTATCCCGAGCGAACTGATCATATAAACCAGCGAGTCGGCGTGGATATTTTCCTCTTGTGCATGGCGCCCCAGCACGAGCTTCAGCTCCGGCGCGGTAACCGCCTCGCGGATGACATGGAGGATGTTGTCGCCCACGATACCTTCGGCGGCTGAAAAATATCCGATTCCCATCTTGATGATCCAACGGTCGACATCCGAAATCGCTCCGCTGGTGTCGCGCCAATGCTCACAATCTTTTTGCATCGGCACATCTTCAGGCTCCCAGTGGTTCGCCTTCATTTTTTTGTAGAGGTCGTAGGCCCAAGTGTATTTTAAGGGCAGGATGTTGAAAAACATCGTTTGGCGTCCGTTGATGACGCGTTTTGCAGCAAATGCGGCTTCGGCTTTGTCGCTATCCAATATGAATTGGCGGTCTCCGAGGGTGATGGTGGTTGTGGTCATATTATAGGATTGTCTGCGTGTTTGGCAGGGCTTGCGGACGGTTCCGCCTGCAAGTTACGCCATGGACAGAGAAACGAGTGCCGTTTTTATTTTAAGCCCCTCACAAAGTCAAAAAAAATCTCTATATTGTGGAAATTTTTTAAACTACCACAACAGGTAGTGGTTTCGATGCAGCATAAAACGGGCCAACTTTTTAAAATATTTGGTGAAACAAGGCCTCAAAACAACAGAAATCCTTCAAAAAGGCATGCTGGGAAGAAATTGTGAGAGCACCCGATTTGAACGCGGTGAACGACCGTCCTTACTCAGGCGGGCAACCTGAGATCAAAAGAAAAATGCGTCTCGCTGGGGCGGCGGCAGGGCCCTGTGATTTGAGGGGGTGTTGTTCCCAGAGGAAGTTTTTTGAAGCGCACAGCCTCCTGTTTGAGGGTATAGGCGCGTTTGCCGTCGGGGCCCTCGATCTCGAGTAGGAGAGGGAATTGCACGGGCATTCCCGGATGGAGCGAGGGATTCAACGCCGACCGGCGGCAACGCAAGCCGGAAAGGCGGATTCCATTTTCCCATTCGCAAAGAGGCAACTCACGGCCATTGACACGAAGCGTGTGTGAGTTGGCGAAGCTCTCTGGAGCTGCAAATTCCAGTCGCTCCATGGATGTATCCACAAAGCGGCTTGTATTCCCTCCATCGATGGGCGTTTCACAAAGGAGCGGCCAACTCTCCAGGCCCCGCCTTACACAGAGCCCGTCAGCGGTTCTCAGCAAATACGGAAATCTCCACTCATGGATGGCACGGAATATTTTCGTGTTGAAGACAAATCCCCCGTCGCGCAACGAATCCAAAACCGACTCAAAATCGGCCCACAGAACCGCAGGGAGAAGAAATCGATCGTGGAGGGAATCCGAAAAATCACGCAAGGGTGAGGTAAAAGGATTTTTGAGCAGATGCGCGGCGAGCGTTCTCCAGAGCAGCGCGACGGATGATGACCAATCCGCGCTGGGCAGCGATTCCAAGGCGCGGAATTCGACCAGCCCGCGCGTGCCTCCGGGAAAGTGAACATTCCAGAATTTATCGAAGCTGATTTCCGAACGATGGGTATTGCCCGAAGTATCGCTGTGCAGGTGGATGAGCGCTCCGGCCATGGCGAGGCGGTGATCCTCCCCGGTCGGCAAGCCTTCAAGCCAGGCGTAGGCCATTTCCAAATCCCAAAGGCTTTTTGCAGATTCATCCGGCCTGGGCGCCTGCGAGGATGACCCCACATAGCAACCGGTGAAAAGATAAGCGAGACTGGGGTGGTGTTGCCAGAAGCGCAGGATCGAAACCAGCCAACCCGGGCGGGTGAAAAAGGGATGATCCTCATCTGTGGAAGCGCCCCCCAAAAGGACATGGTGACCGCCTCCAGTGCCCTCGGGATAACCCGAGGCGGCAATCTTCCAAGTGCGCAATCCGACCGACTCCTGTGCAATCTCAATGCGCTGGAGCCACTGATCGTATTCCTGCCATGTCCTGCAGGCCGGAAGGTTGATTTCAAGGACGCCTGGATCCGCAGCGAGTGTCAAGACGGTCCAAAGATGAAGCGTATCCTCTGGAACATAACCGGCAAAACGAACAGCCCGCCCGCGAGCCAAGGCGGAATCAACCTGAGTGAGAAGCGCCATCCAAGCCTCTTGGAGGAGTGGCGGTAAAAAGATTTCGATTATTCCATCGCATACTTGTGCCGTGATCGCGCGCCGTGCGGCATCAGTATCCAGCAAGTGCATGGGCAACCGCAGGCCGGCAGGCCCCTCCGCACCCGTGAGCTCGGCATCACGCGGAAATTTCCACTTCGGAGAAGTCCATTTCCGCCCATCGCCATCTATCGGCAGAACGAATGCGGGAGCGCGCGGGCTGAGCGGGTCGTGAAGCTTGACTGGCTTGCGGCGGATTCGAAGGCCCTCGCCGAGTCTTGACAGGAAGGCCTCGGCATCCCTCGGGGCGGCTTTCTTGGAGGATTCATGAGGCTGCGTGAGAGGCATGCCATCCTTGGAGGAAACAAGGTGCACCGCCCACCTTGGATTGACCTCACCGGGATAGGTTTTACCGGGAGCAAAAAGGGTCAATGCGCCAGGCAGACATTGTTTCACAAGAGACGCGGCGAGCTCTCTCGCAAACGCGAGCTTTTCCGGACCCGCTGCGGCAAAATTCCACTCCGCACCGACAGGATTCAGAGGCAGACATGTGGGCTCGGCGCCCATCGTGAGAACGACTCCCTTTTCGCCAAGCACAGCTTCCACCCGTTTGGAGAGCTGTCTTTCAGACCTATTCTTATGCACCCCGTTTTGCCGTGCTGTAGCCATTATTCCCTGCTGTGTGGTTATAAGGAATAGGCTTGCTGGACAAGGGCATTTTCCACATTGCCCAAAAAACAAGAGTGCCCGTGAAGTTTCCTCCACGGGCACCTTGCTATGAAACCCCCGAACCAACTCCGGGAAATTGAATTACTTTTTGACAGACTTTTTTTTGGAAGGACGAACGACCACAAACGATCCGATGGCTCCAGGAATCGCCCCCGCTACCACGAGGACGCCCTCTTCTCCGCGCACTTGGAGAATGCGGAGGTTCTGAACGGTTACGCGTTCGTCGCCCATGTGACCTGGCATACCCATGTTCTTCCACACGCGACCAGGTGTCGAGCGGTTGCCGATGGCACCGTTACGACGATGCATAGTGGAACCGTGACTGGCCGGTTGACCGGCAAAATTGTGCCTTTTGATGGTTCCTTGGAAACCTTTGCCCTTGGACTGTCCAATGATGTCCACGAATTGTCCCACTTCAAAATTGGTCACTGGAAGCGGGGCCGCCTCTGGGGCAGTTTCGCCATCCGCGAGACGAAACTCACGAATGAAGCGCTTGGGAGTGGATGAGGATTTGGCGAAGTGGCCGATCATAGCCTTGCCAACGCGCTGGGGCTTTTGCTCCCCATATCCGACTTGAACGGCGGTGTAACCGTCGTTTTCAGTATTCTTGACCTGAAGGATATGATTGCCGCCCGCTTCGATGACGGTGGCTGGTGAGATACGACCCTTTTCATCATAGATGCGGGTCATACCGAGTTTTTTACCGAGAAGTCCGATGCTCATGGCTTTGAATTAGATTTTGATTGTGATGTCTACGCCGGCTGGAAGGTTGAGCTTGCGAAGCTCGTCCACAGTCTTCGAGGTGGGCTCGACAATATCGAGAAGGCGTTTGTGGGTGCGAATCTCAAATTGTTCCATTGATTTTTTGTCAACGTGCGGGGAGCGGTTGACTGTGAAGCGCTCGATGCGTGTGGGAAGCGGTATCGGGCCGGTGACTTTGGAGCCGGTGCGCTTGGCCGTTTCGACGATTTCCGATGCGGAGGCATCAAGGATACGATAATCGAACGCCTTGAGGCGAATCCGGATTTTCTGACTGTTTTGTGCTGCCATGGTAAATAAAGAGCGATTGAGGATTTTTCTTAAGCCCCCAGATCAGCGGGAGGTGCACCTTACGGATTAGTCGTATTATGGCAAGTAGTTTTTCGCTGAATAATGCGAGCAATCCAGCGATGTTGGACACTCATCCAGAGACATCAAGGTTTGCGGCCTTCGCAAGCGCGATACCAAAACCCGGCAGTCTGGATTCGACATCCCGCCAAGAGGGCGCACCGGCGGGTTTGCAAGGGTCTGCAAGGTGGATTTGAACAGCCCTCGACACGCTACCTGCAAAAAGATCGATGGTGTGCTTTTCAAGTTCCTCATTGAAAGAGAGAGTGTTGATACGGGCATCGGCTGCGTAGAAAGGCAACAGGCCCCGCGCGGAGCGGCGGTATTCTTCGACGAGCGCAGAAAATGGGTTCTCGCCAGGGGTGGCAATTGCCGCAGCGGCTGTGCGCAAGAGACAGAGAGCGACATCGCATGCCATTTTATTCAGGCCAGTCTCCGGATTGCCCTCGGAAAGACTCTGGTGCTTGTGGTCGTAACTTTCAGCAATATCGACCTGACAGATTTTATGCACGGGAGCGACGCGGAAAATATCAGCCATCATGCCGGTCTCGACGCCCCAGTCAGAGGGAAACCGGACCGATTCCGCGACGCTCCGATGAAGACAAACCTCGCCGCTGATCGGGTAGCGGAAAAACTGGAGCGGCCCGAGCGTTTGGGCAAAGCCCTTGATATGCTGCATCGCCTGAAGAAGTGGCGTGATGAGGAGCCTCATGACACGGCCATTCAGTTGCATGGAGAAACGGGCGCTGAACCCCTTGCTGACATGGAATGCCATTGCGGGATGCAGCACGGGAAAGCAGAGGCGAACGAGTAATTCGCGCCGGTAATTCAGTATGTCGCAGTCGTGAATAGCCACGGCGCAAGCAGGTGTGTTGGCGAGTATGTGGCCGATGCACAAACGCATATTCCGCCCCTTGCCCATCGGCCCTGGCTCGAGGCCCGCCTTTTCGAGATCGGCGCGAAGGGCCGTGATGCGCGGACCTTCATTCCATAAAATTGTGAGGTGCTGGGGGAGGATGGAAAAAATGCGGCGTGCCAAGTCGAAGTCCGATGGATCGGCTCCATCTAGGCCGACAGTGACATAGCCAAGGAAGCGGGCGTCCCGAAGTTCCTCGATGATGGCGCCCAAGGCGGGGGATTTCAAATCCCTGGCATGGCATGGAAGCACAAGCGCGAGCGGAGAGGCTGGCGCAAGCGTGTTCAGCTCTTCCTCAAGGCGCAGGTAATCCGGATTCCCGAGGCGATGGAGCGTCGCAATAGTGCCGTGCTGGTAGAAATCGGCCATAAAAACAACCACCACTTTTGCGGGCGGAGAGGCATTGAGCAAGCCCGGGGAACTGCTACCCTGCGCCGATGAACGCGGCAGGCCATTCATTCGATCACTTGGTGGTGGTTCACTACCACTGGCGTCCCGGCGGCGTCCGGAGGGTTGTGGAGTTGACTTTGCCCGCCATTGTGGCCGCAACGCCCTCGCTCAAACGAGTCACACTGCTCAGCGGCAGCTCACCTCATGAGCGCCCAGAGATTGGCCCGCTGGGATTGCCCACGGCTTTCATCCAGGAACCCGCCTGCGATTACTTTTCAGGCCAACAAGACGATCCACAGGCCATCTCCCGAAAAATCCGGAAGGCCCTCTCGCTGGCCATACCGGAGAGCGACTCCTCTCGCACTCTGATTTGGTTTCAAAATCCAGCCCTGGCCCGAAATCCGATTCTTTGCCGCGAGATCGCCGATTTTTCGCGAATGACAGGCGCGGCGCTGATCTTGCACCACCACGATTTTTGGTGCGCCGGTCGCTGGGCGCGCTGGAACGAACTCCAGCGATGTGGCTGTCCGGATCTCTCCAGCGCCGCCGATGTCCTTTTCGCCTCGGGAACGCGCTCCGTGCATGCGGGGATCAATTTGCAGGATTTCCGCATCCTCGAACAGTTCTTCCCGGCGAGAGCGTTTCATCTGGCCAATCCGGTCGATCACACTCCTCCAGCGCGGCAAGCGGATATCGACACCGCTCGCGCATGGACTGCCAAGGAACTCAAAAGCGATGCTCCACTTTGGATTTTTCCATCGAGATTTCTGCGTCGAAAAAACTTTTTAGAAGCCGCCCTCATAACCCGCTGGCTGAGACCAGAGGCCATTTTAGCCACCACCTCGGGCCAATTTTCGCCAGACGAAGCCAACTACGCAAGCGACATCAAGGACGCCGCTAAAAGGGGTGGCTGGCGTGTTCATTTTGGATTGCTCGACAAGCCCGGCGCGCCACGCGTGGGTAATGTCTTTTGCATAGCCGAGGCTGTTGTGCACACCTCGGTGCAGGAGGGATTCGGCATGGGTTTCGTGGAGGCCGCAGCTGTCGGCACTCCGCTCATTGCCAAGAGCATTCCATCCGTCATGCCCGACCTTTCCGCCCTGGGATTTGATTTTCCTCAACTCTACGACGACCTCCACATTGCACCGAGACTTTTTGATGCGGTCGCCGAAAGCGGCAGGCAGGCAGAACTTGCGAATTCGGCAAGAAATTCGCTTCCCGGACCATTTCAAAACTTATTCCAACCGCTCCGGTTTGATGCCTCCATCCCGATTCCCTTCAGCCGACTGACCCGGCGAGGGCAACTCGAAGTGCTTTCCCACGAAGTCGCGAAAAGTTGGGACATGTGCAAAGCCCTTAATCCTTGTTTCGAGAAATGGCTCCATGCCCGTCTCAGCCCCACTCCATGGCCCGATCAACCGGTTCGATCTCCACAACGATATGCCGAGGATTTTTTGAAAATCGCCTCGTCCATACCACGAAGCCCGATCGACCACTCCCTCAACGCGAAGCATGCACAAATGGAATTTGCAAAGCGTGCGCTTGCGCCAGATTCCATATTCCCAATCCAGCTTGAAGTGTAGGCCTCAGAGTTTTTTGGTCAGGAGGGAAAAAAACGCCCGATGCTCGGCAACAAGGCGATAGGAGGCCTCGAAAAACGCGCGTGTGATTGCGCTTCGTCGGTAAGCGAGGCTCATCAGTCGAACAAATCTGCTATGTGGTGCAGTAACTTCCAACACAGCCTCGGCGCCCGAGCATCGCGAACCATCGGAGCGGATCAACTGAACAGCGCGCTCAAACTCGCTGGGAGGTATTTCAGGGAAGAAGCGCGCTGCCTCCGCCGAAGGAAGATATTCCACCAACTCACCGGTCATTCCACGCCAGCGACCGATCCATTTGCCACAGAAGCCGCAGTCGCCATCGTAGATCATGAGCGGTTTATCAAATCGAGGGGGGGGTTGATCTTCTTGCTTCATCTTTGGGTTGCTTTCCGTGAAATGATACGCGCAATGTCGATGGACTCGGTGAAATTTATTTTTTTGCTTCTCATTCTTTGCGCTGCCCCGTTGCAAGCGGAGGAAGTGGTGCGCGCAGCCCAGACGAAACTTGCCACCCTCGGATACTACAAAGCCCGTGTGGACGGTTCCTCTGGCAGCATGACCAGTGCAGCAATCCGGAGATTTCAACTTGCCGAGAAACTCAAGGTGACAGGATCTCTCAACCAGCAGACGCTCGACGCGCTCGGAGTCAAGACACCTCCACCCGCTCCGGAATACTCGAAAATCAGCGCGCTTTTCGAGGGCGGTCCCCTCTCGGGCAAGGACTCCGCCGCGCAAGTTGAAGCGATTCGACATATGCAGCGTTTACTTGCCGAGTCAGGCTTCTACGCCGGACCGCACAATGGCCTTCCAAGCGCCACGCTCACCAGTTCAATCAGGGAATGGCAAATCGCCAACGGCCTGCGTCAAACCGGAAAACTCGATGCCCGAACCCTCGAGGGGCTCGAGGCGGCCGGAAATTGAGTCCATGTCCAAGCACACCCGCATCTCAGCTTTTGTTCAATCTCTCGAATCCCCCAGCGGCAGTGATTTGCATCCCTGCTACGCCGGGTATTTCGAGTGTTTCAACCGAGGTGACTACTACGAGGCACATGATGTTCTGGAACACCTCTGGCTGGAATGCCGGGACGAAAACCACCTCTACTTCAAGGGTCTGATTCAGGTAGCAGGAGCGTTTGTGCATTTGAAAAAACACTACGCCAGACCAGAGCATCCGACCGATG